>Ga0209048_10001937_pt1 | contig 20856 bp, 15 predicted proteins | sample FrelakmetCRP12CR_FD_187146 | JGI IMG/M metagenome (GOLD analysis project Ga0209048, IMG submission 187146) | Freshwater lake sediment microbial communities from the University of Notre Dame, USA, for methane emissions studies - CRP12 CR (SPAdes)... | ecosystem: Environmental > Aquatic >... | reverse complement strand
CGCAACGGGCGCGGCCGCACCGACGACGGGCGCGACGACGGGCGCGACGACGGGCGCGATCGGGGCGTCGACAACCGGGGCGGCCGGGGTCGCGACGGGCGCGATCGGGGCGTCGACAACCGGGGCGGCCGGGGTCGCGACGGGCGCGATCGGGGCGTCGAGCTTCGCCGACTCCTGCACGTCCGTGGCCGCCCTGCGGAACTCGCGGATGCTCTTGCCGAGCGCGGAGGCGACATCCGGCAACTTGCCCGGGCCCACCACGAGCAGCGCGATCACGAGGATGATGGCCAGCTCGGGGAGGCCGATGTTCGGCATCGCGACGAACCTCTGACTACAGGATCCAGGCCGCGACGCCCGTGGGTCCGGGCGCCACTCGCGGCCGTTTCAGCGTAGCACAGGCAGCCGCGCCGCCCACGCACGGGCGGCCTCCGCGAGACGCTCCCCCGGATCCTCCGGGTGCCCCGCGGTCGGCAACCCGAGGGTGGCCCCGGTGATGCCGCGCGACACGTTCACGAGCAGGCCGCCGCCCGGCGCTCCGCCTGCCGGCGGGGCCGTGGCATGCCCGTGGGCCAGGACGTCGGCGGCATCGCCCCCCTGGGCACCGACGCCCGGGACGAGGAACGCGAGACCCGGCACAAGGGCCCGGAGGCCCGCCAGCTCGGCCGGCGCCGTGGCGCCCACGACGAGGCCGGCGCGTTCGCCGAGGCCGGCCGCCGCCACGAGCCGTGCCACGCGCCGGTGGAGCGCCTCGGCCGGGAAGCCGCGGTCCGGGTCCGCCGCGACCACGAGGTCCTGCAGCTCGCCGGCGGCGGGGTTCGAGGTCCGGCACAGGATGTACGTGAACCTTCCCTCTCGTTCGAGGAACGGCTCCAGCGCCCCGAGCCCCAGGTACGGGCTGGCCGTCACGGCGTCCACGCCTAACCCCTCGAAGAGCGCGACCGCTTGGCGGGCCACGGTCGTCTCCACGTCCCCTCGCTTCGCGTCGGCGATGACGGGGATGCCGGCGGGGATTGCCGCCCGCACGCGCTCGAGCGCAGCCAGCCCGGGACTCCCGAACGCCTCGAAGAAGGCGAGGTTCGGCTTCATTGCGGCGGCCACGGGCGCGGTGGCCTCGACAATCAGCCGAGCGAACCGCTCGACACCCGCGAGGCCGCCGGGAAGACCGGCCGGGAGTGCCTCCGGCACCGGGTCGATCCCCACGCACAGCACGCTCCCGACGGCCTGTGTCCGGGCGGCGAGCATCGCGAGGTAGCCAGTGGTCATGACGGCGACGGCGTGGCGCTGGTGGCGGGGGAAGGCGACGCTGCCGGGGAAGGCGACGCTGCCGGTTTCAGCGGCGGCCCCCACCAGGACGGGCGGCTGTTGCCGTCGAGTCCACTGAAGGTCGTGAGCGGATCGGTCTTCGCGACCGAGACGTCGCCGTTCGCCGCGCGCTGGAGCGTGGCGAGCTGGAGATCCACCGTGACGCCGGAGAGCCGCAGGAACGCGAGCTGGCGACCGTCCGGGGACCAGGTCGGCCCAGACGACCGACCGTCCGTTGTGACCCGGGTCAGCTCGGCGCCCTTCGCGTCGAGGATCACCACGTCCGTGCCGAGCGACGTCGTCCGCACGGCTGCCACATACCGGCCGTCCGGCGACCAGGCGGGCGCCGTGTAGCCCGCCGATGTGAACGGGCTTGTCTTCTTCGAGGTCGGGTCGTAGCGCCAGATGGCGGGCGCACCTGCGGTCCCGTTCCGGGCGTTCTTGACGTACAGGATGGACGTGCCATCCGGACGCCATGTCGGATCCTGGTGGCCTAGCGGCGGGTTCTCGGGCAGCCCCAGGCTGACCATCCGGTTCGTCCGGAGATCGACGAGCTGGAGCACGACGTCGCTCTGGGTTGCGTCGGGCCCATCGGACACCACCGCGAGGCGGGTGCCATCGGGCGAGACGGCCGGGTCCAGGATGAACCAGAACCAGGTGTATGCGCCGCCGGGGCCGGTCTTGTAGAGGCCGGAGAGGACTGCCTCGCGGCCGGTCCCGTCGGGATGAATGCGCGTCAGGACCGGGTACCTGAGGTCGTAGTGCTTGAGGATTCCCTCTGCCGGGAAGCGGCCGGCCGTCTGACGCGTCTCGATGAAGTAGACCCAGCTGCCATCCGGCGACCACGTCGGCTGTGAGTCGCGGCCCGTGTTGGTGAGCTGGCGGGCGGCGTTGCCGGACTGGATCCAGAGGTTACCCGCCTTGACGTACACGAGGGAGCCCTGGATCTGGATGGCCGGGTTGACGTCCGGCGGCGCGCTTGGTGATGGGGTCCGGCCGGCCGGCACGTTGCCGCCGCCCCCGCTCGTGGTTGGACTCCCCAGGAACGGCACCTGGCCGGTGAGCGCGAAGAGCGTGAGGACCGCGACCACGAGAAGGCCCGCCATCGACAGCACCGGCGCGAGGAACGGGGCGATGCGTCCCACCCCGTACGGATCCCGGGCGGAGGGGCGGGCCGGCGGGTTGCCCCGGGAGCGTCTGATCATCGGTCAGGCATGCCCGGCGGGCACCGCGACGGCCGTGTTGACCGGCGCCGGGGCGGCTGTCCGCGCGGTGGCGACGTCGATCACCCCGAGCTGGAGCGACTCGTATCCGCCGAAGCGCCTGCTCATCAGGCGGGCTGCGACATCTACCCGGTCCCCCTCGTGGACGGTACCGACCAGGTCGCCACGTCCGAACGCGATCCCGTCGAGCACGTCGACCTCGCGGCGCAGCGTCAGCTGGGCGTGGCCACCGGAAGTGGCGCGGATGCGGGTCACAGTGAGCCCGTGGACGCCGACGATCGGGTCCGGGTTCCCGGGGCCGGTCGGCCCGAGCGCAGCGAGGTCACCCAGGAGCGCGTAATCAACGGACCGAGCCGGCAACGCGAGGTCGAGGACCAGCGAGCGGCGCGTGTCCCGCGGGCCCGTGGCGGCGAGGAGGCCGCGGAGTCGCTCGCCGAGCTCGTCCCAGCGGCCCGCCTCGACCTCGAAGCCGGCGGCGCCGCGGTGGCCGCCATGCCGCACCAGAAGGTCGGCGCAGCCCTGGAGCGCGGCGGCAAGGTCGTACCCGGCGGGCGCCCGGCACGAGGCACGGAGATGCTCCCCCACCTGCGTCGCGACCACGGCAGGCAACCCGGAATCTTCGGCCAGCCGTCCGGCCACGAGGCCGATGATCCCGATGGGCCATGGCCCCCGGACGAGCACGGCCTCGCCATTCCAGCCGCTCCCGGCGTCCACGAGGGCCCGCGCCTCCTCGAGCGCAGCCCGCGATACGTCCCTCCGGACGAGATTCGCGGCGTCGAGCGCGGCCGCCAGGACGACGGCGGCCTCGGGGTCATCGGTGAGCAGGAGGGCGGCGGCCTGGTCCGCGTCCCCGACGCGGCCCGCTGCGTTGAGGCGTGGTGCGAGCGCGAACCCGACCGTCTCGAGGGTCGCCTCGGCGGGCGCGACGCCGGCCGCGGCGAGGAGCGCGGCGATCCCGGGCCGCGGGTCTCGGCGGATCCGCTCCAGGCCCAGCCGCGCGATCGCCCGGTTCTCGCCGAGGACCGGGGCAACATCCGCCACGGTGCCGATCATGGCGAGGTCCGCAAGATCCGACGTCGTCAGGTTGGCCGGGATTCCGCCAAGACGCTCCAGCAGCAGCGACGCGATCTTGAGAGCCACACCGGACCCTGCGAGCCGACGGTCCGGGTAAAAGGCGTCGGAGCGGTGCGGGTTCACGACCGCGACCGCCGCCGGCAGCTCCGGCGGCACCCGATGGTGGTCCGTCACGATGACGTCGATCCCGGCGGCCCCGGCGACCCCGATCTCGGCGCCGCTGGAGCTGCCCGTGTCGACGGTGATCACGAGCCGGCGCCCGCTGGCACGTGCCAGCTCCACGGCGCGCAGAGACAGGCCATGGCCGTCATCCAGCCGGGTCGGAACGTGCGGCGCCGCGTCGATCCCGAGCGTTCGCAGCGCGCGGACCATGATCGCCAGCCCCGTCAGGCCGTCCGCATCGAAATCGCCTACGACGAGGACGCCCTCCCCGGCCTCGCGGGACCGGGCGACGCGCTCCACGGCGCGATCCGCGTCCGGTAGGCACGCCGGGTCGTGCAGCGAATCCAGCGCCGGGCCGAAGAAACGATCAACCTCGTCCGGGCCGATCCCGCGCCCGGCCATGACCCGGGCCAGGCGCGCCGAGCCGCCATGGGCGCGCACGGCATCCAGGTACCCGGGGTCGAGCGGCGCCCGCTCCGGGTAGAGCCAGTGGAAGCGTGGCTCGATCACGAGAGACAGGATGACACGGGCCGATTACCCGGGCATTTGCGCGGGCTGGCTCGGCGGGCCGGCGAGACGCCGCCCCGCAGGATCACGTCGCCGCGCGGCGGACCGGTCGACCGCTGGCAGCGACGCGGCGGCGCTCCTCCCACTCCTCCCAGACGGTGAGTAGCGGGGCGGCATTGAAGATCGACGAGTAGGTCCCCGAGGTGATCCCGATCAGCAGCGCGAGGATGAAGGTCTGGATCGACGACCCGGCGAACAGCAGCAGCGCGGTGAGCGTGAAGACCACGGTCAGGCTCGTGTTGATCGAGCGGGCCAGCGTCTGGAGGATCGAGTGGTTGACGATCGACGAGAAGTTCTCGCCGGCGTGGCGTGCCCGGTTCTCGCGGATCCGGTCGTAGACCACGATCGTGTCGTGGACCGAGAAGCCGATGATCGTCAGCATCGCGGTGACGAACAGCGCGTCCACCTCGGTCTTGAAGAACGTCCCGAGGATGGCGAAGGTCCCGACCACCACGATCACGTCGTGGAGGAGTGCCGCGAGCGCGGTCATCCCGAAGCGGAAGTCGCGGAAGCGGAACGTCATCCAGGCCATGATGCCGAGCGACCCGATGAGCACGAGGAGAATCGCCTGCTGGGTCAGCTCCTGGCTGATCACGGGCCCGACCGTCGTGAGGCTGCGCTGCGATTCAATCGGCCCCAGCTTCTCTTCGAGCGCCGTCACGAGCGTTCCAATCTCGCCAGTTCGGGTGACGCCGCCGGGGATGGGGGTCGGCGACGGAGAGGGGCTGGGGCTTGGGGAGGCTGCGGGCGACGCAGATGCGGCCGCAGCCGCGGAAGCGGCGGCGGACGCCGACGCAGCCGGGGACGCGGAGGTGGCGGGGCTGGCCGAAGCGGCGGCGGACGCCGACGCAGCCGGGGACGCGGAGGTGGCGGGGCTGGCCGCTGCCGATGCTGCCGGGCTCCCCGACGCGCCCGGGCTCTCCGAGGCGCCTGGCGAGGCACTTGGTGCGGGTGTGGCGGCGGGTCCCTCGATGAGCCCCAGCGGGACGGTCCGGATCAGCAGGTAGCCGTTCGATGCCGTCTGAACCTGCGATTCGAAGCCTGCGGCGGCGAGGACATCCTTGACCTGGGCCGGGGTCACGGCGGGATCCTTGAACCGGATCTCCCACTTCGTGCCGCCTGTGTAGTCGATGGAGAACTGGAGGCCGGCCTTCCCGCCGGTGATCGGGCCGAGGAGGATGAAGAAGAGCCCGGGTACAACGATGATGCCCGAGAAGAGGAAGAACCAGCGGCGCTTCCCGATGATGTCAAGCACGGGGGCGTACCTCCCCGCGGCGGCCGGGCAGGAGCGTGCGGGCCATGAACTCCTCTTCGCGCAGCCCGTACAGGCGTGGCGCGCGGGCCCAGTCGTTGCGGACCACCCAGCGCAGGATCGTCCGGGTCACCGTGATCGCGGTGAACATCGAGCAGAGCACGCCGATGATCAGGACCAGCGCGAAGCCGCGAATCGTGGCCGACCCGAAGACGTACAGGATGGTCGCGGTGATGAGGGTGGACACGTTCGAGTCCAGGATGGAGTTCCAGGCCCGGTTGAAGCCGGCCTCCATCGCGGAGTTGAGCGTCTTGCCGGAACGGAGCTCCTCCTTCATCCGCTCGAAGATCAGGACGTTGGCGTCGACCGCCATGCCGATCGAGAGGACGAAGCCAGCGATCCCGGCCAGCGTCAGCGTCACGGGAATGACCCGGAAGATGGCCAGCACCAGCAGGCCGTAGTAGACCAGCGCCAGGCACGCCACCAGGCCGGGCAGGCGGTAGTAGACCAGCATGAAGAGGAAGACCAGGAGGATTGCGATCAGCCCCGCGAACAGGATCCGGTCCAGGGAGAAGCCGGCGAGCGTGGCGCCGATCTCCGTGCTCGATTCCTCCTTGAGCGGGAACGGCAGCGAGCCGTAGTTGAGGACCGTGATCAGCGAGTTCATCTCTTTCGCGGAGAAGCCCCCGGAGCTGCCTCCCGAGATGATCCCCGATCCGCCGGTGATCGCGCTCTGGATGACCGGCGCCGAGACCACCTTGCCGTCCAGCACGATCGCGAAGAACTCGTCGACATGGTTGCTGGTGTAGTCCGCGAAGAGCGCGGAGCCCTTTGGCTTCAGCCGAAACCCCACTGCCCGGCCGCCCGTCTGGTCCGTGGACGGGTATGCCTGGTCGACCTCCTCGCCTCCGAAGAGCGCGGGCTCCACGGTCGGGAGCGGTTGTCCCTGGACCGCCTGGTACGTCCCGGGCGCTCTCCCGGTCCCGTACTGGGCGGGGGGAAGCGGCACGAAGTCGAGCTTGCCGGTCTGGACGAGAAGGGCGCGGATCTCGTCCGGGTTCTTCGCGTTGGGCAGCTCCACGATGATGCGATCCGTGCCCTGGGTCTGGACGACGGGCTCAGCGACGCCGGTCGAGTTGACCCGGTTCTCGATGATCGTCTTCGTCGTGGCGAGCGCGCCGGCATCCGGCTGCCGGTCGCCCACGGGCAGGAGCCGGTACTCGACCTGGAGGCCGCCGACGAGGTCCAGGCCAAGCTTCGTCTCCACGGTCCGCCAGCCGCCGTTGGGGTCGCCGAAGTTCGGGAGCTTGAGGTTCGGCCAGAAGTTGACGATGAGGATAAGGACGCCGAGGACAAGGATGATGATTGGGGTTGTTCGACGCATCGGCGGGGATGCTAGCAGGCTTTCACTGCTCCCGTCGGAATCTCACTCGGCGAGGCCCGCCTTGATCCGCTCTGCGAGGGCCCGGCCGATCCCCGGGACCGCCGCGATCTGTTCGACCGGCGCTTCGCGGACCCGCCTTGCCGAGCCGAACGTGCGGAGCAGCGCACGCTTGCGCGCCGGCCCGATCCCTGGCAGGTCGTCGAACGCCGACTTGACGGCCGCCTTCCGACGCAGGTCCCGGTGATAGGTGATCGCGAAGCGGTGCGCCTCGTCGCGGATGCGCTGGACCAGGTACAGGGCCGGCGACGTCGCGGGCAGGATCACCGGGTCCGGGCGGCCGGGCAGGAACAGCTCCTCGCGCTCCTTGGCCAGGCCGACGATCGGGATCTCCGCCAGTCCCAGCGCCTCCAGGACTTCCACGTCCGCGCTCAGCTGGCCCTTGCCGCCGTCCACCACGATCAGGTCGGGGAGCGTCCAGCGCAGCTCCTCGGCACTCCCCTCCTCGCCGGCCTTCGCGCGATGGAGCCGGCGTCGGAGCATCTCCGCGTGGCTGGCGAAATCGTCCTGGCCGGGAACGTCGCGGATGCGGAAGCGGCGGTATTCGCCCGTTCGCGGCTTGCCCTCCTCGAAGACGACCATGCTGCCGACGGTCTGGCTCCCCTGGAACGTGCTGATGTCGTAGCACTCGATCCGCATCGGCGCGGCCGGCAGGCCCAGCGCGCCCGCGAGCTCCTCGAGCGCCACGAGCGTCTTGCCGTCGTCGGCAAGCCAGCGCGCCTGCTCCCGGGCCAGCGTCTCGGCGGCGTTCCTGCCCGCCAGCTCCACCAGCCGCCGCTTCTCGCCGCGTTGCGGCACCAGGAGCCGGACACGCCGGCCGCGCCGGACCGCGAGGAACGCCTCCAGGTCCTGCGCGTCGGTGGGGAGCGTGGGCAACAGGAGCGCCGGCGGGATGGACGAGGCGCGCGCGTAGTACTGCCCCACGAAACCGGCGAGGACCTCGTCGTCCCCGGCAGTCGGGTCGGCCTCCAGGAGGAAGACGTCCCGGCCGATCAGGCTCCCGCTGCGGACGACGAAGAGCTGGACCGCCGCCTGGCCGCCGGCACGCGCGAGGCCCAGGACGTCCTGCTCGGTCCGGGCGAAGGCGGCCATCTTCTGGTCCTCCATCGTCCGCTCGATGGAGCGCACCTTGTCGCGCAGGATCGCTGCACGCTCGTACTCCGTTCGCTCCGAGGCGGCGTCCATCTCGCGGCGCAGCCCACGCGCGACAGTCTCCTGGCGGCCCTCCAGGAAGAGCTCCACCTGCGCGATGTCGGCCTGGTACGCCTCGCGCGAGATCGCTTCGATGCAGGGACCCTGGCAGCGCTTGATGTGGTACAGCAGGCAGGGTCGCTGGAGGGCCCGCTTCCCCTCCCGGATGTCGAGCGTGCAGGTCCGGAACGGGAAGAGCCGCCGGATCAGGTTCATAGACTCGTCGACGCTGTTCGCGGACGCGTACGGCCCGAAGTACCGGCTGCCATCCTCCTTCAGCTTCCGCGTGCGCTCGACCCGCGGGAAGTCCTCGCCCAGGCTGATCTTGATGTACGGGTAGCTCTTGTCGTCCTTCAGGCGCACGTTGAAGCGCGGCCTGAAGCGCTTGATGAGGTTTGCCTCGAGGAGCAGCGCCTCCGCGACCGAGTCGGTGAGCGTGTACTCGACATCGACGACACGGTCGATGACGCTCCGGATCCGGTGCGCCTCCCCGTACGGGCTCTGCTTCTGCCAGTAGCTCCGGACGCGGTTCCGCAGGCTCTGTGCCTTGCCCACGTAGAGCACCGTCCCGCGAGCGTCGCGCATCAGGTAGACGCCCGGGCGTGCCGGGAGAGCGGCGAGGGTCGCTGCGAGTTGCGGAGTCACGTGCCGATGCTACATGGGGTGGCCGCCCCGGTCCGCGGAGCGTCAGCGGGCCGGGGCGGCCGAGTGTCGCCGCAGCGCCCTGGCGCTCAGCGGGCTCGCGGGTCGGCGCCTGGCGCGGTGCCGGAATGACCTGTCAGGGTGGCGACGCAGGCCGTAGGTCCCCGGGCACGCGGAGCGGACGGCAGCGTCGCGGCGTGGCTGCCCAGGGGGATTCCGACGTTCCTGATCTTCCCCTCGGCGCGATGGTCGGCGGGACGTACCCGGGGTACCGGACGCGCCCCGCCGATGGTAGGCCGCGATCAGTGCCGGCACGGTCGGCTCCACCGATCACCCCGCAAGCGTTGGGTGCCGCTTCGGCGTCGTCGATGGCCCGATTGGGGTCATCGGTGCCGCCGGGCACTCCCCGTCGGTACCGGTCGCGCGGTGCGCACGGGCGACACGCCGGCGCCAGCGGGAGGCGCGCCGCAGCGCGAGCGATGCCGCGCGCTGAGCGATGCCCGGATACGCGCCGGTGCAGCCGCCCCTGCCAGGATGCGGCATGGCCGCGCTCCCCTCCTCCGTCGCGGACCGGCTGGCGCGCCTGGCGCCCGACCAGCGGGAAGCGGCGATGGCACCCCCGGGGCCGGTCCTGTGCGTCGCCCCCGCGGGCAGCGGTAAGACCACCACTCTCGTGGCCCGCGTGGCCTGGCTCATCGGCGCCGCCGGGGCGGACCCGGCGACGATCGCGGCGATCACCTTCAACACGCGCGCCGCGGAGGAGCTCCGCGCACGCCTGGACCCGGCGCTCGCCCCGCTGGGCGTGGCTCGCGGCTCAGTGCGCGTGCGAACATTTCATGCCCTGGGCCTCGAGATCCTGCGCGACGCCGGGGTCCGTCCGGAGCTCCGTGCCCGCGACGCGATCCTCCGGCGCGCCTGTCCGGACCTGGACGTCACCGCCCGACGCCGGCTGGACGGCGCGTTCTCCCGGCTGAAGCTGGACCTGGGCGTGACCGCTGGAGACGTCGCCCGCGACCCCGGACCCGGACCGGTCGCCCGGGCCTTCCTCGCCTACGAGAAGAAGCTCCGCGAAGTGGGCGCGATCGACTTCGACGACCTCGTGGCGCTGGCGCTCCGGCGTCTCGAGGAAGATCAGGCGCTCCTCGTGCGTTGGCGGTCACGCTGCGCGCACCTGCTCGTCGACGAGGTTCAGGACGTGGACGCGAGCCAGCTCCGGGTGGCGCTCCTGCTCGCCGCGCCGGGCAACCGGATATTCCTGGTCGGCGATGACGACCAGTCGATCTATGGCTGGCGGCTGGCAGACGTACGGCGCGTGCTGGGGCTGACGGGGGCGCTGCCCGGGTTGCGGCGCGTGGACCTGGAGGTCAACTACCGCTGCCCCGCGCCGGTCGTCGCGGCGGCGGTCCGGCTCGTGGAGCACAACACGGAACGGTTCGCCAAGCGGGTACGGCCGCGTCCGGAAGCGTCCGGTCGGCTGATCCTCGCCCCGGCCCCGACCGCACGCGACCCCGTAGCCGAGATGGGGGTCGCAGCCCGAGCCATGGACGCATGGCCGGCGGACGACGGCACGCGCGCGATCCTGGCGCGGACCCGGCGCGAGCTCCTGCCGGCGGCCGCACTGGCCCTGGAACGCGAGATCCCGTTCCGGGCAGACGGCGTCACCCTGCTCCTCGAGGATCCGCGGCTCGACGGGATCCTGGCTGAGGCCGCCGCGGCGCAGGCGACCGTCCCGCTCCTCCTGTGCCTGGGCGCCGCTGCGACGGCCGAGATGCGCCGGGCGGGTGCCACGCTCGACGGCCCGCCGGTCACCGGCGAACCGACCGCAGGCGCGCCGGCCGACGCCGTGGATCTGGACGATCCCGGACCCGAGGTCGCGCCGCTGACCGACCTGCTGGCGGCACTCCTCGCCTGGGCAACGGCCTACCCGACGCTGGCGGCGCTCACGTCCGCGATGCGTGGTGCGCGCGACCGGCTGGTGGCGCTCCGAGCGGCGGAGCCCCGACTGACGCTCGCCACCGCGCACGCGACGAAAGGCCTCGAGTTCGACCACGTGGCGGTGATCGGGATGTCCGAGGGGCGCTTCCCGAGCCCGCGCGCACTGGCCGACGCCGGCGACCCGATTCGCGCCCTGGAGGAGGAACGCCGCCTGGCCTACGTCGCGTGGACGCGGGCGCGCCGGAGCCTGACGCTCGCGTACGAACCGGATGCGCCCTCGCGCTTCCTCGTGGAGGCGTTCGGCCCGGAAGTGATCGGTGCCGATGGAGCAGACCCGGTCCGCCCGTGACGCCGAGGCGGTCACGTTGGCCGGGAACGTCGACGGGCGGCGCCTCCCGGCGTCGCCCGTCGTGTTCCTCCGCGAGGATTCTGTCGGGGTCCCCGCTCAGGCAGCGCGGGACGGCACCTCCGGCTCCGACTCGGGCCGCGGAGCGCCGAGCCGCATCAGGAAGCGTCCGAAGAGAGCCGCCCCGGTGACCCCGAAGAGGATCAGGGTCACCCACAGGATCGGCCGGGCCACGTCCAGGTTCTGGCTGCTGATGAGCGAGTCGGACAGGCGCCGGAGGGCCTCCGGATACGCCTGGTCAGCGGCCTCCATGCCGTAGACCTGCGGGACGATGTAGAGGACCGATGCCACGACCAGGAGGAGACTCACGAGGCGGAAGGCCGCCGGGTCGTCGTCGGTGTCGCGCAGGAGCTTCAGGACCAGCGCCCAGAAGAGGACCAGTGCGGCGATCGGGGCGGTGATCGGCAGGCCGATCTTGAGGTAGAGGTTCGGCATCAGGAAGATCATGCTCAGGCCGAGCGTGATCGCCATGAGCGCGTCCCGCATGAGCACGTAGCTCAGCCACCACACGTCGCCGCCGAAGCGGAGGGTCAGGCGCATCAGGAAGCGGATCACGTAGGGCCGGGAGAAATGCAGGACCAGCGTGAAGGCCCACAGGATCGGCAGGACGGCGGCCACGGAGAGAACCATCCACGCGGAGCTACCCTGCGTCAGCGCGGTGGCCAGATCGTCAGCGTTCAACATCGGGCGGCTCCTAGACGGCCTTCGGGCGGCGGACCGAGGTCTGCCGCAGGTTGTAGACGACGGCGGCGATGCCCAGGATCCCGATCAGGGCCGCCGAAAGGTAGCAGAGGGGCAGGGCCAGGTCCGGGTTCTTCGACGTCACCAGCATCGGCATGAACTGGTCGGTGAGGTTCCCGGTGAGGAGCGTCATCTGCGTCCCGAGGAAGTACGGGCCGATGTAGAGGGCGGTGCCTATGCCGATGAGGAGCGTCTGGAGGCGCATCCCGCGCAGGTCGCCGTCACCCTTGGTCATGAGCTTGATGAGGAGCGCCGCGAAGGCGCAGACGGCCGCCAGGCCGCCCGTGATGGGCAGCTCCTTGCCCGTGACAACGTCCGGATACAGGAAGATGAAGCTGCCCAGGAAGACCTGGACGAGGAAGATGTCGCGCAGCGCGACGTAGATGATCCACCAGAGGTCCGCGCCGAGGCGGAGCGTGAACTTGCCGGTCGTCCGCGCCATGTAGGGCTGGGCAAGGTGAAGCCCCAGGGCCAGGACCCACAACACGACGAGCGCCGCGGCGATCGTCCCCTCCATGAACGCTTCTCCGGCAGAGAACAGGCCGGAGACCTGGTCGGCAGTCATTGCACACCTCCTGTCGCGGTCGTCGTGCCGGTCGGCGCGGACGGCCGAACGGCGTGGTTCTCGATCCCATGCGTTTCGAGCCCCGCATCGCGTGGCCCGCGCCCAGCCGTCACCGACACGGACGGACAGCCATACACCGCGTCGCAGCGGAAGCATCGGGCTGCCTCTGCGCGGGCGCTCGCTTCAGCGAAGCCAACCTGGTGGGCCCTGAACGACCCCAGCTCCACGACCGGGAGCGGGGCATGCGCACGCGGTCGTGTCGCAAGGTCCAGCGCCAGGTGCGCCTCGGGCGGCGTCCTGAAGCGAACAGTTGCGAGAATCTCCGCCTCGCCGTCGCGGACACCGGCCAGGTGCTCGTGGATCGACGCGGCCGCACGGCGTCCTGCCGCAACCGCGTCGATGATCGTCTTCGGGCCGGAGACGACGTCGCCGCCGGCGAAGATGCCCGCGCGGCCCGTGGCGAGCGTGCGTGGATCGGCAACGATCCCGGCCCAGCCGCTGACCTCGATCCCGGCCCCCTCGGGGAGGATCGACGGGTCCGGCTCCTCGCCGATCGCGACGAGGATCGTGCTGGCCGGGACTTCCCGGACGGCCCCCGGGACCGCCGAGTACACGTGCCGGCCGCGTTCGGTCGTGCCGGTCATCCGCTGCTCCTCGCAGCGGAGGGCCACCACGACGCCGTCGCGGGAGACCACCTCGAACGGGGCGAGCGCGGTGATGAGCGTGACGCCCTCCCGCACGGCTTCGTCGATCTCTTCCGCCTGCGCCGGCATCTCCTCGCGGCCGCGGCGATAGACCACCGTCACGGACGAGGCGCCGCTCCGGATCGCGGACCGGGCCGCATCCATCGCGGTGCTGCCGCCGCCGACCACGACGACCGGGCCGCTGAGGCGCGGGTTCTCGCCGAGGTTGACCTCCTTGAGGAAGCGGGTCGCGGGGACCACGGCGCGGGCATCGTCGCCCGGGACGCCGAGCCGGCGGCTCTTTGAAGCGCCCGTCGCCAGGAAGACGGCCCGGAAACCCTCGCGCTCGAGGTCACCGAGCGTGAAGTCGCGGCCCATCGCAGTGTCGAGCCGAAGCTCCACGCCCAGGTCGACGATCCGCTTGATCTCCGCCTGGAGGACGTCGCGCGGAAGTCGATACTCGGGGATCCCGATCGCCATCATGCCGCCCGGGACGGGCATCGCCTCCATCACGGTCACGGCGTAGCCCAGCCTGACCAGGTAGTAGGCCGCGGCCATGCCAGCCGGGCCGCCGCCGACGACGGCGACGCGCTCCGCGCGACGGACGGCCGGCGGCGGAACCGCGGGCAACTGTCCGTGCTCCACCGCGAATCGTTTGAGCGTCCGGATCGCGATCGGCTCATCGAGAACGTCGCGGCGGCAGGCGGCCTCGCAGGGCGCGGTGCAGATCCAGCCGCAGACGGACGGGAAGGGGTTGACCTCCGCGGATACGGCATACGCCTCGTCGTAGCGGCCGGCCGCCACGAGGCCGACGTAGCGACCCGCGTCCGTGCCCGCCGGGCAGGCGACCTGGCAAGGGGCGAGCGGCGACGGCGGAGCATCCTCCACCATCGTCCGCCAGACCTGCCACGGCTGGGGGCGCTCCGCCGTCTTCCACACGAACAGCGGGCCCCACGGCGAGTCGTGAACGGGCTTGAGCGCCTCGCGGGTGACGGCGGAGAGCGGGATCCACCCGTCCGTCATCGCCGCGGGACGATCGATCGGGCCCTGGCGCGGGGCGAGCGGCGTCGGCTCATCCATGACGGCGAGGGTCATGACGTTGGGTGGGCACTCGCGGATGCAGATGGAGCAGCCGATGCACTCGCCGACCTGGATCGGGTGCTCCATCGTCCAGGGCAGCGGAACGCCGCCCAGTCCCGTCTCGATCCCCGGCCCCGTCGGGCGGCTCATGTCGAGCGCCTCGACCGGGCAGACGTCCATGCAGACGCCGCAGTTGATGCAATTCCCGTGGTCGATGTCGATGCGATAGCCCATGGCCTGCCTCCGAGCGGATCCGGCAGGCCAAGCATCGGGTCCGGGTGCGCCGGGCGCCACGCTCGGTCGGGCGGGGGACCTGCCCATCCGACCGGGTGGGAGGTGGGGGCCATGTGGCCCGGGCCGTTTGGCACCCGCGCCCTGACCGGCAGGGTCCGGACGCGATCAGGTCACGCGCCGGGGACCAGGCCCTCGCGGACCGCGCGGGCGGCCACTTCCGTGCGGCTGCCCGCGTGGAGCTTCTCCAGGATGTTCCGGAGGTGGAACTTCGTCGTGTTCTCGGAGATCCCGAGATCCGCGGCGATCTCCTTGTTCCGCAGGCCGGCCACCACGAGCCGGAGGACCTCCACCTCGCGTTCGGTCAGCCGGTCCGGTCCAGCGGGCGCGACAGCACCCCCCGACGCCGCCGTGGACCGGGTCCTGGGCCGGGCCACCTCCGCGAGGATTCGCGCGGCCGTGACCGGCGAGATGGCTACTTCGCCGCGCTCCACCGCGGCGAGCATGGCGCGCAGCTCGGGCGCCTCGAGGTTCTTGAGCAGGTAGCCCCGGGCGCCCGCCTTGATGGCCGTGAAGAGGTCGTCCTCATCCTCGCTCGCGGTCAGCATCACGATCGGGATCTCCGGGTGGAGCGCGGCGAGGCGAACGGTCGCGTTGATGCCCCCGCCCCCCGGCATCCGGACGTCCATCAGGACGAGCTCGGGGCACAGCCGGTCGGCGAGCTCCACGGCGCCGTCACCGTCGGACGCGACGCCCACCACCTCGTGGCCCCAGGCAGCGAGGAGCGATGCGACGCCGTCGCGAAAGAGCGCGTGATCGTCGGCAAGGAGGATCCGCATCAGGCGGTGATCGGCGTCGGGTCGGGCGTCGGGTCGCGCGCCGGGTCCCCGGCCGGCCGGAACGGCGCCGCAAGCCGCACGATCGCCCCGCCGTCCGGGTGGTTCTCCCAGGTGAGCGTCCCGCCGATTCCGGCGGCCCGCTCGGCCATCGAGCGCAGGCCGTAGTGCGGTCGGCCGTCGTCCGGCCCGCCCGTGGCGAACCCGCGGCCGTCGTCCCGGATCGTCACGGTCAGGCGATCCTCCGCGGTCCGCAGGTCCACCGTCACGCGCCGGGCGCCGGCGTGCTTGCGGACATTTGTGAGCGCCTCGGCCACGATTCGAAACGCCTGCATCTCCAGGTCGGGGTGGAGCCGGGCAGTCTCGACGTCCGGCGCGGCCTGGACGCGGATGGCGAGCTTGGCGGACTCGGCGACGCCCACCGCGTGGGCCCGGATCGCCGCGACGAGGCCTGCCGCCGGCCCGATCGGGCTGCGCAGGCCGAGGATCGTCTCCCGGACGTCCACGTAGACCGACCGAGCCGCGGCCGACAGCTCGCCAAGCTGGGCGCGGGCGTCGTCCACGCGGCCGGCCGCGAGGAAGCCGTCGACCGCCTGGGACTTCGTGTTCACGTAGCCGAGGACCTGGGAGAGTCCGTCATGGAGCTCGCGGGCGATCCGCTCGCGCTCGCCGACAACGGCCAGCTCGCGCAGTCGCGCCTCCAGGCGAGCGTTCTCGAGGGCGATCGTGGCCTGGTTCGCGAGCGACGAGAGCGTCTCGAGCGCATCGGCGTCGAAGCTCCGCGCCTCCGCGGCGCCGACGGCCAGGAGGCCGATCGTGGTACCGCCACGCTGGAGCGGCGCTGCCAGTCGCGCGACGGCGTGCGATGGCTCGACGAAACGCAGGATCTCCTGGGCGTTAGTGGTCTCGGGTGCATCTCCCGGGTTTGCGCCGGGGATGGCCGGGCTCGCGAGCAGGGCGCCCGGGATGGCGCTTGCCGCGCGACGGGCCAGCCGCCCATCGGGGCCGGCCAGCAGGAGGATGACGGCGTCGACCTCGAGGAGCTCCCGGGTATGGGTCACGATCGCGTCGAGGACGCGCTCGATATCGGTCAGGGAGGCGATCGCGACGCTCACGCGGTGGAGGGCGCGAGCGGAGGTCTCGCGGGCCTCAAGCTCCTGGTTGCGCCGGCGCAGCGCACCGGTCAGCGCGTCGATCCGGCGAAACGCGAGCGTGGCGAAGACCGCGCCGAGCCCGAGCGTCACCGCCACGACGAGCAGCGTGTCGAGCGGGAACGGAAACGCCTCGTCGAGGAGCTGGTCGCTCAGGATCTCGATCGCGCCCATGACGAGCGCGGGGACGATGATGAGGAGCCAGCGGACACGATTGGGCACGTGGACCTCGCAGCCAACCCCGCCGGCGGGGTCCCGCGCGGCGTCGCCCGAAGCATACGCCGGTGTCGGCGCGGCTCCGCCCCGCGCCCCAGCCTCAACCGTGGCGTTCCGCCGCCTCGTGGCGCGAGAGGATGCGGGCAAGGTCGTCGATGGCGTCCCGGAACGCGATCGCGAGGTCGGCGGGAAGGACGTCCGCGATGGAGTCCTTCGGCCCGTATGCCGCGCGGGCCCGGCGTGCCACGGAGCGGAGCTCGATCGGAGGGGCGTCCCGGAGGCGCTCCGGGAGCGGTTCCAGGAACGCGGCCCACCGAGCCGCGCCCGGGGAGCCAACCGCCACTGCGGCCCGGGCGGCGTCCACCAGCCGGTCGGCGTGGCGCGCCGCGACAAGCCCGGCCTCGTCGATGGCCGGCAGCTCGTGGCGTCCCGGGCGGAGTGGCAACGCCGGCACCGTTTCGGTCAGTTCAGCCCGGTCGGCTCGATGATCCGCTCCACGACCAGCGGGATCCGCTTGCGCTCCGAGCCGTTGACGAGGATCCGGAGAGAGTGGTCGCCGGGCACCGTGAACGCGAGGTTCCAGAGGTCGATCGCGAACGTCACGACCGTGTCCCGGCCGTCACGGAGGCCGTGCGCAGCGATGAGGCCGTTCGCGCCGGCAATCTCCGACCCATCGGGGGCCAGCAGCACGAAGCGAACGTCATGCTCCTTCTCGAGCTCCGGCGAGGTAACCAGGAGGCCAACCACGAGCGCGAGATGCGGATGACGGAACGGGAAGGCCTGCGCCCCCAGCCGGCTCACGCCGCCGCCCAGCACGTGGAACTTCTCGCCGGGGCGGGCATCGGCGGAGTCGGCAAGGAACGCGAACTCGATCTCGGGCATGCCCGGATGGTACGTCGTCGGCCGGCTGGCCGGTGGCAGGGTCAGTTCGGGCAGCGGCCGGCTGGCCGGTGGCAGGCTCAGTCGGCCCGCGCGGCCGCTGCCGCGCGCTTCGTCGGCGGCGACGGCGCTTCGGCCGCCCGGGACCCATTCGCGGGTGCCGCGGGTCCCCGCCCCAGCTCGTCGGCAAACGTCACGTCCGACAGGGGTACGAGCGGCTCGCCGCGGAGCACGCGTGCAAGGTACTCGCCCGTTGCGGAGCCCGGGACCCCCGCGATCGTCTCCGGCGTCCCCTCCGCGATCACGAGACCCCCGCGGGTGCCGCCCTCCGGTCCGAGGTCGATCACCCAGTCGGCGGTCTTGATGACGTCCAGGTTGTGCTCGATCACCAGCACGGTGTTCCCCGCGTCCACGAGGCGGTGAAGCACCTGGAGGAGCTTCTCCACGTCTGCGAAATGGAGCCCGGTCGTGGGCTCGTCCAGGACATAGAGCGTCTTGCCGGTTGCTCGCCGGCTCAGCTCGGAGGCGAGCTTCACGCGCTGGGCTTCGCCGCCGGAGAGCGTCGTCGCCGGCTGCCCCAGGTGGACGTAGCCCAGGCCCACTTCCACGAGCGTCCGGAGCTTGGCGGCGATCTTGGGGACCGCGCTGAAGAGATCCAGGCCTTCGGCGATGGTCATCTCGAGGACATCGGCGATCGAGTGCCCCTTGTAGTGGATCTCCAGGGCCTCGCGGTTGTAGCGCTTCCCCTTGCAGACCTCGCACGGGACGTAGACGTCCGGGAGGAACTGCATCTCGATCTTCAGGATGCCGTCGCCCTTGCAGTTCTCGCACCTGCCGCCCTTGACATTGAAGCTGAAGCGGCCGGGTCCGTAGCCGCGCACGCGCGACTCCGGGACGCCCGCGAACAGCTCGCGGATGGGCGTGAAGAGGCCGGTGTAGGTGGCCGGGTTGGAGCGCGGCGTCCGCCCGATCGGGCTCTGGTCGATCTCGATGATCTTGTCGACGAGGTGGGCGCCCTCCAGGCCATCGTGGGCACCGGGCGCCTCGCGGCTCCCGTTGAGCTCGCGGGCCAGCGCCCGGTAGAGGATCTCGCTCACGAGCGTGCTCTTCCCGGAGCCCGAGACGCCCGTGACGGCCACGAAGCGCCCGAGCGGGAACGCAACATCGATCCCGCGCAGGTTGTGCTCGCGTGCGCCCGTCACGACGATCGCCGTCCCGGAGCCCGGGCGCCGGACCTCCGGGATCGGCACGGCCCGCTCGCCGCGCAGGAAGGCCCCCGTGATGGAGCGTGGCTCGCCGAGAAGCGCCTCGAGCGGGCCGGACGCGATCACCTCGCCGCCGTGCTCGCCTGCCCCGGGACCGATGTCGACGACCCAGTCGGCGGTCCGGATCGTCTCCTCGTCGTGCTCCACGACCAGTACCGTGTTGCCCAGGTCACGGAGTCGGGTGAGCGTCGCGATGAGCTTCGCGTTGTCCCGCTGGTGGAGGCCGATCGAGGGCTCGTCCAGGATGTAGAGCACCCCTACGAGCGAGCTGCCGATCTGGGTGGCAAGCCGGATCCGCTGCGCCTCCCCGCCGGACAGCGTGCTGGAGGTGCGGTCGATGGTGAGGTAGTTGAGGCCGACGTCGGCGAGGAAGCCGAGGCGCGCCGCTATCTCCTTGAGGATCATCCGGGCGATCGTGCGCTCCCGATCCGTGACCCGATCCGGCAGCGCCGCGACCCAGCCCAGCGCGTCCGTCACGGTCAACCTGGAGATGTCCCAGATGCTCCGGCCCTCCACCGTGACGCCCAGGGCCTCCGGCCGGAGCCGCTTGCCGCCACACGTTGGGCAGGGCCGGGCGACCATGTACCGCTCGAGCTCCGTCTTGATGTATTCCGAGTCCGTCTCCCGGAAGCGCCGCTGCAGGTTCGTGATGAGGCCTTCGAACGTGGCCGTGTAGGTGTTCTCGCCGCGCTCGTGGCGGTACGCGATGAGGACCTTCTCCTCCTTCGCGGAGTGGAGGATGTGCTGGACCGCCTCCGGCGGGAGATCGCGCACGGGCAGCCGGATGTCCCAGCCATGCGCCGCAAAGATCGCCTCGAGGATCTTCAGTCGCCAGGATGCGTCGGTCGGCATCCGGGACCACGGTACGAGCGCGCCGTCCGCGACGCTCCGGTTTCGGTCCGGGATGACGAGCTCCGGGTCGATGACGAGCTGTGTCCCGATGCCGGTGCAGGTGGGGCACGCGCCGTGCGGCGAGTTGAACGAGAAGGAGCGCGGCTCCAGCTCGTCGATGGTCGTGCCGTCGTAGGGGCACGAGTATCGCTCGCTGTAGCGATGCTCCTCGAAGCCGGGCGTTTCGCCGTCCCGGGCCGCCGGCGCGATCACCACGACGCCCTCGCCCAGCCGGAGCGCCGTCTCGATGGAATCGGCGAGCCGGGCGGCGTCCGGCGGAGCCTCGCCGGCGGCCACCGCGCGACGCACGACGAACCGGTCCACGACCACTTCGATCGTGTGGCGCTTGTACTTGTCGAGACTCTGGACCTCCGCGAGGTCCAGCTGCTGGCCGTCCACCCGGACGCGGACGAAGCCCTGCTTGCGGGCGGCCTCGAAGACGCGGTCGCCCTCGGTCTTGCGGTCCTTGATGAGTGGGCCCAATACGAGGAGACGGCTGCCTTCAGGCAACGCGAAGACCTGGTCGACCATCTGCTGGACGGTCTGGCGCTCGATCTCGCGCCCGCAGATGGGACAGTGCGGGTGCCCGATCCGGGCAAACAGGAGCCGCAGGTGATCGTAGATCTCGGTCACCGTGCCCACCGTCGAACGCGGATTCCGGCTGGCGCCCTTCTGGTCGATGGAGATCGCCGGCGAGAGGCCGTCGATCTGGTCGACGTCCGGCTTCTCCATCTGGCCCAGGAACTGGCGCGCGTACGCCGAGAGGCTCTCGACGTACCTGCGCTGGCCCTCGGCATAGATCGTGTCGAAGGCGAGGCTGCTCTTGCCCGACCCGGAGAGGCCGGTGACGACGACCAGCCTGTCCCGCGGGATGCTGACCGTGATGTTCTTCAGGTTGTGCTCGCGGGCACCGCGAACGACGAGCTGATCGGACGGCATTGCTCGCCCAGTGTACCCGGTCCGATGGCTACCGCACAGGTGTTCTATTCGCTTCTCCGGCGCAAAGTGCAGTGCCTCCTGTTGAGGGGCCTGCAACAAACGGCAGCGATGAAGCCGATGATCCGCGTGCACGACTCGCGGGGGCGTGCATTGCGCCCAAGCGGCCGACTCTTCGGCCCAAACG
>Ga0209048_10001936_pt1 | contig 20873 bp, 22 predicted proteins | sample FrelakmetCRP12CR_FD_187146 | JGI IMG/M metagenome (GOLD analysis project Ga0209048, IMG submission 187146) | Freshwater lake sediment microbial communities from the University of Notre Dame, USA, for methane emissions studies - CRP12 CR (SPAdes)... | ecosystem: Environmental > Aquatic >... | reverse complement strand
TCGAGCGATAGGTGCAGGCGGCACCTCCGCGTTTGACCGCGCCGGGGCGAAGCCCTTAAAATCGCGAAGTTTTTTTCCGTGCGGCCGCTCCTCTTTCCGGGACGACCGCACCCTGGCCCCCGCTGCCACGACCCCACCGCTTCGATCGGACAATGATCAAAACCACTCTTCTCGCCACGGCCCTTGCCGCCGTGCTCGTTGCGCCGGCGGCGATGGCGCAGGGCTCCTCACCCGCTGGCGATGCCGCCAAGGGCCGCGACAAGACCCAGATGTGCCAGGGGTGCCACGGGATCGAGGGCTGGCGGACGGCCTTCCCCGAGGTCTATCACGTGCCGAAGATCGGTGGCCAGCACGAGGCGTACCTCGCGAAGGCGCTCCAGGAATACAAGAGCGGCGAGCGCAGCCACCCGTCGATGCGCGGGATAGCGGCGTCGCTTTCGGACCAAGACATCGCCGATCTCGCTGCGTACTACGCGCAAGGCGGCGTCAAGGTGGCGGGGAAATGATCATGACGCAACGATTCCTGATCGCGATCGCCGCCATGGCGGTCCTGGGCGTGGTTGCCGACGCGTCGGCGGCCGACATGGCTGCGGGCAAGGCCAAGGCGACCGAAGTGTGCGCCGCCTGTCACGGTGCCGATGGCAACAGCACGTCGGCGGACTTCCCGAGGATCGGTGGCCAGTACGGCGACTACCTCGCGAAGGCGCTGCGTGACTACAAGTCCGGCCAGCGCAAGAACCCGATCATGGCCGGCTTTGCCCAGGCACTGTCGAAGCAGGACATCGAAAACCTCGCCGCGTATTACAGCGCGCAACCGGCGACGGTCCTGTTCAAGCACTGAGCGGCAACTCCGCTCACGAGACCCGCTCGAGGCACGCGAGGTAGAGCGCCGCGTCGGGCGCGGTCCCTTGCCGCTGCGCGGTCCACAGCACTTCCCCCAGGCATTCAAGCACGGCGTGCAACGCCGCGTGCTCGTCGCCTTGCGCCGCGCGAATCCGGTCGAATTGCGCGCGAATCCCCGGCGGCTGGTCGATCGACAACTGCTCGGCGACGGCGAGATGCAGCGACAGGTGGAGAAACGGGTTGACGTCTCCGCTTTCCGGTCGCCAGTCGCGATCGACGTTGCGTTCGGGCGCTTCGAGGATCCTGTGGTACTCGGGGTGCAACGCGATGAGGCCGGCCGCCATGTGTTCGAGACCGGTCAACGGCTCCCGCGCGCCGTGTTTTCTCCACGCGTCGATCAGGAAGCGGCGGGCCTCGTCGCGGGATGGATTGAACAACGCGCGGCCTACGCGGTCTTGTCGCGGTACTCGCAGAGATCGCGAATCGTGCACACGCTGCAATGGGGCGAGCGGGCGACGCAGACGTAGCGTCCGTGCAGGATCAGCCAGTGGTGCGCGTGCCGCCTGAATTCGTCCGGCACGAACTTGACGAGCTTCCGCTCGACCTCTTCGGGATTCTTGCCGGGCGCGAGGCCGATCCGATTGGCCACGCGAAAGACGTGCGTGTCCACGGCGATCGTCGGCTGACCGAACGCGACATTGAGCACGACGTTGGCGGTCTTGCGTCCCACACCGGGCAGCTTCTCCAGCGCTTCGCGGTCCGCCGGAACCTTGCCGCCGTGATCGCGCAGCAGGATCGTGGACAGCGCGACGATGTTCTTCGCCTTGTTGCGGAAGAGCCCGATCGACTGGACGTAGGGGATGAGTCCGTCGACGCCGAGCTTCGCGATGGCGGCCGGCGTGTTGGCGACCGGGAAGAGCTTCTCGGTGGCCTTGTTCACGCCTTTGTCGGTCGCCTGCGCCGACAGCACGACGGCAACCAGCAGCTCGAAGGGCGTGCGATGCGCAAGCTCCGACTTCGGATGCGGGTTGGCCGCGCGCAGGCGCTCGAAGATCGCGTGGCGCTTCTGCGGATTCATGACTTGTCCCGTACTGGCGGATCGTCCGCGGCCGCACGCCGCGCCCGGGCGCGGGCGAGCGCGGCGGCAACCGCTGCCTGCCGCTCCGCACGCTCGCCGTTCGGAGCGACGAAACTCGCGGAAGATTGCGCCGGCGCGGACGTTCCCGCCAGCCGATGCTTGCGGGCGGAGAATCGGGCGCGCGCGGCGCGCGCATCGTGCGGGCTCCACTGGCGGCCGGCCGGCGCCATGGCGATGCAGTCGACGGGGCAGGGCGGCAGGCAGAGCTCGCATCCGGTGCATAGGGCGGGCAGCACCGTGTGCATCCGCTTCGCCGCGCCGACGATCGCGTCGACCGGGCAGGCGTCGATGCACAGCGTGCAGCCGATGCACGTTGCCTCGTCGATCCGGGCAATCCTGAGCGGGCCGGGTTCGCCGCAGCTTCGGTCGAGCGCGATCGGGGCTCGCCAGGTGATTGCCGCGAGTGTCGCGACGAGAACGTCTCCGCCAGGCGGGCAGCGATTGATGGGCTCGCCGCGGGCGATCGCCTCGGCGTAAGGCCGGCAGCCGTCGTAGCCGCAACGCCGACACTGCGTCTGCGGGAGCGCATCGTCGAGGCGGTCGATGAGTGATGGCGTGAAGGGAAATGTCACGCTGCGCATTCTAGTGCACTGCATTGCCGATGGGCGAACGGACACCCATGGGCACGCGGCGAACGGTTCGATTTGCTAGACTGGCTTCGCGATGCGTGGCTGTGGCCTGCGCATCACGCTATCAATGCCAATTCCCGCCCCGCTTCCTCCCGCGCCCGTGATCGACCGGCCGCTCGTGCGGGGGTTTCTTCCCTGGCTTGGCGCCACATTGCTGCGCCTCGCAGGCTGGAAAGTCGTGCTCGCGCAGCCGGTCCCCGCGCGCTGTGTCGGCATCTTCTATCCGCACACATCGAACTGGGACACGGTGATCGGCCTCTGCGCGAAGTTCATGTTCGGCATCCGGTTCCGTTACGTCGGCAAGGACACGTTGTTCCGGGTGCCGTTGATCGGGCCGCTACTCGTCCGTTGGGGCGGGGTGCCGGTCAACCGGCGGGAGCCCTCCGGCTTCATCCGGCAGATGCAGGGCGAGTTCGCGCGGAACCAGGAGTTCCGGCTCGCGATCGCGCCGGAGGGGACGCGCAGCCGGACTGCGCACTGGAAATCCGGCTTCTACCGGCTGGCGCGCGCGGCGGGCGTCCCGCTCGCGCTCGCCTACGCCGATTACCCCCGCCGCGAAATCGGCATCGGCGGCTACCTCGAACTCACCGGCGATGTGGCGGCCGACATGGCGCGGATCCGCGCGTTCTACGCCGACAAGCGCGGCCACCACCCGGAGAACCAGGGTCCGGTCCGTCTGCGCGACGAGTCCGGCGCGGATGGCTGACGATCTGCCGCGGCGGCGCCTGCCACGATGAACACGATGAACTCGGCCGGTGCGCGGCACCTGCATCATCCCCACGCGGAACCGCGGGGGACGCGCCGCGCGCTTTGGGTGGCGCTTGCGCTGACCGGCGGCTTCGCCCTGGTCGAGGCGCTGGGTGGCTGGCTCGCGGGGTCGCTCGCGCTGATCTCGGACGCGGGGCACATGGTCACCGACGCGGCGTCCTTCGTCGTCGCGCTGATCGCCGCCGCCGTTGCGGCGCGGGCGCCGACGCGGCGCGCGTCCTATGGCTACGCGCGCGCCGAGGTGCTGGCCGCGTTCGTCAATGCGCTGGCGATGCTCGCGCTCGTCGTCTGGATCGCGGTGGAAGCGGTGCTCCGGTTGCTCACGCCGACGCCCGTCGCCGGTCCGCTGGTGATGGCGGTCGCCGCCGTCGGACTTGCCGTCAATCTCGCCGTTGCGTGGATCCTGTCGCGCAGCGCGGGCGGCATCAACGCGCGGGGCGCGCTGCTGCATGTCTTCGGCGATCTGCTGGGGTCGGTGGCGGCGCTCGTTGCCGGTGCCGTCATCTACCGGACGGGCTGGACGCCGATCGACCCGATCCTGTCGCTCGTCGTCGTGCTGCTGATCCTGCGCTCGACGCTCGCCCTGCTCAGGGAGTCGACCGAAGTCCTGATGGAGCGGGTGCCCTCCCACCTGTCGTACGACGCGGTCGGCCGGGCGCTCGCGGTGCTGCCCGGCGTGACCGGCGTCCACGATCTGCATGTGTGGCAAATGAGCGCGGAGCGTGTCGCGCTGTCGGCGCACGTCGTGCTGACGGAGGGCGCGGGGTGGCCGCGGGTGCTCGCCGCGGCGCAGCGGATGCTCGCCCGCGACTTCGGGATCGAGCACGTGACGCTGCAGCCTGCTTGGCCGCTTCCGCCGCCCACGGGTCGGGTCATTCCCGTTGCGCCGGTGGCGGAGCCTGACGCCGGACACGGTTCCGATCCGCGCTTGCACTGATCGGTCGGGCCCCCACGCGCGGACCTTTCGCTGCCGCGCGAAAGCAGGTCCGACAGGCTCCCTAGAGCCAGCGCGCCTTCCGGAACATCAGATAGAGATACAAGTCGATGACCGCCATCAGCCCGATCGCGAACGGGTAGCCGAAGGTCCACTCGAGTTCGGGCATCACCTTGAAGTTCATGCCGTAGATGCCGGCGACCATCGTCGGGACGGCGATGATGGCCGCCCACGCGGCGAGCTTCTTGGTCACTTCGTTCTCGGAGAGCGAGATCATGCCCAGATTGACCTGGATCGCCGTCGTCAGCATTTCACGGATGTTCTCGATCGTCGAATGGATCCGGTGCAGGTGGTCGTAGACGTCGCGGAAATACTCGTGCATCCCCGCGCAGACCTGCGGGACGCGGCCGCCGTAAAGCTTGCCCGTCGCTTCCATCAACGGGTCGACCGCGTGCTTCAGCACCATGAGCTTCTGCTTCAACGCGTAGAGCGCCTCGATGTTCGAGCGCGCGGCATTGCGCACGAAGATCTGTTCCTCGATGCCCTCGAGCTCGGACTCCATCCCGTCGAGGATCGGGAAATAGCGATCGACGATCGTGTCCATCAGCGCATAGAACACGAAACCCGAGCCGTTGCGCAGGAGCTCCGGCTCGCGCTCGCAGCGCGCACGGACGTCGGCAAAACCCTTCTGCGTCCGGTGGCGCACCGAGAGGATGTAATTGCGGCCGACGAAGATCGCGATCTCGCCGTCGATCAGCGGTGCGTCGGGCTCGTCGGAGACCGTTTCGAGCGTGTGCACGACCGCGAACAGCGAGTCTTCGTACTCCTCGATCTTCGGCCGCTGGTGGCCCTTGCGCGCGTCCTCGACCGCAAGCGGATGGAGGCTGAACTCCTCGGCCATCTCGTCGAGCTCTTCGTTCGTCGGCTGGAAAAGAGCCACCCAGACGAAGCAATCGGGCCGCGCCACGTACTCGCTGATGTCCGCCACTGCGATGTCGGCGAGCTTCCTGCCGTTCTGGTACGCGACGCAGTTGATCAGCATGGTCGTTTCTCTTTGGAATGGCGCTGCGATGCCGGCCACCCCTGCCCGCTGCAGACCCGTGTCGTGCCCGAAGCGGCGGGGTGGCGCGTGCTATATTAATCGACTGCAAGTCCGCTGTGGTCGCGCGTTGACACGGGCCGGCTTCGGCTCCGCGTCTCGACCGATCGATCTCTTGTCCGCCTCCCCCAACGCGCCTAAGGCTGCCCCGCCGGCTCGTGCCACCGCGCCGACCGGGCCGCGCGAGCTTCCGCTGCTGCTGACGCTGGCGGCCGTGCAGTTCACGCACATCGTGGACTTCATGATCATGATGCCGCTGGGGCCGCAATTCATGCGGCTGTTCGCCATCGGCCCCCAGCAGTTCGGGTTCATGGTCTCCGCGTACACGTTCGCCGCAGCTGCGAGCGGCTTCGTCGCGGCATTCTGGATCGACCGCTTCGACCGCAAGCGGGCCTTGCTCTGGCTCTACGTCGGGTTCATCGTCGCGACGGCGCTCTGCGGGCTGGCGCCCGACTACGCTTGGCTGCTCGCGGCACGCGTCGTCGCGGGAGCGTTCGGCGGCGTGCTGGGCGGGCTCGTGTTCGCGATCGTCGCCGATCTCGTTCCGTACAGGCGCCGCGCCACCGCCACCGGGATCGTCGCCGCGGCATTTTCGCTGGCCGCCGTGGCCGGCGTGCCGCTGTCGCTGTGGATCGCTGCGCAGTTTTCATGGCGCGCGCCGTTCCTCGCGCTCGCCGGCCTCTCCGTCGTGGTCGGGATCGCGGCGAGGCGTCTCATTCCGTCGCTCGCCGCGCATGTCACGCCCGGATCGCGACGGCACCCGCTCGCGCACCTGCAGGCGATCTTCGGCGTGCCGAACCATCGGAATGCGTTCGCCTTCATGATCGTGCTGACCTGCTCGGTGTTCTCGGTGGTCCCGTTCGTCGCTGCCTACAACGTCGCCAATGTCGGTGTCAGCGAGGCGGACATCGCCGTGATCTATTTCGCGGGCGGCGCGACGTCGCTCGTCACGGCACAGGTGATCGGCAGGCTCGCCGACCGTTACGGGAAGAAGCGGCTGTTCGTCATCCTGGCGTTGATCTCGATTGCGCCGATTCTCGCGGTCACGCACCTGCCGCCGATGCCTCTGCACTGGGTCGTGCCGCTGTCCGTGTCGTTCTTCGTGTTCGTGCCGGGGCGCTTCGGTCCCGCGACGGCGCTCGTGACCGGCAGCGTCGAGCCGCGGCTGCGCGGAAGCTTCATGAGCTTCAATGCTTCGATTCAGCAGCTCGCGTCCGGGGTCGCATCGCTGGTCGCGGGGCTCATCATCGGGCGTGCGGCCGACGGTGCGCTCACGCACTACGGGATCGTCGGATGGCTGTCGGTCGCCTGCACGCTGGCCTGCCTCTGGCTGGTGCACCGGGTGCGCGTTGTCGACGGCGTCGGGGCCGGCACGCCGGCCGCCCCGTGAATCCTTTCCCGGCCGGCCGATATGGGGGGCAAGCGGTGGAATTCCGTGCGTCGCTCGATTGGCCCAAGCGGCGCCAAGCGGGTAACATTGGCGCCCCTCTCACCCGAGCGCCCGTACCACGCCGGCGCGCATCTCCCGCGGCTCGCGCATGATCATCCCGTCGCTGCTCGATACCGATCTCTACAAGTTCACGATGATGCAGGTCGTTCTGCATCACTTTCCCGGGGCGCAGGTCGACTATCGGTTCAAGTGCCGCAACCCGGACGTCGACCTGACGCCCTATGTGGACGAGATCCGCGACGAGATCCGCAGCCTCTGCGGCCTGCGTTTTGCGCCGGACGAGCTCGCGTACCTGCGCGGCTGGCGCTTCTTCAAGAGCGATTTCGTCGATCTCCTGGGTCTCTTCCAGCTCGACGAGCGATTCATCCGCGTCGATCGCATCCCCGGCTCGGACCGTGAGATCGACATCACGATCAGCGGCCCGTGGCTGCACACGATCCTGTTCGAGGTGCCGCTGCTCTCGATCGTCTCGGAGGTCTACAACCGCAACGTGCACCCGAATGCCGATCTCGCCGAGGGGCGGCGCCGGCTCGCGCAGAAGATCGAACGGATCAACTCGGTGGCCGACCCGGAATTCCGCGTGGCGGACTACGGCACGCGCCGCCGTTTCTCGCGGGCATGGCACGAGGAGGTCGTGCGCACGCTCGCGGCCGGCATCGGCCCGAAATTCGTCGGCACCAGCAACGTGAAGTTCGCGATGGATATGGGTCTCACGCCCCTCGGGACGATGGCGCACGAATACCTGCAGGCGTGCCAGGCCGTCGGCCCGCGGCTGCGCGACTCGCAGGTGTTCGCGTTCAACACGTGGGCGCGCGAGTATCGCGGCGACCTCGGGATCGCGCTCTCCGACGTCTGCGGCATGGACGCGTTCCTGCGCGACTTCGACCTCTTCTTCTGCAAGCTGTTCGACGGCGTCCGCCACGACTCCGGCGATCCCTTCGAGTGGGGCGAGAAGCTGATCGCCCATTACCAGAAGATGCGGATCGACCCGCACACCAAGACGATGGTGTTCTCGGACAGCCTCAACGTGCCGCTGGCGATCCGGCTGTTCGACTATTTCCGCGGGCGGATGCACACGGCGTTCGGCATCGGCACCAATCTCACCAACGACGTCGGGTTCGAGCCGCTTTCGATCGTGATCAAGATGACCCGCTGCAACGGCCAGCCGGTGGCGAAGATCAGCGACGAGCCCTCGAAGACCATGGACTACGATCCGTCGTACGTCGCGTATCTGCGCGAGGTATTCCAGGTGCCCGAGCCGACCGTGTAAAGTTTGGCCATGGCCATGCCCGCAACCCACACCACCGCCCCGGTCGTCAACGAGCCGTTGGCGAAAGTCCGGGACCACCCGCTGCGGCTCGAGGAAATCCTGACGCTGATGGTCGCGGACGGGCTGATTCCCGGGTCCGACGCCGAGACCCTGGCGCGATCGCGGAACCGACCCTCGGACCATCCGCTCGAGGTCATCGCCGGCCAGAACTGGCATTCCGCGACCGGGCCGCGCAAATCGTTGACGCTCGAATGGCTGGTCGAATGGCTCGCCGGAAAGCTCGACGTCCCGTACCTGCACATCGATCCGCTGAAGATCGATCTGACCGCGGTCACGCAGTCGATGACCAACGCCTACGCCGAACGGTACCGGATCCTTCCGGTCGAGGTGACGCGCACGACGCTGACGGTGGCCACCGCGGAGCCCTTCGTCCGCGATTGGGCCGACGAGCTCGAGAAGATCCTGAAGGTCGAGGTGAAGCTCGCGTTCGCCAATCCGCAGGACATCCGCCGCTATCTGGGCGAGTTCTACAATCTCGCCCGCTCGATGAAGAAGGCGCAGGAAACGTCGAAGGGCGAGGTGTCGCTCGCACGCGATTTCGAGCAGCTGGTCGCGCTGGGGCAGCAGGGCAAACTCGACGCCAACGACAGCCACGTCGTCCACATCGTCGACTGGCTCTGGCAATACGCGTTCGAGCAGCGCGCCTCCGACATCCACATCGAGCCGCGGCGCGACGCCGGCCTCGTGCGCTTCCGCATCGACGGCGTCCTGCACCAGGTCTACGCGATCCCGACGCCGGTGCTGGTGGCGATGACGTCGCGGATCAAGCTGCTGGCGCGGATGGAAATCGTCGAGAAGCGCCGCCCCCAGGATGGCCGCATCAAGACCGTCACGCCGGCCGGCGACGAAGTCGAGCTGCGGATCTCGACGATGCCGACGGCGTTCGGCGAGAAGGTCGTGATGCGGATCTTCACGCCCGAGGTGCTCGTCCGCGACTTCATCGAGCTGGGCTTCACCGCCGAGGATCGCGAGCGCTGGGGCCGGATGATCAAGGAGCCGAACGGGATCATCCTCGTCACGGGGCCCACGGGCTCGGGCAAGACCACGACGCTCTACTCGTCGCTGAGGCAGCTCGCGACCCCCGAGGTCAACGTCTGCACGGTCGAGGACCCGATCGAGATGATCGAGCCCCTGTTCAACCAGATGCAGGTGCAGCCCGCGATCGGCGTGGACTTCGCGCACGGCGTGCGGACGCTGATGCGACAGGACCCCGACATCATCATGGTCGGCGAGATTCGCGACCGCGACACCGCCGACATGGCGATCCAGGCGGCGCTCACCGGCCACCTGGTGCTGTCGTCGCTGCACACGAACGACGCGCCGACCGCCGTGACCCGGATGCTGGACCTGGGGATGCCCGCCTACCTGATCAACTCGACGCTGCTGGGCGTCATGGCGCAGCGGCTCGTGCGCACGCTCTGTCCGCACTGCAAGAAGCCGGGGGAGCCGCCCGACGACGAGACCTGGCGGGCGATCACGTCGCCGTGGCGTGCCGAGAAGCCGACGCAGGTGATGGCGCCGGTCGGCTGCGTCGAATGCCGGATGACAGGCTATCGCGGGCGCATCGGCCTGTACGAAGTGATGCTGATGACGCCGGCTACGCGAAAGCTCGTCACCGCGCAGGCCGACGATACCAAGATCCGCGAGCAGGCCTACAAGGACGGGATGAAGCCGCTGCGAGTCTCGGGCGCGATGAAAGTCGCGGCCGGGTTGACGACCGCCGAAGAGGTGGTGAAGGTCGCGCCGCTCGGCTAGGGCGGCCCGGATCGGATCAGATCGACGTCAGCTTGCCGTTGCTGAGATAGAACACGCGCTTTTCACCCGTGGCCGACTCGCAGGTCAGGCGACCCGGCGTGTCGGTTCCGATTCCGAATCCCTCACTCGAGTAGTACTTGGCCGACGGATCGGCCTTCTGAGCCTGTTCGGCGGTCATCGCGTTTCCGGCGCTGTCCACGCCCGGCTGGCTGTCCTTCTTCCGTGGGTTTTCGCTCGCGGGTGCGCTGTTTTCGCTGCCGCGTTTCTCGATCGGCTTCGCCACGGTCGCCGGCTCGTCAGCGGCTGTGCGACCCGATTTCGGCGCGGCGGGCCGACTTTCGACCGGGGTCCCGTTGGCCTGGGTTCCGCTTTCCGGAGCAGCCGTCTGTTTGGGCGCGACTTCCCCCGTGGGAACGACGATCTGGACGTCGGTTTCGTTGCCCTCGCGGCACGGACGGTCCTGATACACGACGCCCTTGGCCGTGGTGCACTTGTAGATGGCCTGGGCGTTGCCCGCGAACGCAGCAAACACAAGCATTAGACAATACAACGTTGTATGCTTCATCTTGTACCCTTCAACATGGCCAATCCCTCGGGCGATGGCGGGATTGATCGCGCAACGCCGAAAAAGCAAGAACCAGGCCAGTTGTTGACTGCAAAGCAGGGGGAGGCAAGCAGACATGCTTGCCTTGCGGCGGGCGACAAAGTCGGTAGGTGATCCGGGCGCGGATGGCGCGCGGGTGTGCGTCCCGAACGCAGCGCCATGACTGTCGGAGTTGTTTACAACAGTGTGCAACTCCGCTGCGAAACAAAATATAAGCTTTTGTTATTTAAATAGAATATTTTCAGGGAACGGTTCTTGCTCACGAGGTCGCGTGAGACAGGCGACATTCCGGGAGCCCGTTTCCGTTCAGTACTTTTCTTGGGAACGTTCCACGCGGCGTTGACGACATGTTCAATCTCCAGACTCTTCGGTACGTGGTTCCGGGCGGCCGACTACAAAGAGTGAGTGGGCGATGAGCCTCAGTTGGATCGCGTTGGGTCTTGTCGGCTGGATGCTTGGCCTCGTCGTCGTGCTGGCGTTGTTCCGCATGTCCGGCGACCAGGACCGCGCGGCGCGCCACGAGCAGAAGCGGCTGGACCCCTATTCCGACGTGACGATCACGCGCACCGGCGAAAGCTGAGGCGCAGTCACCGCAACACCAACCTCGCCGTCGACGAGGGCCGGGTCGGTTCCAATCCGACGCGGCTCGCCTCGCAGGCTTGCGCGTTGTACGCCACATTCTCGACGGCGCGGTCGAGCTCCTCGACACGGCTGAGACCGTCGCGGCCCTGCCGGGCTGCGAAGCAAACCCGTTGCGCACGAAGATTGCTTGCGGACCTGGTCGTGGTGTTCTCGACACGACGAGCGGCGCATGCCGAAAAAATGTCCCAACTGCCAGAGCCCGAATGTCCGTCGCCCGACGCGGGGCACGGACGGATCTTCGCAGCCAATGTTTCGCTCGCCCTATCGGTGTCGCGATTGCGGCGAGAAGTTCTCCGTCGTCAGCCAGAGAATCTGCCGGCGAGTCGGCGCCGCGGTCGCGGTGAACGTGGTGTTCTTCGCGGTGATCGCCGGTCTCGTCGTGATGTTTATCGAGTGACCGCGACGACCCGTCACCGAACGCCGTACGGGCACGCATTGTAGCGAACAGCGCGCGCGGTTTTTCGTCGCTGCGTGCCGCGTTGCGCATCCTTTCGCGACGATTTTTCGTCCGTTGAGGGAGGCGGCGATGCGCTGCCGGCCGGCTTTCGTCCGGTTCTCCGGTACCGAAAAACGGTTTCTCCGCCGTTGATCTTCGCCGCCCGACCGCTCGTCCGGGTCGGCCTTCGCGGCCGCCGACGATGGCATGTCCCTTGCGACCTCTGCAGCATTCCGAGCAACCGTTACGAGAAGAGCAACCATGGGCATTGCATCGGCACGAGAAGTTACGACACCGGGATCGCGTCGCGCGTCTACCGGGGCCGCGCGCATCGGCCCCTCCGCGCTGGGCTCCACACGCGGCTTCACGCTCATCGAGGTGATGATCACCGTGGCCATCGTCTCGATCCTCGCCGCGGTCGCGCTCCCGAGTTACACGGACTACGTCACGCGCAGCAAGATTGTCGAGGCGACGAGCGGGCTCAGCGACATGCGCGTGCGCCTCGAGCAGTATTTCCTCGACCTTCGCCAATTCCCGGGTTCGTGCGTCGCCGCCGCGGCGGGCCCGGCTCCCGCCGGAAAGATCTATCTGCCGGCCACGAGCAAGTACTTCACCGTTACCTGCGCCCTGACCGCGAACACCTATACCGTGACCGCCACCGGCAACGCGAGCGGGGGAATGGGCGGTTTCGTCTACACGATCGACCAGGCCAATAACCGCAGGACGATGGGTTTGCCCAGCGGCTGGTCGGGCACCGGCAACACGTGTTGGGTCACCCGGAAGAGCGGAGATTGCTGACATGTCCATGCCATCACCTGTTCGCGGCTTCACCATACTGGAATTGATGGTTGCGCTGTCGATTGCCGCGCTGCTGCTCACCGTCGGCTTGCCGTCGTTCACGACCTTCGTGCGCAACAGCGAGATCCGCTCGACCGCGGAGTCGATCAGCAACGGCCTGCGGGTCGCGCGCACGGAAGCGACCCGTTTGAACAAGCCCATCAGCTTCACGCTCGCCGGCGGCGGCAACGCTGGCTGGGCCATCAATGAATTCGACCCCGTCGCCCTCACGCTGGTCCAGCCTCCGATCCAGCAGTACACGAGCGTCGAGGCGGGGCGTAATTCGAAGACGGTGAACACGCCCGCGAACGCGGTTTCGGTCACGTTCAACGGCTTGGGCCGTGTCATCTCGCCGTCGCCCATTGGCACTCCGAATCTCCAGCAGATCGACGTCGCTTCGATCGTCGCCGGCGAAGCGCGCACGTTGCGGATCCTTGTCGACGATGCGCGCGGCGTCCGGATGTGCGATCCCGACCCGGCGATCGCGGCGCTGGTGCCACCTGATCCGAGGGCTTGCTGAAATGTACCCGTCTGTCAACCACGCAAAGCGCTTCCGCCCCCGGCAGGAAGGAAGCTTCCTGCTCGAAGGGCTGATCGCGCTGCTCATCTTCGCGTTCGGCATCCTCGGCTTGATCGGCATGGTGGCGGGATCCATCCGCGCGTCGAACGACGCACGGTATCGGGCCGAAGCCATCAATCTCGCCAACGCGATGGTCGGCGACATGTGGGCCACGCAAGCGACTGCTCTGGATACGGCGTTCGGTAGCGGCGGCACGAAGCTGACCGCCTGGCAGACGCAGGCGGCGAGCCTGCTCCCATCGGCAACCGGCGCCAATGCGCCCCAGGTCGACCTGACACAACCGGGCCTTTCGACGGGGAGCCGCAGTGTCGTCGTCACCGTCTTCTGGCAACTGCCCGGCGAGACCGAGCGGCATCAGATCGTGCTGACGGCCCAGATCGGGAAGAACTCATGAATTCACGCGAAACGAGGATCTCGTCGAACGAGCGGGGCGTAGGCCTTATCGAAATCATGGTCGGCATCGTCATCGGCATGCTGCTCGTGCTGATGATCTTCCAGGTCTATCTGGTCACCGAGGGCCAGAAGCGGACCATCACGTCATCCAACGACGCCCAGGAGAACGCGAGCTACGGGCTGTTCATGCTCGGCCAGGATCTGGCGACGGCCGGCAACATCGTCTCGGCGTCGACAACGGCCTTGAGCGGCTGCGCCATGCTGCGGCCGATTCCGGTGGTCATCACCGCCGGCGCGACGGACAACGACCCGGACTCGGTGACCGTGTTCTACGGCGGCACCGGTGCACTGTCGACACCGACACCGTTTCTCAACAATGCCGCGGTCGGCACGAATCCCCCTGGCGTATATCAGGTCGCGGGACCGGTCGGCTTCAGCCCGAACGACGTGATCGCCGCGGTCCAGGGCGCGAACTGCACGTTGTCGACGATCAACGCGGGTGGCGTTTCCATCGCACCCAGCACCGGCATCGCGACCATCAACCACACGCTCACGGCGACCCCAGGCAACAACAATGCGGCCACTTACAACGCCACGACCGCGTCGCTGATCAATCTGGGCCAAGGAGACAGGTTTGCCCGGACCCTGTATTCGATCGATCCGGCCACCACCACGCTGAGGACCCAGAGCCAGCTGCCCGTCGTGCTTCCGGCCACTCCGGTCGTGAGCAATGTCGTCAATCTGAAGGCGCAGTACGGGCTCGACACCAACAACAACGGCGACGTGGATACCTGGCAGCCCGCGACCGGAATCTGGTCATCGGCGAACCTTCCCTTGCAGCCGGCGACGACGTGGCAGCAAATCCGTGCGGTGCGCGTAGCCATCGTGACGCGCAGCGAAAAATACGAAACCGATGCCGTGACCACGGGACCGTTGGGGATGCTCTGTTCGCCCGCACCCTGCGCCGCGTCCATGGTCCTCACTTCCGATCAGCAGCACTACCGCTACAAGGTGCTGGAAACCATCGTCCCGTTGCGTAACGCCGTCTGGAACGCGCCATGAACTCGATTGCATTCGTTCGCCGGCAAGCCGGCATTCGTCATTCGCGCCTGCGTCAGCAACGCGGGGTCGTCGTCTTCATTGCCCTGCTGGTGATGGTGGCCCTGGCGCTTGCCGGCATCGCGCTCATCCGTTCCACGGATACGACTACTACGGTCAGCGGCAACCTCGTACTCAAGCAGGCTGCCACGTCGGCGGTGGACCGGGGCATCGAGCAGACGATCCACGCCTTGTGGGAGGTCGTGCCCGCTCCGGACCGCACCCAGCACAACCCGGCGACGAACTATTACGCCTGCGTGCGCGGGACGGCCGGTGGGTGCCTGGCGGCGGGGAGCGCCATCCCCAAGATCCCGGACCTGTTGCGCACCACCAGTGGCTGTGCGGGCGCCGGTCTCACCGCGGGCCTGATCGCCAATGACGATGCCGGGAACAAGAGCTGTTTCGTGATCGAACGGATGTGTCTCAATGCCGGGCCCGCCGTCGGCAGCAACTGCAATCTGGCCACCGCCTCTTTCGGCGCCGACCCCGGGACGGTTCACTACACAGGTTTGGTTCGGCCGGGCGACGCGTTCTACCGTGTCACCGTCAGGGTCGAAGGACCGCGCAATACCGTGACCTATGCACAGGCCGTGCTGAGGTAGGCCTCGCGCCGCCTCGAGTGTTTCAGGAGCCAAACGATGACCATCTTCCGCCAAGTCGCAATCGCGAATTTCTGTGCGGCCGCACTAGGGGCCGCGCTGGCTTTCCAGCCGCTGGCGGCCCTTGCCGCGACCATCACGCCGACTCTGGCCGAGGTCCCGATCCAGGGGCTGAATCCGGTGAAGCCGAACATCATGCTGACGATGGACGACTCGGGCAGCATGGGGTGGGACCTTCTTCCGGACTTCGTGGGTTACGTTGCCTCCGGCATCTACCATTGCCGCGACGGTGCCACGACGGGCAAAGATTGCGGTGGACATACGAATAGCAGCGGCAGTCTCAACTCCGGATACGTGTTCAGCCAATACGATCCGCCGGTCCGAAGCTACGACTACAACAATGCCTTCTACAGTCCCGCGTTCACCTACGGCCCGGGAAAGAAGTCCGACGGCACGAGCCTGCCGTGCGAGGGTGCGGACACGACCTGCTCGGCGCCATGGACGAGTGTTTACTCCAACGGGTTCGCGGGCTATCCCGGTGCGAACAGCAGCACACTGATCAATCTGACGACCGGCTATCCGGATACGATCTGGTGTTGGAGTTCGGCTCCGACGGCTGCCGACAAGCTGACGGCGGACAGCGACGGATCCGCGTGTCGTAGAAACGGGCGCGTCTACAGCCTCGTCACGACGGGCGGAAACACGATGCCGGCGATCGCGGCGGGGTACAACTATCCGAACAACTCGGTCACGTGTTCTGGCTCACAGAAGTGCAAGTTCATCTATCCGTTCAACGTCAACGGCAGCCCCTACTACTACACGATTTCGCAGGTCCAGTACTGTTCGGCCAAGGACGCTGCCGGCTGGGGAACCACGCCTTGCGTCAGTGCATGGGATCCGACGACCTACAGGTATGTCCGTTACGGAACGGGCGCCGCGACGTTCGATCCGCAGGCGTTCACGCGCGTCGACATCAAGTCGACGGGCATCCTCGTCAACGGCGTCGCCGCGCCGAATCCGAGCGGCCGCACCTACGCGCAGGAGATGCAGAACTTCGCCATCTGGTACTCGTTCTACCGGACCCGGATACAGATGATGCAGGCGGCCTCGGGCATCGCGTTTTCCGCGTTGGACCAGACCTCCCGCGTGGGTTTTCACACGCTTTGGGAAAACGGCTCGCTGTTCACGAACATCGCGGACTTCACTTCGGCCAACAAGACCACGTGGTTCACCCGCCTCTACAAGGTTGCGCCCAACAACGGCACGCCCTTGCCGGACGCGCTGTGGCGCATCGGCGAACTCTTCTCGGGCAATCTGGCGGCGTCGGGTCTGTCCGGCGCCACCGACCCACTCGACCCCTTGACCGGGAAATGCCAGCCGAACTACCACCTGCTGTCGACGGACGGCTATTGGAACTCGACGCTGTCCAACACGTCGCGCGGCAACAACGACAAGACGGTTCCCGCACTCGCCAATCTTCCCGGCTCGACAGGGTTCTCGGTCGGGTCGAACTTCCCGCGGCCATACTACGAAGGGCCGACCGCGACCAGCAACAGCCTCGCGGACCTGGCGATGTACTACTGGATCCGCGACATTCGTCCCACGCTCGCCGATCAGATGAAGGACACGATCGCTCCGTGGCAGCATGTCACGCTCTACGGTCTGTCGATCGGCGCGCGTGGAACGATCAGCTATCCGAACGGCATCAACGCGATTACCGCGGGTACCGCCGATTGGCCGCCGGCCACGGGAGCAGGCGGGCCGGAGGCCATCGACGACCTCTGGCACGCCTCGATCAACACGCGCGGAAAGTTCTTCAACGCGAGCAACGCTCAGCAATTGGCAGAAAGCATCGTCAGTGCCCTCGCCGACTTCACCGATCAATCCGGCACGGGTACCGCGGTGGGGCTCGGCGGAGCGCAGCTCAGCGTGACCAACCAATATGCATACAAGACCAGCTACGAAAAGGGCTTGTGGGGCGACGTCAAGAAATACGCGATCGACATCAACACGGGTGTGCTCCCCGTCGACGTCAACGGCAATCCGCTCAGTGCCCCGGTGTGGTCGGCCGCGACGCAGCTGGACTCGCAGGCGGCCGTAGTCGGTGCCGTGAACGGATGGGACACACGCCGCCGCATCGTGACCATCAACAGTGCGACGGGGGCCGCCGTTCCCTTCCGGCTTGCGAATCTGTCGGCCGCGCAACAGTCATCGCTCAACAGCGGCTGGAGTGTCCTTCTGACGCCGCCGACGTCCCAGGCAGTGCTCAATTACCTGCGGGGCGACAAGTCGAACGAGGGCGTCAACACGACGAGCTTCCGGACGCGGTCGCACATTCTCGGCGACATCGTCTACTCGGCCGCCGTTCCCGTCGGCGCGCCGGACGGACCGTATCTGGACACCGGGGTGGCCGGATCGCCCAACCCGGGTTACAACACGTTCAAAACGAACAAGGCATCGAGAGCAGCAACCGTCTACGTAGGCGCCAACGACGGCATGATGCACGCGTTCGACGACACCGTGGCGAACGGTGGCAAGGAGACCTGGGCCTACATACCGATGGCCTTGTTCGGCAACGGCGATCCGAACGATTCGGTGCACGCTGCGGGTCCCGCATTCCAGCTCGGCGCGCTCAGTTTTCGGCGCGGCGGCATCCCGCTGTACTCGCACAAGTTCTATGTCAACGCGACACCGCGCGTCGCGGACGTCGATTTCGCGAATACCAATACCTCGACGCCACCGGCGACGGGCAACGACTGGCGCACGATCCTGGTGGGCGGGCTCGGCGCCGGAGGTCGCGCCGTGTATGCGCTCGATGTCACTGACCCGATCGGCCCGCCGCCGCCCGCGGCGTCCGCGGATACGGAGGCCACCGCGGCCACCAAGGTGCTGTGGGAGTACACCGAAACGAATCTGGGTTACGTCTATGACCCACCCACGATCGCCAAGACGTACGCCTACGGCTGGGTCATTCTGGTCGCCTCGGGGTACAACAATCCGGGCGGCAAGGGGTTCCTGTACGTGCTGAACCCGAACACCCCGCTCAAGACAGGCCAGCTGCTGCAGAAGATTCCGCTACCCAGCGACCCGGGCACGGACATCAGTCCGACGGGTCTCACGACCATCCGGGCCTACACCGCCAGCCGCCAGAATCCCTACGTGCTGCAGGCGTACGGTGGCGACCTCAAGGGCAACGTCTGGCGCTTCGACCTGTCCGATCCGAATCCGGCCAAGTGGAAGGCGGAACAGATCGCTTCGCTCAAGGATGCGGGCGGCAACGCGCAACCGATCACCTCGGGCGTGCGGATCGAAATCGACCAGAACAACAACGTGGATCGCTACCTGTTCGTCGGCACGGGCCGATTGCTCGACCAGCCGGATCTGACCGACACGACGGTGACGAATACTCTGTACGTGATCAAGGACGGCAACCGGACCGCGCCGGAGCCCGCTCCGGCAACGCCCTACACGCGAGCCTTGCTAAAGCCGGTGACAGGAACCAGCATCGTCGGATTCTCGGGAACATCCGTCGGCCGCGGCTGGTACCAGGACGCGACGAATACGAGCCAGAAGATCAACAGCGACGTTTACGCGGACCTGAACGTCGTCGTGTACGGCTTCTCGGAACCGTCGTCCGATCCCTGCCTGTCGGCACTGTCGTCGACGTTGTACGTGCGCGAGCTGACCACCGGGAATTCCGTGCTCCTGTCGGGTGGCACGGTCGTCCCCAGCGTCAATATCAGTGGCGGCATCGCCGGCGTGGCGCTGATCCAGTCGGATCCCGGCTCGCCGTACACCACGCCCAACGCCGTGGTCCAGGTGACAACAATGGATGGCGCGGTTCGAAGCTTCAATGCGAACATTTCGCCTGCCATATCGTCGAAGCACCGCTTCTCGTGGGGTGTTGTCACTCCATAGCGCCAACACGAATCTGACGGTCAGCGTCAAGGCGTACGCATGCCACAGAGGCGTCAGACCGAGCGCATGGACGGGCGGCGAGGTCGGCAGCGTTTGCAGGAAGCTCCCGCGAACGCGCGTTAATACGGGCGCGGTTTGAAAAGAACGCGATAAGCCGCGAGCAGGCCGATCGCTCCGAGCAGCCCGGCAACGAGACCCGCAGGTTGTCCGGCCTGATACCAGCCGAGAAACTGCCCGACATACGTGGCGAGGGCGGATCCGGCGATGCCAAGAGCTGCGGACCGGAGGAACCCGTCAGGTCCCGTGCCGGGGGCAAGCAACCTGGCGGCCAATCCGACGCCGCCGCCGATCAAGATGGTCCAGACAATGGGCATCACACACCTCCGGAGTCTCGGACAACGCCATCACCAGGAAATTCATTGAGTCGGACAGGCGGTCGGTGCTGCCAAGGCCGCCATCGCAGGAGCCCGTGGAGCCGTGCCGCCGATGACGGCAATGGCTCTACAATGGAATCCTCGCGATCATCATTGCCAGGGCGATGTCCCCGCTGCGCACTCCGTTCCCGCTCCGTTCGAAGCTTCCCGCCACCGGAACATCGATCTTCAGCGTGATGTCGGCGCTGGCACAGCAGCACGGCGCGGTGAATCTCGGCCAGGGGTTTCCCGACTACGCCATCGACCCCGTGCTGATCGAGCTCGTCGCCGCCGCGATGCGTGCGGGGCACAACCAGTACCCGCTGATGCCTGGCGTGATGGCGCTGCGCGAGGGGATCGCAACCAAGGTCGAACGGCTCTATGGCCGCGCCTACGACCCCGAGCGCGAGGTGACGGTGACGACCGGCGCGACGCAGGGAATATTCACGTCGATCCAGGCGCTCGCACACCCGGGCGACGAGGTGATCCTGTTCGAGCCAGCCTACGACAGCTACATTCCGGCGATCCGGCTGGCCGGCGCGACGCCGGTGCCGCTGGCGCTCACGGTTCCCGACTATACGATCGACTGGGGCCTGGTGCGCGGCGCGTTGACGCCGCGCACGCGGCTTATCCTCGTCAATACGCCGAACAATCCGGGCACCGGCATCCTGTCCGCCGCGGACGTCGAAACGCTGGCCGCCATCACCCGCGGGACCGACATCGTCGTCGTCAGCGACGAGGTCTACGAGCACATGGTCTACGACGGCGCGCGGCACGAGAGCCTCGCGCGCAACGCCGAGCTGGCGGCGCGCAGCGTCGTCATCGGCTCGTTTGGCAAGACGTTTCACGCGACCGGTTGGAAGGTGGGCTACACGCTGGCGTCGCCCGAGATTACCGCCGAGATCCGCCGCGTGCACCAGTTCACGGTGTTCACGGTGAACAGCGCCGTCCAGCACGGGCTCGCCGAATTCCTGACGGACCCGGCGCGCTACGAAACCCTGCCGGCGTTCTTCACGGCGAAGCGCGACCTGCTGCGATCGGTGCTGTCCGAGACACCGCTCGAGTTGTTGCCGTGCCGGGGCAGCTATTTCCAGCTTGCCCGCTATGGGCGCGTGAGTGACGAGCCGGCGGCCGGTTTCGCGCAGCGGCTCACGCGCGACTTCGGCGTGGCGACGATACCGCTCTCGGCGTTCTATCGCGACGGCACCGACCACAAGGTCATTCGCTTCTGCTTCGCGAAGCGCGATGAGACGATTCTCGCGGCCGCCGAGCGGTTGCGCCGGCTCCCGCGCACGGTCTAGACCGGACCGGTCGGGCGCGCCCGGAGCGAAACGGCTGCACGTACTTTGCCGCGGCATATCGCAGGGCGGTGGACCGTGTAATGCGCTTCGAGCTCCGATGCCCGAA
>Ga0209048_10001935_pt1 | contig 20881 bp, 22 predicted proteins | sample FrelakmetCRP12CR_FD_187146 | JGI IMG/M metagenome (GOLD analysis project Ga0209048, IMG submission 187146) | Freshwater lake sediment microbial communities from the University of Notre Dame, USA, for methane emissions studies - CRP12 CR (SPAdes)... | ecosystem: Environmental > Aquatic >... | reverse complement strand
TCAGCGCACTTGACGATGTCGGCGAGCGCATCCCGCGTGACATCGGCCTGCGCGGCGCCCGCCGTGAGCGCGAGGACGGATGCAAGGATGAGAATTCGCATTGGGGACTCCTGACGATCAGGGAGGATGTTCGAATCGCGTCGACGCGGAGTCCGCGCGGCCTTGACTTCGGATTACATCATACAAACCCTTGCGCCCGATTGCGCGCCGCCGCGACGACCGCCCGGCGCCCGCGTGCGGGGCGACGGCCCGGTCCGCGCACCGTAGTCACGATCGTCGGCCGGGCGTCCGCGGGTCGGGGAATCTCCGCCCGCGCCCGCGGCGCGCGTACCCGTCGCCCGGACGCGGCAAATGTGCTAAAAGACACATGGCTTGGCGAGGCTCCGGGAGCGGGGGAAGGTTCGCGTGCTTCCGGTCGCGCGGCTGCGTTGCGGGTGACCCGCCCGGGCCGATGCGCCGGCACGACACGACGCGGCCGCACCGGAAACGACGCGAGCCCGGCAGGAAATCGCAACGACATCATGGGGACGAAGATGAAGAAGAACCTGGCCGCCGTCATTGTTGCCGCCGCCATGCTCGCGGCCCCGCTCGCCGGCGCCGCCGACAGCGCCGCGCCGGTGAACGATCTGCAGGCGATGCAGAAAGCCGTCAAGGCCGACAAGAGGGCGTACGTCGCGTCGGTGCTCGACCTGACGCCCGCCGAGGCGAAAAAATTCTGGCCGATCTACGACGCATACCAGCTCGACATCGACATGGCCAACCGCAAGCGCAGCGTCGCACTGGAGGGCCTGATCGCCAGAGACCGGCCGCTGTCCGATCTCTATGCGAAGCAGCTCGCGAACGAGCTGATCGCCGCCGACGAGACCGAGGTCAGGGCACGCCGAAAGATGCAGAACAAGCTGATGCGGGCGTTGCCGCCCAAGAAGGCCGCGCGCTATCTGCAGGTCGAATCGCAGATTCGCGCGATGCAGCTCTACGGCATCGCCGAAGCGTTCCCGCTGGTCCGCTAGCCGTACGACTCGCGTCGATTGAACGGTGATGCCCCTTTTTGTCCTCGGCGGACTCGATCCGACGCCGCCCCCGGCGCGGCGCGGCCGCGCAGGCCGGTTGGACAACGACCCGCATTCGTGTAGAATCCCGCGGTTTTCCGACGAAGCTTGGCCCCGCCGCACTGCGGGGCCAATGTGTTTTGGCGTTTTCGCCCCCGCGAGCGCTCCGCGTCTTCTGCGGGCCGCCTTTCGGACGGGCTGGCGCCACATCGCATTGGCAGTGCCGGGCGCATCCGGGAATCAGGGTGCGACGCAATCATCGACCTGCCTGGCGGTGGACGGATCATCCATCCGTCGCCGCGTGCTTCGTAGGAACCCGTCGGTCCGTAACCCGGTTTTCTGACTGAACCGTTTATTGCCTGGAGACACCATGCTGAAGATCACCCGATTGGCCGCCTTGGCCGCGATCCTGTCCTTCGTCGCGACCCTGACGGCCCTGCCGCAGCTCGCTTTGGCGCAGGCGCAACCCGCCGCGCCGGCCGCTGCAGCGCCTGCCGAACCTGCCGCCGCGCCTGCCGCGCCGGCGCCTGCCTCCCCCTCCATGCGCTCGACCGAAATGGTCGACAATCCGTACGGCCTCGAAGCGCTCTGGCGGGGCGGCGACATGGTCGCGCGATTCACGCTGGGGATCCTCGTGATCATGTCGATGGGCAGCTGGTACATCATCATCACCAAGGTGTACGAGCAGTACAAGATGAACAAGCACGCGCGCCAGGCCGAGAAGACTTTCTGGAGCGCGCCGTCGGTGCTCAAGGGCGCCGAGGGACTGAAGAAGAACAGCCCGTTCCGCTTCATCGCCGAAACCGGCATCGAGGCGTCAAACAAGCACACCGGCCTGCTCGAGAGGGTCGACATGAATGAATGGATCACGATGTCGATCCAGCGCGCGATCGACAACGTGCAGAGCCGCACGCAGGACGGCCTCGCGTTTCTGGCCACCGTCGGCTCGACCGCTCCGTTCGTCGGGCTGTTCGGAACGGTCTGGGGGATCTACCACGCGCTGACGGCGATCGGCATTGCCGGACAGGCGTCGATCGACAAGGTCGCGGGTCCGGTGGGCGAAGCGCTGATCATGACGGCGTTCGGTCTCGCGGTGGCGGTTCCCGCGGTGCTCGGATACAACTGGCTGGTGCGCCGCAACAAGACGGCGCTCGACAACGTGCGCGGCTTCGGCGCCGACCTCCACGCGGTACTGCTTTCTGCGCCCAAGCAGGGCGCAGCAAGGGGCTGAACCATGTCGATGAGCGTCGGACCCCCCGGCGACGGCGGCGACGAGACCATTTCCACCATCAACACCACGCCGCTGGTCGACGTGATGCTGGTGCTGCTGATCATCTTCCTGATCACGATCCCGGTCGTCACGACTTCGATCCCGGTGCAGCTCCCGAAGGAGCGCAACGAGATCCGCGAGACGAAGCCGGAGAACATCGTGATCTCGGTGGATGCCACCGGCCGCATCTTCTGGAACGACCTGCAGATCAAGACGACGACTGCGCTGATCGACCGGCTGAAGAAGATCTCGGTGCTGACGCCTCAGCCCGAGGTCCAGATCCGGGGCGATGGCGGCGGACGCTACGACGGCGTCGGCCGCGTCATCTACGCCTGCCAGCGGGCCGGCATCGCCAAGGTCGGTTTCATCACCGAGCCGCCGGTGCGCGGCGGCTGACGCCGCGCAGCGGAGAGAAAGCAAGAGGAACAGCGCATGGGAATGAACGTGGGCTCCGGAAGGTCTTCCGATCCCGATGTCATGATGGACATCAACACCACGCCGCTGATCGACGTGATGCTGGTGCTGCTCGTCATGCTGATCATCACGATCCCGATCCAGCTGCACGCGGTCAATCTCAACATGCCGGTCGGCAACCCGCCGCCGCCGCTCACGCCGCCCGAAGTGTTGAAAGTCGACGTCGACGGCGACGGACGGATCTGGTGGAACGGCGAGATCGTCGCCGACCGGGCCGCGCTCGAAGGCAGGATCCGCGCAGCCGCCGCCCAGCCGGAGCAGCCGGAGTTGCACCTGCGCCCGGACAAGAACGCGAAGTACGAGATCGTCGCGGCCATCATGGTGTCGTCGCAGCGGCTCGGCCTCACGAAGATCGGACTGGTCGGCAGCGAGCAGTTCATCGCCGAGTAGCCGGGAACGGCACCAAGCCCAGGCACCTGGAGTCAAAGCAAGATGGATTACGCACGGCAACAGAGAGACCCGTTCCGCCACGCGATCGGGATCACGTTCGTCGTTCTGGTTCACGCTTTCGTGATTTACGCGCTCGTCACCGGGCTCGCGCGAAAGGCGGTCGAGGTGATCAAGAAGCCGCTCTCCGCGACAATCATCGAGGAGCTCAAGGCGCCGCCGCCCCCGCCGCCGCCGCCCAAGAAGATCGAGACGCCGAAGATCAAGCCGCCCGAAACCTACATTCCCCCGTCGGACCTGCCGTCCACCGGGATCAGCACCGGCCCGACGATCACCGCCGTCACGTCGGCCCCGCCCCCGGTGGCGCACGTCATTCAGGCGCCGCCGCCGCCGCCTCCCCCGAAGCCCGCGATCCGCCGCGGCATCACGCGCATCTCCGGCGACAGCCCGGTCTATCCGCGCGCGGCCCTCAAGGACAATGTGTTCGCCGGCAAGGTCGTCGCACGCCTCGTGATCGACGAGAAGGGCAACGTCATCGAAGTCACGATCGTCAGCGCGGATCCGCCCAGATATTTCGACCGCGAAGTCATCAATGCGCTGCGCGGCTGGAAATTCAGCGCCGAGGGCGAGAAATACGTCGGCGAGGTCGACATCAACTTCAAGGTGGCCGACTGACGCCGGCGCACCGACCGCAACGCAAACGGCCGCCCGCGGGCGGCCGTTTTCTTTCGGGGGTCGCGCGGTCAGTCCTGCCTGAGCGCCAACGCAGCGGCCGCCCATGTCGCGGCGCCGAGCATGGCCACGCCGGCCGCGATCTGCGCCGTCGACACCGGATGCACGAACACGCGCACGATCTCGCGCATGACGTCCGTTGCGGCGCCGGGCAATGCGACGGCGACACCGATGCCGGCAGCGGCCCAGAGGAGCGCCAGCACCGGTTTGCGCCACGCCGGCAGCGTCGCGGGCGCGGGCAGCCCGGCCATCACCCGGGCCGTGAAGCCGTCGTCGTCGACGTACTCGGCGCGGTGGGCGAGGCCGTCCCCGCGCAATGCGGCATCGAGCCAGTCGTCGCCGGTGTCGCTTGCAATGTCGGGGCGGTCGGTCATGTTTCGCTCCGGGCTATTCGGGCGCCCACGCACCCAGGCGCGCCTTGAGTTTCTGCTTGGCCCGCAGGATGTGCGTCTTGACCGTCCCGACGGGACAGTTCAGCACCCAGGCGGCCTCCTCGTGTGACAGGTCATTATGGTAGCACTGGACGATCGCGGCGCGCTCGCCCTCGGTCAGCACGGCCATCGCGCGCTCCATGTCGATCCTGAGTCCCGTGCCCGCGGCGTGGTCGCTTTCCGTGCCATCCTGCGGACCGGCGTCGTCCGAACTCTCGTCCGGCAGCTGTTCGGTCCGGTCGCCGATGAGCTCTTCCTTGCGCCGTCTCGCGTCGGCGAGAAACGCATTGGTCGCGATCCGGTAGAGCCACGTCGAGAACCGGGCTTCCTGGCGGAACGACTTGATGTTCCGGTATGCGAGCATGAACGTGTCCTGCGCGAGGTCGTCGGCGAGCGCATGGTTGCCGGCGGTGAGCCGCCGGAGCGTCGCGCGGACGGCGGACTGGTGGCGGCGCACGAGCTCCGAGAAGGCATGCCGGTCGTCGACGACGACGACGCGGGCGATAAGTTCGGCATCGCTGACCGGCGGCATCGGTGGATCATGCGCTTCCGTTCGTCCCGGCGGGCGGGCCGACCGGCGGCGCGCTGCCCGCGGCCTTGCCGGCCGGAGCAAGCTGCCGCTCCTCGAACCACCAGAGGACGAGGTAACCGATGCCGACGAACAGCAGCACGAGACCGACGCTGTTCGGCGTTCCGTCGTCGAAGATCGAGAAGAACGTGAGGCCGAGACCGAAGCCGGCGAGGATCACGCCCTTGCGCAGGTCGGACCACGCGGCGCGGCGGCGGATCTGCTTTGCCTGTTCGTACAGCGGCGCCGTCGCGGGCCCCGCCGAAAGCGCGGCCGCCGGGTTGCCCCCGGCGAGCGCGCCCAGGGCGTCGGCCGGCGGAACGATTCCTTTTTCAGCGAGCTTCAGCATCGTCTCGTTCAGCATCCTTGCCTTGCGCATCCGGTACCAGAGGATCAGGGCGATGGCGAGGACCGGCGAAAGGAACACGACGGCGACGATCGCGACGACCATGAACGCGAGTCCGGGCTCCGTATGCGCGAATTCGCCGAGCGAGTTGTACTCGCGCTCGTCGCCGAAGATCCCGACATGCACGCGCTTCTTGCCGTGCTTGCCCGGTCCGATGCCCAGGATCGGGCCGCTGTCGTCCTCGGCGTCGGCGTCCGCGTTGGAATCGGCCGCGGGATCGGAACTCGATTTCTCGATGGTGACCGTCGAGTTGCCGGATTTGTCGGTGCTGACGTCGATCTTTGCCGAAACCGACGACTTGGCCTTCGGGTCCTTCGCGGCCGCGGCCTTGCCGGGCGCGGCGGGAGGCGCGGGGGGGGCGGGTGTCGCGACCGTCGGGGCCGCGGGGGCGGGCTGGGCGAGCGCCACGTCGCTGCGCGGCACGAGCCATGCCGTCAGCGCGGCCAGCAACGCCATCCCGAGGACAAAGCGGCGGAAAGCCGTCGGCGAAGCGGGTTTGGCAATGGTAAGGTCGTTCATGCGAACTCCGGTTTTGATGGGCTTCACCGGATTGGATGCAACGACGACCCCGTTCGGATTCATCGAGGTTCATGCCGGGAACCGCCCCCGGGGGTTGCGGGAGTGCGTGCTATTATTCCCCAAAACGGCTGGCGAACGCGAAAATGCGGCATCGGGCATCGTTTCGCAACCTTTTCCGGCTGCCGCGGCCGTGCCGGCGCGCCCTGCACGCAGCCGCGGTACTCGGCGACCCATTGAAACCTAGAACGCATCCTGTCGGTCGCATCGGTGCAGTTTTCGCCGCCGTCCGGGCCCTCCGGGCCGGTCTGGCGCTGGCATTCCTCGCGGCGGCGGCGCTTGCCGTGACATCGGCGCGGGCGGCCGAGGACACGGTGACGCTCAATTTCGTCAACGCCGACGTCGACGCCGTCGTGCGCGCGATCAGCGAGATCACGGGCCGCAACTTCGTCGTCGATCCCCGGGTCAAGGGAACGATAAACATCACGTCGGCGCGCCCGGTGCCGCGCGACATCGTCTATCCGACGTTTCTCTCCGCGCTGAGGCTGCAGGGCTTCGCGGTGATCGAGAGCGGGGGTGTCACGAAGATCGTTCCCGAAGCCGACGCGAAGCAGCACGGCGGCACGGTCACGCGCGGCCCCGTGAGCGCGGGGGGCGACCGGATCGTCACCCAGGTCACGACGCTCAAATACGAGTCGGCGGCGCAGATCGTCAACATCCTGCGGCCGCTGATCACGCCGAACAACACGATCGCCGCCTACCCCAGCGGGAATGCGCTGGTGATCACCGACTACGCCGACAACGTCAGGCGGATCGACCGCATCATCGCCTCGCTCGACCAGCCCCCCTCGGGCGAGCCGGTGCTGGTGCCGCTCAGGTACGCGTCGGCGATCGATCTCGTCACGATGCTCAACAAGCTGGTCGGGGACCAGGGCGCGACGCAGCCGGGTGGCGTGCCCTCGGATTCGCAGCAGCGCGTGGCGATCATCGCGGACCCGCGCTCGAACAGCATCCTGCTGCGCGCCGAGAACCCCGCGCGGCTCGCGCGCGTCAGGGCCCTGATCGCGGACCTCGACACGCAGGGGCGTCCCGGCGGCAACATGTTCATCATCTACCTCAGGAACGCCGAGGCGGCGCGGGTCGCGCTGACGCTGCGCTCGCTGCTCGCCGGCGGAAGCGACGTGTCGCAGGGCCTGCCCTCGTCCACGCTGTCCGGCAACAGCGGAACGGCCACCGGCAGCACGGCTGCGGCGCCCCCCGCCGGCGTCGGATCGGCGGCGCCAGGCGGCGCCGGCGCGCTCGGCCCCAATGCATTCGCGGCGGGCGGCGCGATGATCCAGGCCGACACCGCGAACAACGCGCTGATCATCATGGCCCCCGAGCCGATCTACAACAATCTGCGCGCGATCGTCGAGAAGCTCGACATCCGCCGCGCGCAGGTGCTGGTCGAGGCGCTGATCGTCGAGGTCAGCGCCGACAAGGCGGCCGAGTTCGGAATCCAGTGGCAGGCACTCTCCGGCATCGGCAAGAGCGGCGTCCAGGGCTTCGGCGGGACCAATTTCAATCCGCAGAACACGGCGCCGACGAGCAACATCATCACGGGCTCGCTCAATCTCGCCAATCTGGCGCAGGGGCTCAATGCCGGCATCCTCAACGGCACGCTCACGATTCCGGGGCTGGGCCAGATCGTGAACCTCGCGTTCCTCGCCCGCGCGCTGGAGACGCAGGCAAACGCGAACATCCTCTCGACGCCGACGCTGCTGATGCTCGACAACGAGGAGGCCAAGATCGTCGTCGGCCAGAACGTCCCGTTCATCACCGGCCAGTACACGACGGCCGCCGCGAATCCGACGGTGTCCCCGTTCCAGACGATCGAGCGCAGGGACGTCGGCATCACGCTGCGCGTCAGGCCGCAGATCACCGAGGGCGGCAGCGTGCGCCTCATCGTCTATCAGGAAGTCTCGCGCGTCGAAAGCACGAACAACCCGGCCGGCATCATCACCGACAAGCGATCGATCGAATCGTCGGTCGCCGTCGAGGACGGCCAGATCGTCGTGCTGGGCGGGCTCATCCAGGATCAGCTGATCGACAACAATTCCTCGGTGCCGCTCGTCGGCGAACTCCCCCTGATCGGCGCCCTTTTCCGCTACAACAACCGTACACGGACCAAGACGAACCTGATGATCTTCATCAAGCCCTCGGTCGTGCGCGGGCCGGCGGGTGCGTCCGACGTGACGCAGGACCGCTACGACTACCTCATCGGCGAGCAGAACAAATTGAATCCGCCGCCGCGGATCTTCTGGAACGATCTGTCGTATCCGCAACTCGCGCCGTCGGGCACGCTCCCGGGAAGTGCGCCACTGGTGCAGCCGATCGCACCAGCCCCGGTTCTCGTCCCCCCGCCGATGCCCCTGCCCGATCCGTCGGGCGGCACGGCCAGCCCGACCGCGCCGCCGCCGAAGGCGCCCTAGGCGCGAAAGCGCCGGCGCTGACCCGATGCACGCCGATCCCGCGATCGCACGCCAAACGTCGTCGGCGCTTCTCGCGCGCATCCCGTATTCGTTCGCCAGGATGCACGGCGTGCTTGCCTTCGCCGAGGAGGGCGACGCGATCGTCGTGCTGACGCGGCCGGACGCGACCGTCGAGGGCATCGCCGAGCTGAAGCGGGTGTTGCAGCGGCCGCTGACGACGCGTGCCGTCGATCCCGAGCGCTTCGCCGCCGAGCTCGCGCGCACGTACAACACCGCCGCATCCGGCGCCGCCGGGATCTCCGACGACCTTGCGCGTGAAACCGATCTCGCGCGGCTGATGCAGGATCTGCCGCCGGCCGAGGATCTCCTCGACAGCGGCACGCAGGCTCCGGTGATCCGGATGATCAACGCGCTGCTGCTGCAGGCGCTGCGCGAGCGGGCGTCCGACCTTCACTTCGAGCCGTACGAGAACCGTTCGGTCGTGCGTTTTCGCGTCGACGGCATGCTGCACGACGTGATCGAGCCGCCGCGCGCGCTGCACGCGGCGCTGGTCTCGCGCCTCAAGATCATGGCGAGCCTCGACATCGCCGAGAAGCGCCTGCCGCAGGACGGCCGCATCGCGCTGAAGCTCGGCGACAAGCAGGTCGACGTGCGCGTCTCGACGCTGCCGACCGGGCCGGGCGAGCGAGTCGTGCTGCGGCTGCTCGACAAGGACTCGGCGCAGCTCGATCTCGAGGCGCTCGGCATGAGCCCGCCGACGCGCGATGCGGTCGACCGCCTGATCCGCGAGCCGCACGGGATCCTGCTGGTCACCGGCCCGACCGGGTCGGGGAAGACGACGACGCTCTACGCGGCGCTGTCGCGGCTGCCGCGCGGCAGCGCGAACATGATGACCGTCGAGGACCCGATCGAGTACGCGCTCGACGGCGTCGGCCAGACGCAGGTGAATCCGCGAATCGATCTCACGTTCGCGCGCGCGCTTCGCGCGATCCTGCGGCAGGACCCGGATGTCATCATGATCGGCGAGATCCGTGATCTCGAGACGGCGCAGATCGCGGTGCAGGCCTCGCTCACGGGCCATCTGGTGCTCGCGACGCTGCATACGAACGACGCATCGAGCGCGGTGGCGCGTCTCGCCGACATGGGCGTCGAGCCCTACCTTCTCGCGTCGAGCCTGCTCGGCGTGCTCGCGCAGCGGCTCGTCCGGACGCTGTGCCCCGCCTGCAAGGGCGACGCCGCGCCGGCGGGCGCCGAATTGCGGCTGCTCGCGGATCTCGGCCTGCCGGCGACGCAGCGCGTGGCCGCGGCGCCGGGCTGCGACCAGTGCGGGCGCACCGGCTTTCGCGGCCGCACCGGCGTCTACGAGCTCATCGTCGTCGACGATGCGATGCGCCGGCTGGTCCACGAGCGCGCTCCCGAGCACGCATTGCGCGCCGCGGCGCTGGCGAACGGGATGACGCCGCTGCGGCGCGACGGCGCGCGCTGGATCGCCGCAGGAGCGACGTCGCTCGCCGAGCTCGTTCGCGTCACGCGCGAAGCGTGACCGCCGAGGGGACCCCCATTCCCGCGTTCCGGTACGAGGCGGTCGACGCGCGCGGCAAGCCCTGCCGCGGGCTCGTCGACGCCGAGACGGTCAGGCAGGTTCGCGATAGATTGCGCGGTGATGGTCTGACGCCGACGGTCATCGAGGCCGCCGGGGTTGCCGCGGCGCCGGCCGGCGGCGTCGATTACCGCAGGATCGCGCCGACGCTGCTCGCGCTGTCGACGCGCCAGCTCGCGACGCTGCTGCGCTCCGGGATGCCGCTCGATCAGGCACTGTCGGCTGTTGCCGAGCAGGCCGACGACAAGCGCGTCGCCGGACTGTTCGACCAATTGCGCGGCCACATCGCGTCGGGCGAATCGCTCGCCGCGGCGCTGGCGCGCTGGCCGCGGACGTTCTCCGATCTCTATCGCGGCCTCGTCGCCGTCGGCGCGGAAACCGGCCGGCTTCCCGACGTGATGGAGCGCCTCGCCGACTACCTCGAGGCGCGCCAGGCGATGCTGCAGAAATTCACTCTGGCGCTCATCTATCCCGCGCTGGTGACCATCATCGCGCTCGCCGTGATCGTCGCCCTCCTGGTCTACGTGGTGCCGCAGGTCGTGTCGGTGTACCAGCAGAGCCGGCAGACGCTGCCGTGGCTCACCCAGGCGCTGATCGCCGTCAGCGCGTTCGTCCGCGCGACGGGATGGTTCTGGGTCGCGGGTGGCGCGCTCGCCGCGACCGCGTTCGTCATCGCCGACCGGCGCCCGTCGTTCCGGCTCGCCTGGCACGCCCACCTCCTGCGCGTTCCGGTGGTCGGGCGGCTCGTGCGCGCGATCGACACGGCGCGCTTCGCCAGCACGCTGGCGATCCTCACCGCGAGCGGGGCGCCGCTGCTGCGCTCGCTCGACGCGGCCTGTGGCGTGATGTGGGCGCTGCCGCTGCGGCACGCCGGCGCCGCTGCCGCGGCGCTGGTGCGCGAAGGCGTGTCGCTGGCGCGGGCGCTGAAGGAGCAGCGGGTGTTTCCGCCGGTGCTGATCCACCTCGTCGCCAACGGCGAGTCAAGCGGCCGGCTCGCGCCGATGCTCGAGCGCGCCGCCGAGGAGCTGGAGCGCGAATCCGAGCGGCGGCTCGCATGGTTCGCCGCGTTGCTGCAGCCTGCTCTGATCGTGGCGATGGGCGCCGTCGTGCTCGCGCTGGTGCTCGCCGTGATGCTCCCGATCGTCTCGATGAACCAGCTGATCCGGTAGGGTCGCGGCGAGGTCGCGCCGCCGGCGGGGCGCCGTCCCGCGCGCAATTGCGCTATGATCGGCGCCGTCAACCGCGGAACCATCCAATGCGCCACGTCTCCGTTTCGCGCCGCGCCTTCGTCGCCGCGATTGCATTGCTGGCGACGTGCCCCGTCGCGGTCGCCGCCGACACGCGGCTCCTGCCGCACGACTTCGATCCGGCGCGCGACGCGGCGCGCGATCTCGACACGGCGTTGCGCATCGCCCGGGCCTCCAATCGCAACGTGATCGTCGACGTCGGCGGCGAGTGGTGCAGCTGGTGCCACATCATGGACCGCTTCTTCGCGGCCGATCCGGAACTCGACCGGCTGCGCGACCGCAACTTCGTCTGGCTCAAGGTCAACTTCTCCAAGCAGAACCCGAACGAGGCGTTCCTGCGCCGGTGGCCGAAGATCGAGGGCTATCCGCATCTCTTCGTGCTCGACGCGACGGGCCGCCTGCTGCATTCGCAGGACACGAGCGGGCTCGAGTCCGGCAGGTCCTACGATCCGGCGGCCGTCTACGCTTTCCTCGCGAAGTGGGCGCCCCGGCGCTGACGCGGCCCGCTTCAGCTTCCGCGGTATCTCCACACCTTCGACTTTCCCTCGCCGATCCACACGATCGCCGCCGCGAGGCGCAGTTGGCTCGCAACGCATCCTGCGAATGCCATGTGAACAGGCTCTAGTCCGATTACGTGCGTCTGCGTTGCCGGGCCAGGGCCCATTCGACGTGCTCGCGGACGACGGGCGACGCGTCGTCGCGGCGCGCCTCGAGCGCCGCGACGATCGCCGCGTCGGGCGGCGCATTGCCGAGCCCGACGGCGAGGTTGCGCGACCACCGCTCGTAGCCGATCCGCCGGATTGCGCTGCCGCGCGTCCGCGCGTCGAACTCGTCGGCAGTCCACCCGAACAGCGCGACGAGCGCGACGTCGTCGAGCCCGTGACGCACCGCGAATCCCGCCTCGGGGGATGGCCTCGCGTACTTGTTCCACGGGCACGCGAGCTGGCAGTCGTCGCAGCCGTAGACGCGGTTGCCGACGAGCGGGCGAAACTCTTCCGGGATGCTCCCGGGCAGCTCGATCGTCAGGTAGGAAATGCAGCGGCGCGCGTCGAGCTCGTAGGGCGCAACGATCGCGCCGGTCGGGCATGCGCCGATGCACGCGGTGCAGGTCCCGCAGTGCGCCGAGGCCGCCGGCGTGGTCGGCAGCGGCAGGTCGGTGTAGATTTCGCCGAGGAAGAACCACGAGCCGTCCTCGCGCGTGAGCAGCAGCGTGTGCTTGCCGCGCCAGCCGATACCGGACTTCGCCGCCAGCGCGACTTCGAGCACCGGCGCGCTGTCCGTGAACACGCGGCACGCGCCTCCGCCGGCCGCCGCGCGGATTCGCCCGGCGAGCGCCTGGAGCCTCGTGCGCAGCACCTTGTGATAGTCGCGGCCGAGTGCGTAGCGGGCGACGAACGCGCGCGCCGGATTCGCGAGCACCTCTTTGCCGTCCCGCGCGTTCGGCGGAAGGTAGTTCATGCGCGCGGTGATGACGCGCAGCGTGTTCGGGACGAGTTCGGCCGGCCGCGCGCGCCGGGCGCCATGGCGTGCCATATAATCCATTGCACCGTTTCGGCCGGCGGCAAGCCAGTCGAGCAACCTCGCCTCGTCGCTTCCGAGGTCGGTGCCGGCGATTCCGATCTCCGCGAAGCCCAGCTCGCGGCCCCAGCGCGAGATGTCCGCCGCGAGCGCGTTCCAGTCGTGTTCGCCTGGCAAGGGGAGTGACGTCGCGTGCGGCGAAGATGCCATAGACGGTAGCGTAACCCGGCACCCGCGCCGCGCGCGATGCGCATTCTCATGACACCCATTTCACCCATTTTTCTTCCCGCGGCCGCGGATACCGAGGCCGCGGGGGCGCGACTCGCGCAATGTCTGGAAGGTGGAATGGTCGTCACGCTCTCGGGCGAGCTCGGCGCCGGCAAGACGACGCTGACGCGGGGATGCTTGCGCGCACTTGGATGGGGGGGACCCGTGAAAAGCCCCACCTACGCCATAGTTGAACATTACGTCTTTTCGAGTTTATACTTCTATCATATTGATTTTTATCGGTTCATATCTCCGGATGAATGGGAAACCGCTGGCGTGGCCGAATGCTTTCGACCCGATGCGGTATGTCTCGTCGAATGGCCCGAACGCGTGGGGTCGCGTCTGCCTCGGGCCGATGTTGCGCTCAGCCTCACCTATCCGGCGGAGCCCGGCCAATCAGGGCGGCATCTCGCGGTGGCCGCGCACGGCGCACGGGGACAGCGATGCGCAATCGCGCTGACGCCGATCGCATCGCGCTTCGAAGCGCGCTGACGGTATCGCTCTCGCGCCGCCGGATGTTTCAATGGCTCGCGCTGCCGGCAGCGTCGATTCTCGTGCCTTCCGCGGCGTGGGCGGCGGCGTCGCGGATCGCGTCGGCCCGCCTGTGGCCCGCGCAGGAATACACGCGCATCATCCTCGAAGGACCCGCACCGATCGCGTACCAGCTCTCGATGCTGCGCGTACCCAACCGGATCGTTCTCGACCTGGACGGCGTGGAGCTGACGCCCGACCTTGCGCAGCTTCCGTCGAGGTTGCAGACGTCCGATCCGTACATCGCGGGCATCCGCATCGGCCAGAAGGGGCCGGGGGCGGTGCGCATCGTGTTCGATCTCAAGACCGCGGTGGACCCTCAACTCTTCGCGCTGGCGCCGGTCGCCGAGTTCGGACATCGCGTCATTCTCGATCTCTATCCGCTGACGCCGGTCGATCCGATGATGGCGCTGCTCGCCGAGGGCGGGCACGATCCGGCGGCCACGGCTGCGACGGCGCCCGCCCCGGGACCGCCTGCGGGCGCGAAGTCGTCGCGCCCGTCCGGAGGCGCTGCGGCGGGACAGCGGCCGATCACCATCGCGATCGATCCCGGTCACGGCGGCGAGGATCCGGGCGCGATCGGCCCGCGCGGCACCTACGAGAAGAACGTCGCCCTCGCGATCGGGAAGAAATTGAAGCGGATCATCGACGCCGATCGCGACATGCGTGCGATGCTGACGCGCGACGACGACTACTACGTGCCGCTGGCGACCCGGGTCCAGAAGGCGCGGCAGGTGCAGGCGGACCTCTTCGTGTCGGTGCACGCCGACGCGTTCCGCGTGCCGACGGCGCGCGGATCGTCGGTGTTCGCGCTGTCCGAGCATGGCGCGACCAGCGCGGCCGCGAGCTGGCTCGCGCAGAAGGAGAATTCCGCCGACCTCATCGGCGGCGTCAACATCGACATGCGCGACAAGGCGGTCGCGCACACGATGATCGACATGCTGCAGAGCGCGCAGATCAACGACAGCCTGAAGGCGGGCCGGCAGGTGCTGGACGGGATCGGTTCGGTCAACGCGCTGCACAAGGCTGCGGTCGAGCAGGCCGGGTTCGCGGTGCTGAAGGCGCCCGACATTCCGTCGATCCTCGTCGAGACCGCGTTCATCTCCAATCCAGACGAGGAGCTAAAGCTCCGCAGCGACCGTCACCAGGCCCGCTTCGCCGAGTCGATGCACGACGGCATCCGCCGTTATTTCGCGCAGAATCCACCGCTCGCGCGCAAGCGGACCGGCGCGGGCTAGAACTCGTACTCGACCTGCATCCGGAAGTTGCAGTCCGGCGATTCCTTCGTCACGCCGAACAGCAGCGCCGCGTTCCAGACGATCGCCTGCCGTCCTCCGAGGCCGACCTTGCCGAATAGCGCCGGACCGAGCCGGTGGCTCTGCTCGTCGGTCGGGGCGACGTGGTTCCAGCGGCCCATGTCGCCGAACCCCTGCGCGCCGAAATCGAGCGCCTCCATCCAGCGGTATCGCACCTGCCACTGATAGCCGAGGTACGTGCCGTTGCCTTCGACGGCGCGCGTGATGTTGGTGAGCAGAGGGTTGAAGTTGATCTGCAGGCGATCGAACTCGGTCTGGAACAACGGGCCGAACACGAATTCGTTGCCCTCGGTGCGGTCGTGCGGCAGTTCGAATTCGGCGATGAACCCGACGTCGACCGGGTATTTGCCGGTTTCGGTGAGCTGGAACTTGTTCTCCCACTCGATCGCGTCGAACGCGGATCGGGAGCCCTCGCGCGCGCCCTTGAAATAGAACTCGGTGAACCACCATTCCGTGACGCCGTAGCCGACGCCGAGGCTCGCCGCCTGCGCGGTCGGCTCGTCCTTCTTCGTCGCGGCGCCGTACTTGAAATCGATCTCGCGCTCGCCGTAGGTGACGCTCGGAAGGAAGACGTATTCGTCGGGACCTGCGAGTGCGCTGCCCGCGGCCAGCACCAGCGGGAGCAGGACTACGTCACCGAATTTCAAGATGCACGCTTCGTCGTGCCGGATTGCGCGCCGGGCCTGCCGACCAGGATCATGCCCGCCGCGATCGCGACGAGCACGGTGACGTAGAACACGAGTTGCATGCCGGCGGGGCGTGCGTCGTAGCCGACGAGACTGTGCAGGAGGGTGCCGGCGACCGATGCCTGGGGGAGCACGCCCGACGTGTCCCACAGCGGCGAGGCGAGGCTCGGAAGGAGATCGGCCTGTACGAGGAAGCGCGCCGCCTGCGACGCCATCCCCGCGGCGAGGAAGAGCACGAGCACGCCCGTCGCCGCGAAGAACCAGCGCAGCGGGATGCGCAGAAGGCCCGCGTAGACGAGGTAGCCGACGGCGATGCCGGCGGCGATGCCGGCGATTCCGCCGCCCAGCATCGACAGCGATGCGCTGCCCTCGGAGGCGGCGATGCCGTAGAGGAAGAGCACGGTCTCGGATCCTTCGCGCAGCACCGCGAGCCCGACGACGACGAGCAGCACCGAGCATTCGCGCCGGCCGTCGCGAATCGCATTGCCGACGCCGCGCGCGTCGGCGGCGAGCGCCGCGCCGTGCGAGGACATCCACAGGTTGTGCCAGGCCAGCATCACCACCGCGATGCCGAGAATGGCCGCGTTGAAGAGCTCCTGGCCCATGCCGCTCGCCATTGCCGCGATCCGGTCGGTGCCGAGCGCGACCAGCGCCGATCCCGCGAGACCCGCGGCGATTCCCCCCGCGAGCCAGCGGCTCCGGCCCGGAATCGTGCGCGTCGCCGCGGCGACGATCCCGACGATGAGCGCGGCCTCGAGGACCTCGCGGAAGACGATGACGGCGGTGGCAAACACGATGATCGGCTGTCTACTTTGCGACGATGACGCCGCGTGCCGTCTTTTCGTTGTACTCGCCGACGAAGGAGTAGCGCCCGGGCTTGAGCGGGCCGATCCAGATCGTCGCCGCCGACTTGCCGGCGATGACCTTCTCCCGGTTCAGGTCATGGCTTTCGAACTCCTCCGGCGTCGCGTCGCGATTCTCGACGACGAGCTTGATCTTCTTGCCCGCCGGAACGGCGAGCTCGGGCGGGTTGAAACGGTGGTCCTGGATGACGAGCGAAAACGCGTCGTCGTCGGCGGCGAGTGCCGGCGCGGTCGAGAGGGCTGCAAACAGGGCGAGCAGGGCAACGCGAAGCATGGGTTCCTCATGGTTCGGAGGTCGATGGATGCAAATGATAATGATTCGCATTACCAAATGCAAGCCCCCGCCCCGGATCGATTTCCCTTTCCGGCCCGCCGGGCCGGGAATCGCGGAAATCGTCTCCGCGGGGCTCAGCGGGCGACGAGGCCGGCCGGATCGAACGCCCGCGCCTGGTCGCGCATCTGCCGGTCAAGCGCGTCAAGGTTGTCGGATCGGACCCGATGGGCATCGGAACAGGCCGCCCTGATCAGCCACTCGTTGACGCTCGGCGAGAAGTGATAGAGATCGGTGTAGTTGTCGAGATCATGGGTGATCGCGGCGACCGGCTGCAGATCGACGATGCGGACGTTCGGCAGGTTGCGCGTCGCCTCGAACACGAAGCGCTTGAACGCGAGGGTCACGTCGAGCTGCCCGCGCTGCACGTAGTCGCCCCAGACGACGATCGAGTAGGGCGGCCAGACGATGTCGAATTCGGTTCCGGGATGCGCCGCCAGCACCGGCAGGATATTGCGGTCGAAGCTTTGCTTCATCTGCTCGAGGTCGAGCGGCGCCTGCGGGAATTGGCGGTTGAGGTCGCGCGGGTCGAGACCGCGCACGACCTCCGTGCGGGCAAAGCGCTTCCCGTCGGCCCACCACCACGGCGCATCGGCGTCGCTGCGGAAGCGCTCCGACGTGTCGCCGGTGACGATGCGCCACGACTTCACGAGCACGCTCCACGACAGCAGGTACGGGGCGTCGTTGAGCGGATTGCCGTCGTAGAGGTAGGCAGGCAACGGTCCGGCCAGCGGGTGCCGGGCGTCGGGCGCGCCGTTGAAGCCGGTGAAATCGACGACGGCGATCACACGCTTCGGCGCGTGCGTCGCGAACGCGGCGCGCAGGACGAGCCCCTGCTCGTATGCGGTCAGCGCGGGCATCGCGGCATTGAGTCCCACCCCCCCGCAGATCCCTCCGATCGTCGAGTTGCGCGTGTTCTCGACGATCGACGAACCGGTGAGCAGGGTGTCGTACGTCGCGTTCCTGACGATCCCCGGAACGACGAAGCGATGCAGCGACGCGTAGTAGCGCGGCGGATGGCGCCCGGCGATCCGGTATTGCTGGAAGGGATCGACCCACGCGTTGAACGCGCCGATGGCGATCAGCGTCGCGACCGCGGCGGCGAGGACCGCGGCGAACCAGCGCCGCGCGGCGGGCGCCGGCGCCGGAAGCGGCGAAGGGGCGGTGTCGTTCATCTCAGAAGTTGAAGTAGAGGAACGGCGTCACCCGCGCGAGCTGAAGCACGCACGCGGGCAGCGCGAGCGCGACCAGCACGCCGTTGCGAAGCGTGGGCCGGAACGATTCGACCATCGCGTTCGAGTTCTCGCGCATGAACACCACGAGGAGTCCGGCGACCGCGGGAGCGAGCGCCAGCGCGCGCGGAAAGCCTTCCGCCGCGGAGAGCGACCCGGCGATTCCGCCGAGCCACGCGGCGACGGACGTCGAGGCGGCGCCGTTCGCCCCGGCCAGCGCGCGCAGCATCGTCATCGCATCGCCGAACGACGCGGCGCGGAAGAACACCCAGGCGACCGCGACGAAGACGAACGTCAACGCCCACGCGAGCGGGCGCGGCAGCGGCATGCCTCGGCGCGACCAGAGCCGGACGACGACGAGGGCAAGGCCGTGCAGCGCGCCCCAGACGACGAAGGTCCACGCCGCGCCGTGCCAGAGCCCGCCGAGCAGGAAGGTCGCGAGCAGGTTCGCCGCGGTCCGCGCCTCGCCGTGACGATTGCCGCCCAGAGGGATGTAGAGGTATTCGCGCAGGAAGCGCGACAGCGTGATGTGCCAGCGGTGCCAGAACTCGCGGATGTCGGTCGAGCGGTAGGGCGAGTCGAAGTTGATCGGCATCCGGATGTTGAACATGCGCGCCGCGCCCAGCGCCATGTCGGTGTAGCCGGAGAAGTCGAAATAGATCTGCATCGTGTACGCCAGCACCGCGATCCATGCGGCCGGCGCCGACAGTGTCGCGGCGGCGCCGAATCCTGCGTCCGCGATCGGCGCGAAAGTGTCCGCGATCAGCACCTTCTTCACGAGGCCGATCGCGAGGAGGAACAATCCGGAGGTCAGGTTGGCCGTCTGCGGCCGCTTGTTCGAGCGCAGGGCGAACTGCGGCATCATCTCGCTGTGGTGCAGGATCGGCCCGGCGAGCAGGTGCGGGAAGAACGTGACGAACAGCGCGTAGTTCCCGAACGCCGGCTCCTGCGCCCTGCGGCGATGGACGTCGACCAGGTACGCGATCTGCGTGAACGTGAAGAAACTGATGCCGAGCGGCAGCACGAGTTGCAGCAGCTGCGGTGAGCTTCCGGTCAGCCGCGCGACGTTGGCGAGGAAGAAGTCGGCGTACTTGAAGATGCCGAGCAGCCCCAGGTTGAGCGCGATCCCCGTCGCCAGCAGCGGGCGCGACGCCCGTCGCTGCAGCGCGCGGGCGATCGCGAAGTTGACTGCGATGCTGCCGAGAATCAGCGGCAGGTAACGCAGGTCCCACCAGCCGTAGAACACGAGCGAGGCGAGCGTCAGCGACGCCTGCGCGAGGCGCGGCCGCGCGCCCAGCGCGAAGAACACCAGCAGCGTCGCCGGCAGGAACCAGAGCAGGTAGTCGTAGCTGTTGAAAAGCATGGCGGGCGCGGCGGGAAGCGGCAACGGCCACGGCCGGACGCGAGCGGCGCCTATGTTAACCTGCGCCTTGCGCGCCGCCTCGATCCCGCGCGGCGCGGTGCCCCCGATGATCCGATTTTTCGTCGTTTTCGTAGCGCTTCAGGCCGGCCTCTTCGCTGCCGAGCTGACGCCGTGGGCCCAGGAATATTTCGTGGTTCCATGGACCAACGCCCTGGCGGCGATCAGTGCGTGGCTGGTCACGCTGATCGACCCGAACGTCGCGGCGACCGGAAAGGTCCTGCAGAGCACGAGGAACGGCTTCGCGGTGTCGATCGAGTCAGGGTGCAACGGCGTCGAGGCGACGATCGTGCTCGTCGCCGCAATCCTCGCCTTTCCGGCGTCGTGGAAGCGCCGGCTGATCGGGCTCGCCGTGGGCATCATCGCGGTGCAGGGGCTCAACATCGTCCGCGTGATAAGCCTTTTCTATCTGGGTCAGTGGGATCTGCGCGTGTTCGAGTGGGCGCACCTGTATGTCTGGCAGGCGCTGATCATGCTGGACGTGCTGGTGGTCTGGCTGGTCTGGGTGCGCACGCTGCCGCCCCCGGACGCCGGGCCGGTGCCCGCGCCCGGGTGACCGCCGTGGCCAGCCCGCTCGCCCGGTTTCTCGTCAAGGTCTTCGCCTGGCTGCCGCTCGCGTTCGCAGCGTGGTATTTCGCCGCGCCCGTGCTGCTCTGGCCGGCCAAGTTGCTGCTCGAGCTCGTCGCGCGGCTCGGCTTCGCCGATCTCGTGACGGCCGTCGAGCAGAATGCGGCAACGTTCACCTTCGTCACGCTGCTGAAGCCGGGCGACGTGACCGGCAAGACCGCGCAGCTCATCGTCGACGTCGACGGCCTGCTCTATTCGTTCGGGCTTCCGCTGTTCGCCGCGCTGGTGATCGCGGCGCGCGCGCCGCGATGGGGCCGCGTGCTCGCACTGGGGTACGCGGTCATGGTTCCGTTCATCGCCTTCGGCGTCTTCGCGGATTTCCTGAAGGACGTCACGCTCGGCGCCGGCCCCCTCGTGGCGTCGCAGACCGGCTTCCTCGGATGGCAGCTCGAGGCGATCGCGTTCTCCTACCAGATCGGGGCGCTGATCCTGCCGACGATCGTTCCGGCGATCGCGTGGCTCCTGACGCACCGCGCGTTCCTGGAGCAGATGCGCCAGGCCTGAGCCTGAGGCCGCGCGCTGACCTCGCGCCCTCTACACGACTTCGTGTCCGGCCGCGTCGAGCGCGGCGATCGCCGCGTTGCGCTGCGCGGTCGGGATCAGCACGTAGTCGGTGTCGAACGTCGCGAGGACGAACAGCGAAACGTGCGCCGCGGCCAGCGGCCCGGTGATCGACGCGAGCACGCCGGTCTGGTCGAGCGGAACGGGGTCTTCGACGCGCAGCGCGCGCCAGCCGCGGCTTGCGTGGACGTCGTGCGGAACCGCGATCTCGGGGCAGACGATCGAGAGTTCGTCGGGTGTGCGCGTGATCGACCAGTGCGTCGCCGCCATCGCCCAGCCCGGCAGCGCCGCCGTCGGCGCGAGACGGCAGATCGCCACGGGCTCGGGCAGCAGCGCGAGACGCAGGCCGCGGTGGCGTCCGGTGAGGTTCATGCCGCG
>Ga0209048_10001934_pt1 | contig 20897 bp, 24 predicted proteins | sample FrelakmetCRP12CR_FD_187146 | JGI IMG/M metagenome (GOLD analysis project Ga0209048, IMG submission 187146) | Freshwater lake sediment microbial communities from the University of Notre Dame, USA, for methane emissions studies - CRP12 CR (SPAdes)... | ecosystem: Environmental > Aquatic >... | reverse complement strand
GAACAGGGGCGGCAGGCACATAAAGAGTCAGACCGTCGAACACCCGAACGCTACGAAAACCCCCGCAGCGCCACCCCCGACTCTGAATCAGGCACGTACAAGGGCGTGCGCGGGTTCGGGGACACGTCGGGTGATGCCACCCAGGTGTTCGCCCAACCGTGGCCCGGCGGTTCCGGCACCGACGGCAAGCTGCTGCCGTTCCGCTTGGCCGACGCCACCTCCCAACCGCAGTGCGCCGGCAACGCCGACATCCCGATCCACGAATGGGGGCCCCAGCACCAGAGCTGGAACGGCGGAAGGATGGATGGCTTCGTGAGCACCCACAGCCTGCCCGCCAACGACGGCCCCGCCCAGGGCCCGCTCGTCATGGGCTACTACGACCGCACCGACCTGCCCTTCTACTACGCGCTCGCCGACGCCTTCACGATCTGCGACTCGTACCACTGCTCGGTCATCGGGCCGACCATGCCCAACCGCATGTACCTCATGTCGGGGATGATCGACCCGGCCAGCACGTCGGGTGGGCCGGTGCTCACCACCCCGGGCTTCGAGACCGCGGCGGCGGCCGTCGGGAGCGTCAGCTGGGAGACCATGCCCGAGGTGCTCAGCGACAAGGGTGTGTCGTGGAAGGTGTGCCAACAGGCCGGTACGTCCGTCGGACCGCAGCAGGACTAGGTCCGGGCCGTCGGCTTCAACGTGATGCTCTACTTCAAGCAGTACGTGTCCAACCCGAACTCGCCGCTCTACAAGAATGCGTTCCTGCCGAGTTGGCCCGACGAGCTCGCCCCCGACGTGAAGAGCGGCTCGCTTCCGTCGGTGTCGTGGATCCTCCCGCCACTGGTCGACTCCGAGCACCCCAACGGTCCGCCGGCGAACGGCGAGTGGTTCGTGAGCCAGGTGCTGCAGACCCTCGTGTCGAACCCGGAGGTGCGGGCGAAGACCGTCGTGTTCGTCCTCTACGACGAGAACGGCGGGTTCTTCGACCACGTCGCCCCACCCACGGCGCCGGCCGGCACCGCCGGTGAATACGTCACCGCCAACCCGCTCCCGACCGACGCCGCGGGCACGGCCGGCCCGATCGGCCTCGGGTTCCGCGTGCCCGCCTTGATCGTGTCGCCGTTCAGCAAGGGCGGCTGGGTCAACTCCGACCTATTCGACCACACATCGGTGCTGCGCTTCCTCGAGAAGCGCTTCGACGTACAGGCGCCCAACGTCACGGAGTGGCGGCGCCAGACCGTGGGCGACCTCACCTCCACCCTCGACCTCGCCTCGCCCGACACGAGCGTGCCACCGCTCCCGGCCACCGCCGAAGCCAACCCGGCCCTCGGCTCCGAGTGCCCGACCCCGGCGAACATCGCCGCGTTCCTGGAGACGCCCGAAGCGCTCAAGGTGCCGGTCAACACCACGTAGCCCGCCCAGGAGCCGGGCACCGTCAAGCTCCGGGGCTGCGCTCCCGTCGCCTCGTAGCGCAGGTCCCCGCGGCTCCGGAGGGCCAGCCGCGGCCGGGGCTCGCCGCGTCGTGTGACAGAGTCGGCTCCGTCGGGACGCCGTCGACGAGGAGCAGACGATGGGGCCGGAACAGAGCGGTCGCGTCACCCAGCGAGTGGCTGCTGAGGATCTCACCCACCTGGACGACGACCCACCCCGGGCCGCGATCGCGTTCGCGACCGACGCCGGACCCGAGTGCCTACCCGTGGTGATCCGCCACGCCGACGGCGAGACGCACGTCGGACTCCATCCTGCGTCGGTTCCCCCCGACTGGCCGCCAGCGCGAGCGGTGCTCCTGGTCGACGACGGCCGGTACTGGTTCGAACTCCGGGCCATCGTGCGGCGGGGCACGCTCGAACCGACGACCGGGAGCGAACCCAGCACGTTGACGTGGACCCGGTTCGCGCCCCATCACGAGGTCGCGTGGGACTACGGCACCCTGCACGAGGAGCCGACGGAGTGACACCCGACGATCCCCTCGTCCGGCACTACCTCGACCAGTCGATGGTCATGCGACTCGCGACCATCTCGGCGCGCGGCAACGCGTCGATCACCCCGCTCTGGTTCGTGGTCGAGCACGGCCGGGTGCTGGCATCGACCTCGGCCGCCACCCTGGCCGCCCGCAACGCCGAGGCCGACGCACGGGTCACCGTGCTGCTCGACGCCGAGAAGGCAGGCCACTCAGAGATCGTGGTGAGGCTCTCGGGTACCGCCGAGGTCCACCACGGGCTGCCGTCGGCCCAGGTCATGGCCCGCTTCGCGGCCAAGTACTACCTGGCACCGGGTGGGTTGAGAAGTGAGATCGGCCACGCCCGCCAGCGGCCGCTGCGCACCCGGTACTACGCGCAGAGCGACGCGGTGCTGTTGGCGATCGAGCCCACCGAGGCCGAGCTCGTCCCCCTGCCGTCACCTGCAGCGCCCGAGGAACCCTACCGCACCGACCAGCAGTGACCGTTCGCCGTCGAGGAGCTTCGGGCAAGGGCGTGTCGTCCCACCGATTCGGCGCGAGGACGAGGCCAATGGCGGGTGAGAACCCATCAGAGGCCGAAGCTCGCTCTCGATCGAGAGTGCCGTACTTCCTCGATGTCGTCGACGAGGGAATCGTGCTCCACGGTGCCGGGAGCGAGATTGTCGACGCCAACGAGGCTGCCACTGAGCTTGTCGGCCCAGCCGCGACCAGATGGTCGGCCGGACATCGTTCGACGGTCGTTGGGGCGCGGGCCACGAGGACGGCTCCCCGTTCCCCGGCGACGAGCACCCCGCCATGGTCACGCTGCGAACCGGCGAACCCTGTGCCGACGTCATCATGGGCGTCGACGCACCCGGACGCGGGCGGCGGCCGCTGTGGTAGACCCGCCGGGTGCCGCTGCTGATCGACACCGACATCGGCACCGACCCCGACGACCTGCAGGTGCTGATGATCGCGGGCCGAACCGGCCTCGACGTCGTCGGTGTCACCACGGTCTACGGCGACACCGACCTGCGGGCCCGCATGGCCGCCGTCGTCGCTCCGCTGGTCGGCATCGACTGCCCGATCGTGGCCGGGCAGACCGAGACCCTCAGCGGCCGCGAAGTGATGTGGGCCGGCCACGAAGGCGACGGCGTGCCCGGCATCGACCGCGCCGGGTACGATCGGAGCCGCACGGCCCCCGACTTCATAAGCGAACTGGCGGCACGGCATCCCGGCGAGCTCGACGTGCTCGCCATCGGCCCGCTGACCAACGTCGCGACCGCCCTGCTCGCCGACCCCGACCTCTCCTCACGGCTCCGCCACCTCTTCGTGATGGGCGGCCTGTTCACCGCTGATGCCGACGCCCCCGAGCACAACGTGTCGGCCGATGCGCTGGCGACGTGGATAGTCCTGCACAGCGGTGTGCCCACCACGATGACCGGCTTCGAGATGACCACCCGCGTCGTGCTCACCGCCGACGAGCTCGATCTCGTGACCGGCGTCGGTGAGGCCGGCCCGATCCTCGCGGCCAACACCGCCGGCTTCGTGGCGTGGCTCCGCCAGTTCGGCCTGCCCGACATCGGTCGGGGCTCGATCCCCCACGACCCCATCGCCCTGCTGACGCGACAGCGGCCCGAGCTGTTCCGCACCGAGGCGTGCCGGGTGGACGTCGTCGGTTGGGGACCCGGTGCAGGCCAGGTCACCGCGACGGCCGACGACGCAGGTCCCGTCCACGTGGTTCGCGACTTCGACCCCGGTCTCGTGCGGCGCGAGGTGCTGGCGGCGCTCACGGCAGGCGCCTGAACGAGCGCCGGGCCTCCCTCGGGAGACCGCCGCCTGGGGAGGAACGGGCTGGGAGGATCGAGCGTCGCGTCGAGCGCGGACAACCCGATCGAAGGTGCGGTACGCGATCCGCCTCGAACCGGACACGGCGTTCGAGTGTGGTCCCCCTCGGCCGAGCACCTGGTCGGGTACGGCCCGACCAGCACCAGATCGAGCCCACGGTCAGCATCGGCATCGCCCTCCACCGGGCCAAGCGCGTGGGTGGGTCACCACGGTCTCGTACGACCCCGACCTCGACCACGACGGCACCGGCCACGCGAAGCCCTGACCCACGGCATCGCCAGCGGCGAGACTGTCGGGACCGGCCCGACGGAACAAGGAGGAGCAGTCCCATGACTCTCGCAGGCAAGGTGGCCATCGTCACCGGCGGCAACAGCGGCATCGGCAAGGCCATCGTTCTGGCGCTCGCCGAAGAGGGCGCCAACGTCGTCATCGACTACGTGGCCGACCCCGACGCGACCGAGGCCCTCGAAAAGCAGGTGATCGCCCTGGGCGACAAGGCCTTCGGCGTCGACGCCGACGTGAGCAAGGTGGCCGACCTGCAACGCCTGGTGGACGAGGCGGTGAAGAGCTTCGGCCGGCTCGACGTGATGGTCAACAACGCAGGAGTCGAGACCCGCACCTCTGTGCTCGACACGACCGAGCAGCAGTACGAGAAGGTGATGGAGATCAATCTCAAGAGCGCGTTCTTCGGCACGCAGCTCGCGGCGAGGCAGATGATCGCCCAGGGTGGGGGCGGCCGCATCATCAACATCACGTCGGTGCACGAGGACTGGCCCATGCCGGGCAACACCCCGTACTGCCTCTCGAAGGGTGGGATGCGAATGCTCACCCGCACGGCCGGGGTCGAGCTCGGCCCGTACGGCGTGCTGGTGGTCGGCGTCGGGCCCGGCGCGGTCGACACCCCGATCAACGCCTCGACCGTGGCCGACCCCGCGAAGATGAAGACGCTCGACGCCGCCATCCCGGTCGGCCGACTGGCCGAGCCGAGTGAGATCGCCAGCGTGGTCGCCTTCCTCGCCGGCGACGGTGCGAGCTACCTCACCGCGACGACGATCTTCGCCGATGGCGGCATCATGCACTCGAGCCCCGGCCTGTGACCTCGGCCAGGGGAGCACGCTGAACGTGCGAGGATCTTCTCCCGAGACATCCGTAGTCGTCGCCCGACGAGGAGAACGAGCAGTGCGCCACGCCCGAAGTGCCCTTCTCCTGGCCGGAGCGATGTCGGTCCTCGCCACACTGGTGTCGCCGGCCGGCACCGGGTCGGGCGCGGCGGCGACCTCGTCGTCGACTCAGGCACCGCCGCCCGAGCTCACGTCGGCGATCGTCGAGCCCACGATCGTGCACCTCGGCCTGAAGCTCGACTACTACCTCGACACCGGATACAGCGGCCTCGGCCGAATCGGTCCGTTCACGTTGGAAGGCTCGTGCACGGGCACCTTCGTCAGCTCCGACGGCTACATCTCGACCGCGGGTCACTGCGTCGAGACGGCACCGGGCGGCACGCTGTGGGAAGACGCCATCGTGAAGGTCATCAAGAGCTACGTCGACGACGGCAAGCTCACCGTGGCCAAGGCCAACGCCCTCCTCAGGGAGGCTGTCGGCCTGTGGAAGGTCGAGGGTCAGTCGGCCGGTTCATCGCCGACCCTCTCGATCACCGTTCTCCACGGCACGGGGATCGTCGGCAAGCAGGCCCTCGAAGGCGCTCCCGCGAAGGTCATCGAGGTCGCCACCTTCGATGATGGCGACGTGGCGTTGATCAAGGTCGAGACCACGAACGCCCCGGTGCTGCTGCTCGGCACCGACGACGACGTGAACATCGGCACCCCCGTGCTGTCGGTCGGCTATCCCCAGGCTCGCGATCAGTTCGTCGACCCGACGCTCACCCCGAGCTTCAAGGACGGCCAGATCAGCTCCAAGACCACCCGTCAGGGACAGCGGGTCCCTGTCTACGAGACGAGCGCCGCGCTCTCCCCCGGTATGAGCGGTGGGCCGACGGTGGTGCTCGACGGCCGCATGATCGGCGTCAACAGCTTCACGCTCCTGGGCACCGACGGCCTCTACTTCATCTCGCCCGTCTCCCTGGTGAAGGAGCAGCTCGACCGGGCCGCCGTCAAGAACGAGCTCGGCCCGGTCGACCTCGCGTACCGGGCCGGCCTCGACGCCTACTTCGCCGGCGACTACGGGCAGGCGATCAGCAAGTTCGACGAGGTGCTGGGGCTCTCCCCGTCGAACCTGTGGGCCCAGGACTTCAAGCTGAAGGCCACCGAGGCCCAGTCGAACTCGCCGACATCGACCTCCACCTCGACCGATCCGACCGTCAGCTCGAGCAGCGGCTCGAACGCCCTGGTGATCGTGCTGGTCTTCGTGGGACTCGGCGTGGTCGTGGTGCTCGCGCTCGTGCTCGTGCTCGTGCTGCGCTCGCGGCGGCGCCACGACGCACCGCCTCCGTCGGTTCCTACTCCACCGTGATGGTGAAGGTGGTCGGCGTACCGACGCCGTTCACAGAGCCGGTGTAGCTCACGGCCACCTTCGCCGTGCCCGCGGCGACGGCGACGCCGCCTGCGTTCGTGGTGTAGGTGCCCTGCGACTTGCCCTCGCTGTCGACTCGAAAGACCGCGCTGTTGTCGCTCGTGGCCACGAAGCTCCCCTGGCCGGGGTCGCCCATGTCGAACACGACGGCCTGGCCCACCTTCACGGTGGCCGACGGCTGGCTGGCGGTCAGCACCAGCGGAGCGGTCACACCGCTGCCGATGGGTCCGCCGCCCGTGGCGGTGCTCGCGGTCGACGACGAGGCCGATGTCGAGGAGCCCGCCGACGTGATCGTCGACGACGAGTTGCTCGACGAAGAACTGCACCCCACTCCGACCAGGCTGATCACCGCGACGGCGGTCGCCCCCAGAACGGCGGCTCTGCGCATGGACATGGTGTGCCTCCTCGACGGTGGGCTCTCGCGCCCGCACCCTAGGTGATCGCCGCGGGCCGCTTACGAGAGGGGCTGATCGCGACGCCCGGCGACGGCGTTGATGGCGTCGATGAGCGCGCCGCTCTTCACCGGCATCTCGATGACGGTGACCCGGCCCAGGTCGACGGCCGTGGTACCGCCGTCGGTCCCCGTGGCCGAGAGCACCTGAGGGTGGGTCATCTCCGCGATGACCGCCGGCGGACGGCGCAATCCGGCTACCTCGTTGAGGACCCGAAGACCCGGCTCGCGGTTGCACAACATGTTGACCACGACGTCGGCCCCGTCGACCATGACGCACGCACCGTTGTCCAGCAGGTCGCAGCCGGCACCGTGCGGCCCTTCGCAGGTACGGACCTCGAAGCCGTGGCGCTCGATGACCGACGCGATGATCGACGGCGCGAACTCGGGCTCGCACTCCACAAGGACGCGAACGCGCTGGTCCTCGCAGTCGGACCACGGCTGTCTCGCGCTGCGACGACGCATGGGGGGCCACCTTCCGCCGAACAGGATCCTTCCAACCAGCATGAACCTGAATCGCACCACGGGGAATCAGTCGTTTGTCACACCGAACTCCCGCCGCGCCCACCCGACCGGCCAGCGATGGCCCCCTACTCCCGCACCAGCACGAAGGCCTCGATGTGGCGGTCGCCGGCACGGCTCACGTAGTTCCGCCAGCCCGGGTAGATCTCGAGGCCACGCGCCCACAACTCGTCGCGCTCGGCGGGGTCGGCCAGTCGGGCCCGGGCCTTCCACTCGTCACCGTCGACGCTCACCCGGGCATCTGGGTGGGCGCGCAGGTTGTAATACCAGGCCGGGTGATGGGTCGAGCCGAAGTTGGAGGCGATGACTCCCAGGCCGTCGGGGTGCGGGATGCCGAGCACCGGGACGCTGCGCTCCAGGCCCGACTTCGCACCGGTGGTGGTGAGTATGACCGCCGGGATGCCCGTGAGCACTCCCGCGGCCGTCCGCCGGCCGTTGGTGAGCCGGTGCACCACGCGATCGAGGGGGGCCGCGGTGATCGCGAAGATCTTCGACCCGACAGCGCTCGCCGCGAACGTGCGGAAGCCGCGCTGGAACCAGTTGGCCTCGGCGAACGATCGGCCCTTCGGCATCGATACCTCCTCGGATGCGAGTGCGACGCCCGACGCTACCGCTGCACGGACCAGGGGGACCAAGGGTCCCGCGAACCCCGCACCAGCCGTGTACGACTGGAAGTCACGGACTTTCGCCGTCACAATCGACCTCGGCGGCTCCCACCCAAACGGTGGGCAAACCTACTGACCGAGACCCCGTGTCCGATTCAAGCAACCACAACCTGCACGACGGGGCGTTCCGCGACATCGTCGACTCCCTCGACGCGGTGTGGGTCATGTCCTCCGTGCGTGACGACCAGGGCGCGATCGTCGACTTCCGCTATGAGTACGTCAACCCGGCGGGTCTGCGGCTGCTCGGCGAGGGGCGGGACGAGGTGCTCGGCCATCGCCTCCTCGAGCTCCATCCATCAACAGTCGAGCTCGGCATCTTCGACGCGTACCGCGCGGTGGTCGAGACCGGCGAAGCGAACGTGAGCGAGCTCCCCTGGTTCGACGAGCGTCACGTACAGGGCTTCTTCGAGGTCCGGGTCACCCGCTTCGGCGACGGCTACCTCGGATGGGCGCGCGACATCACCGAGCGCAAGCGCTCCACCGACGACCGCACCCGACTGGCGGCGATCATGCGCACGTTTCCCCAGGCCCTCGTCGCCCTCGACGTCGACCTCACGATCGTCTCCTGGAATCCCGGCGCCGAGCAGGTCTACGGCTACCCCGCGTCCGAGGCCGTCGGGCAACCGATCTGGATGCTCGCTCCGCGAGAGGGAGGCGAGGAAATCCGTGACCTGGGCACCCGGGTCCTCCACGGCGAGATCATCAAGAGTCTGCAGACACAGCGCCGCCACCGGGACGGGCACCTGGTCGACATCCTGCTCACCCTGAGCCCCATCCTCGACGACGACGGCCGGATCAGCGGCGTGTCAGCCCTCGCGGAGGACATCACCCAGCGGGTGCAGACCGAACGGCGGATCGTCGAGGACGAGTCCCTGCTCCGCACCGTGCTCGACAGCACGTCGGACGGCACCATCCGCTATGACGCCGACCTCCGAGTCGACTACGTGAACGACCGCGTCCTCCGTCTCACCGACACCAAGGTGGAAGCCTGGCTCGGGAAGACCAACCCGGAGCTCGGCTTCCCCGACGACCACATCCGCCGGGTCTTCGACACCGGCGAGAAGGTCGTGCACGAGTTCGAAACCGACAACCTCGAGGGCCACCGCTGGTACGAGGCCGTGGTGACCCCACAGTTCGCCAAGGACGGGTCCATCAGCCACGTGCTCGCCATCAGCCGCGACATCACCGAACGCGAGCTGGCCAAACAGGAACTGACCGTCGCCGCCACCCACGACCCGTTGACGGGGCTCGCCAACCGCCCGGCGTTGCTCGACGAGATCAACCGCGCCCTCGAGTCCAGTCGGCGTTCCGGCCGCGGCACCGGGCTGTTGATGATCGACCTCGACCACTTCAAGAACGTCAACGACTCACTCGGCCACGCCACCGGCGACGCGCTCCTCGTCGAGGCGGCCCGACGGCTCGAGTCGACGGTCCGCGCTGGTGACCTGCTCGCCCGACAGGGTGGCGACGAGTTCGTGGTCGTCATGCGCGACCTCGACGACCAGAGCGAAGGCATGCACGTCGCCGAACGAATCGTCGGTGGGTTCCGGCGCCCGCTCCTCGCGGCCGATCTCGAGCTCACAACGACCGCGAGCGTCGGCGTCACCCTCTCCGAACCCTGGCTGTCGATCGATGCCGACGACCTGCTCCGCGAAGCCGACACCGCGATGTACGTGGCCAAGGAAGACGGCCGCGACCGGGCGGCGCTGTTCAACACCGAGCTACGCAACGCGGTCAGCGAGCGACGACTCCTCGCCGAGGAGCTCCGACACGCGCTGCCCCGGAACGAGCTCGCGATGTGGTACCAACCCGAGATCGACCTGAGCGACGGCTCGATCCGCGCCGTCGAAGCCCTGCTGCGGTGGCACCACCCTTCGGGCCAGCTCTACCGCGCCGGGCGCTTCATCGACATCGCCGAGGACTCCGGTCTGATCGTCGCCATCGGCAACTGGAGCATGGGGCAGATCTGCCACGCCGCCATCCGATGGGCCGAGGCCCGACCCGAGCACCGCCTGATCGTCCGGGTCAACCTCTCGGCGGTGCAGCTCGCCGAGGCCGGTCTGCTCGAGGACATCGACCGGGCCCTGGCGACTCCCGACCTCGACCCGAAGATGCTGTGCGTCGAGGTCGACGAGCGCGCCATGCTGCAGGACACCGCCGCGGTTCGGGCCAATCTCGCCGGCATCCGGGCCCGGGGCATCTCGGTCGCCCTCGACAACTTCGGCACCGGCTACTCGGCGCTCTCCTCCCTCCACGACTACGGGGTCGACGCGGTCATGCTCGACCGCAGCCTCGTTGCCCACCTCGCCACCGACGTCGACGCACGCGACCTCGTCACCGGCATCGTGGCCCTCGCTCGGCGCATGGAGATCGCGGTCAGCGGGACAGGCGTCGAGCATCCCGACCAGGCCAAGATCCTCCATGAGCTCGGTTGCGTCGGCGCCCAGGGTTTCCTCTACTTCGACGCCGTCCCGCCCGAACGGGTCGACCGCCTCCTCGGCATCGACGCGCCGCCCGACTGATCGAAGCGGCGCGCAGAGCAGAGCGAGCCGGCTAAGCCAGCTCGTCCTGGGCGCCCTGCAACACCGCATCGATGCGGGCACCGGCCTCGTCGAACGAGACATCCCACGACACGGCCAGCTCGGACACGAGGATCTGGCGGGCCCGGCTCTGCATGGACTTCTCGGCCGTCGACAGCGAACCGGAGCGCTCGCGCAGCGACAGGTTGCGCACGACCTCGGCGCACTCGTAGATGTCGCCGGACTTGAGCTTCTCCTGGTGGTTCTTGAACCGGCGCGACCAGTTGGTGGGCACGCGGACCGAGGTGACGGCGAGCACGGCCATGACGTCTTCGACCTCGTCGGCGGAGATGGCTTCACGCACGCCCAGCTCGACGGCTCGCTCCTCGGGGACCGCAAGGGTCATGGCACCACCGCGCCACGACTCCTCACCGGCCGCCACCACCAGCTCGAGGTACTTCACGTCGACGCCGTCGATCTTCCGCACCGAGCGGGCGACGACTTCGGCCGTGCCGTGCGACGGGTAGATGACCTTGGTGCCGATGGCGAACTCCATGGACGACCTTTCGAGCGCTGAACGGACCATCAAGTATGGCCGAAATGCACGCAGAATCCACCGCGGATGCCCGACAGCGCCGATCGTGCAACCGGACCGGGCGATGCTCGTCTAGGCCGAGAGCCCGAGAAGCGCTCGGGCGGAGGGGGAAACGACCATGGCTGCCGACAGTCTCGCCGTCGCGTTGATGGCTCTCGACGACGACACCACCCGCGACCGCATCCGCCAGGGGGACTTCTCGACGCTTCCCGACGAGGTGCAGCTGAGCGCGGCCGAGGAGGAGTTGGTCATCGCCGCCGCGGCCGAGGAGGCCGAACCAGAGGTGGCGGGCTTCGACGCCTCGTCGTCGGCGTTCTTCAACGCGGCCCGCCAGGTGCCCGGCAACGTGTTGAGCGCGCCGGTCTCCAACAACTTCAAGGTGTTCATGGCCAACAAGTTCGGTGGTGTGGGCTCGGCCATGGACATGAGCTGCGCCTGTCCGCCGATGAACTCGCAGGGCTTCGCCGGGTACCAGATGTGAGGCGCGACGTCATCGCGACCCAACGGGTCGTGGCCGACCTGCTGCTCGACCCCGAGGCCCGTCAGGCCTGGGATCACGACCCGCACGGCTTCGCCTCGGCGCGCCTCGCCGGCACGGACGAGGCCGCCATGGTGGCCCGGCTGCAGCCGGCCGGCATCGAAGCCGCCGCCCTCTCCCACGTGGTCAAGAAGGCCCGCTTCGACCACCTGCACCGGCTGCACCACGCGCACGAAGACCGCCAGAACGCGCGCCGGGCCGAGGCCGCCGGTCACGACCACTCCCACGGCCACGACCTCGGGGGCCGGCCATGATCCGCGTGGGCTGCACGTTCCGAGCCGGGTTGATCCCCCATCTCTGGGAGCACCATGACCTGGTGGACACCTTCGAGTACTCGCTCGACGGGTTCGTCGCCGCGGGCGCCGACGGTCACCGGCCCGCAGCCACCTGCGCGGCCACCGGACCGCTCAGCCTGCACAGCATCGACCTCTCGCTCGGCTCCGCGGCCGCCAGGGCCCGTCCGAAGCATCTAGAAGAGATCCGCGAGGTCATGACCATCACCGGGGTCGACGAGATCAGCGATCACCTCGCGTACAGCAGGGTCGACGACCGCCGCCTGCACGACTTCGCCCCGCTCTGGCGGGTCGACGAACAGGTCGACCTGCTCGTCGAGAACCTCGAGTGGGTGCAGGAGCGCATCGGTGGCCGGCTCGTGCTCGACATCTCGAACGTGCTCATCAACCAGGTCAACGGCTACACCGACGCCGCGGACGAGTTCGGCGCGCTCGACCTCGACGCGGTCGTGCAGGTGCACCTGGCCGGCGGTGAGCTCGTCGACGGACTCATGTGGGACGCCCACAGCTCGCCCGTCCCCGGCACCGACCTCGACTGGCTCACCCGGTTGCTGCCCGCGATGCCCAACTGCCGCTCGGTGATCGTCGAGCGCGACGAACGCCTGCAACTCGGCGAGGAGCTGGTCGCCGACCTGCGGGCCGTGCGGTCGATAGTCGACGCCGCGAACACCCCGGGAACGACCGACATCGTCGGTGCCCGGGTCGGCGCGTCGGCTCCCGGCTGAACTCGCGGCCATGCCCCCCTTCGACCCCGCCGGGGTGCTGGCCCACCCGCCGCGCTCGCAGCACTGGGGCGAGTGGCGGGACGGCTGCGCGCCGCGGGCTACGCCAACGAGCCGGTGACCGGTGAGGCGGGCGCCGCCGCCATGCTCGCGCTCGGCCACCCGGTGCCCGTCGCGATCGTGGGCCAGGGCGACGCCGACGCTCTCGTTCGGGCGGGGGCGGCCGACCTGGTCGAGGGACGGCTGCACCCCCGGTTCCTCGTGTTCGCCCAGGGTCGGGTGCTCGTCGTCGTGCCCATGGACGGCGGTTTCGCAAGCGCGCGCGTCTACTTCGGGCGCGACTCGCTCTGGCTGGCCGACCTCGCATCGCGTGCAGGGTCGCCGGGCGGGCGGCTGGCCGATCTCGGCGCCGGGGCGGGCGCAGTCGCCGCGCTGCTCGCCCATCGGTACGAGACGGTTGTCGCCACCGATGTGCTGCCCCGTACCGCCGCCTGTGCCGCGATCACGCTGGCCCTCAACCCGCGCCCCAACGGTCGGCCGGCTGGGGCCGCCTGCCTGGCCGACGTGACCGCCGGGCTCAGGGCAGCGTCGTTCGACCTGGTCACCGCCAACCCGCCCTGGGTTCCCGACCGGCTGCCCGACCCCGAGGGCCGCCACCGCGTGTTCGCCGAAGGCGGCGAGACCGGTTTCGAGCTGCCCCGCCGCTTCGTCGCCGAGGCCGTGACCCTGCTGCGGCCGGGGGGTGTGTCGGTCACCCTCGCGATCGACGTGACCTGGCGCGACGGGCACCGTCCCCTGCCGGCACTGGCCCGCGGCTACCGACGCCTCGGGCTCGACGTCGCCATCGTGCCCACCGAGGCCGACCGGTCGTGGCCCGATCTCGCGCCCGAGCTCCTCGACCGTTTCCCCGGCATGGAAGCCGTCCGCCACGTCGCCCTGCTCGTCGGCCGGCCGGGCGGCGAGGCCCGGGCGCCGGCCGCGTCGGCTCTGGCCTCGACCACACCATGACCATGGCGGCGGGCACGGCGTTCGCGCCCGCTCGAGCCCGCCACGATCCCCGCGCTCTCGACGCCCTGCGCCGGCTCGCTTCCGGGGCACGCGTCGGACCGCCCGCGCTGGCCCGCCTCGCAGCCGGCCACCCCATCCCCCGTCCGCGGGCCGCCGAGCTGCTCGACCCATCCGGGCTCACCGGACTGTGCGACGTGGGAGCCGGCGATATCACCGGCGACTGGTACGTGCCTCGGGTGCGGGTCGCGGCCGTGGCCGACCGGCCCGCGGTCGTGGTGGCCGGCCCCGTCGAGCGGCCGGTTGCCTACGCGGGACTCGACACGGTGTGGCTCGCCGACGTGGCGTCCTGCGCCAAGCACGCACCCGGCGTCGGCCATGGCGCCGGACCCACCGGCGGCGCGGCGGCGGAGCTCGGCTGCGGTACGGGACTCCTCGCTGCGCTGCTCGCCCGCACTTACCCGGTCGTCGTGGCCACCGACCTCGACCCCCGGGCGGTCGAGGCCGCGGCGCTCACCTTCGCCCTCGACGCCCGACCTCGCGATCACCGCGTCCTCGTGACCGCAGCCGACGGCGCCGCCGGACTGCGAACTGGTGCTTTCGACCTGGTGGCGGTCAACCCACCCAACATGACCGAGGCCGACACGACCTGGGACGACGGAGGCAGCACCGGCTTCGAGGCCACCCGGCGGATGCTCGCCGAGTCTCTGGGTCTGGTACGCCCAGGCGGCACCGTGGTCGCGGTGGTCCTCGACGTGCGCTACGACGACGGCCGATGGCCGCTGCGCTCCCTTTGCCGGGGCTGGCGGCGCCTCGGCCTCGGGGTCACCGTCGCCGACTCCCCCGCGGTCGACGAGTGGCCGACGATGGCGGCCGACCTGCAGTCCCGGTTCGTCGGCTCGATCGGCATCCGCCACGTGATCGTGACGATCACCCGGCCCGATCGGCGCGGTCAGACCGGCGCTTCGACCCGGGGCAGGGGCGAGCGCATCGGAGGCTGATGATCCCAGAGGTCGGTCAGCAGGTCGCTGCGGGTGACCCGGCACGAGGGGTCGTCCCAACGGTTCACCTGCTGGAGCGGGTCGTCGGCCAGGTTGTACAGCTCGCCCTCGGTGCCGTCGTGCGAGTAGCCCGGTTGGTACGTCGTGCAAACCCATCCGTCGCGAGTGATCGTGCGCAGGTGCACGCCGACGCCGAACAGCTCGCTGTCCCACTCGGTGAGCACCCGCTCGAAGCCCCGCTCGTGTGCGTCGGCATCGTCGACGGGCAGGGGCTTGCCCTCCATCCATTCGGGGACGCGCAGGCCGGCGATGGCGCAGAACGTCGGGGCCAGATCGACCAGGCCCACCGGACGCGACACCGCGGCGGCGCCCAGCCCACTCGACGGCGCTGGGCGCCACACCAGCGGCAGCCGCATGAGCCCATCGACGTGGTACGGCCCCTTGAACAGCAGGCCGAAGTCACCCTGCAGCTCGCCGTGGTCGGTGGTGAAGATCACGTCGACGTCGTCGTCCCAGCCCCGCGCGTCGATCGCGCCCAGCACCCGGCCCAACGCCTCGTCGATGAGCTCAACCTCGACCGCGTTGCGGGCGTTCACCTCGCGCACCTGATCGGCCGTGAGGGTGGCGGGCACCCACTCGAGTGGTGCCTCGTAGTTGCTCACCAGGCGTCCGTCGTACCAGGCGCGCCAGTGGCGGGGTTTGGCGTCGAGCGCGGCCTCCCGTTCGGCCCGGTCGGCGAGGTAGCCGGCCGGCAACGGCACCTCACGCCACGGAACGCGGCCCACCTCCGACGCCGGCGGGTCCCACGGGTGATGGGGATCGGGGAAGCTCATCCAGCAGAACCAGTCGTCGGCCGCGTCGAGCGAGTCGAGCCAGGCGATCGTGCGGTCCGCCACCCAGTCGGTGTGGTACCAGTCGCGCGGGATCGGGTTGTCCCACACCTGCGGCGCCCCGTTGGCGCCGCCGCCGAGGGCGTTCACCTCGAAGGAGCCGTCGAGCACCGGGTAGAACATCGCGACCGCTTCGGGATGGTGGTCCATCAGCCAGCGGGCGTAGTGCAGAGGGCCCGCGGCCGTGTGGGTGGCCGACTCGAAGTGCTCGAACCCCCGGTGGGGACCGAACGTGCCCGCGCCGGCGAAGCCGTTCTCGGGGAACCGGGCGAAGGGGTCGAGGAAGGGCTCGAAGTGCGGCTTGCCGATGATGGCGGTGCGATAGCCGGCGTCGTGCAGGACGGACGCCACCGACGGGGCATCCTCGGGCAGGGGGACGCCGTTCATCCACACGCCGTGGGTGCTCGGGTGCTGGCCGGTGACGATCGTCGACCGCGACGGCATGCAGACCACCGACTGCGGGTGGGCCCGCTCGAAGCGAACGCCCTCGGCGGCCAGGCCGTCGACGACCGGAGTGCGCGACAGCACGCCGCCGTTGCACCCCAGCGTGTCGTAGCGCTGCTGGTCGGTGGTGACGAACAGGATCTTGCGGCCCATCAGCGGCCACCTCCGGCTTCCATCTGTCGCTTGAGCTCGTCGAGCGCGCCGGCGGTGCCGCCGCCGATCACCAGGGCCATCGTGCGCGGGTCGGCGTCGGTCTGATACGTCACCAGGCAGGTCTCGTCGCCCAGGTCGATCACGTCGATCGTGCCGCGGTGGTGCACGAAGAGGGGCGCCGTGATGCGGTACTGGAACCGCCGCTGCGCATCGTCGCGGACGAGGATCTCCTCGGGCATCGGGAGCCCCGAGCCCATGGTGATCACGCGGTTCGTGCCGTCGACCTCGCAGGCGACGATGCCGGGAAACCACTCGGCCAGGCGGGTCGGGTCGCCTGCCAGCTCCCACACCTCGGCGGCCGGGCGGGCGATGCGGACCTCGTGGCGGATCGAGCCGAGCATCCCAGGAGGCTAACAGTTGGCAGCAGCGGTGCCACAACCGAGGGCTCCCCCACCGCCTTCCGCCGGCTCCGACCCCCGCCGGGTGGAGGGTGCTGAGGGCGTACCGCGCCTAGCTCTCGGTGTAGTACTCGGCCATGAGCTCGGTGGCCCACGATGGCTGGCGGGTCGGGCCGATCGGTGCGAACTCGTCCATCCACGGCTTCACGTCGAGCACCGGCGTGCCGTCGACCGCATCGAGCCCGACGACATCGAGCCGGAGACCGTCGACGGCCACCACGCGACACCGCGAGACCCCGAGGCGGTTCGGGCGGTTCTTGCCCCGTTGGGCGAAGATGCCGACGAGTGGCCAGTCCGGATTGCCCCGCGGATGCCGGGCACCGGCGACCACCTGATCGGGGCGCACCTGGTCGAACACGAAGACGATCTCGACGTGGGAGAAGTCGCTCAGCCCCGCGAGTGCGTCGGCGCCGACCTCCTCGGGGTCGAACTCGATGGACGCGGCCACGCCGCCCCACCCGTCGTCGGACAGATCGGACCGCGCCGAGTGCACCACACCCAACGGTTTGACGGCGACAGGTGTGCTCATGGAGGCATCTTGCCCGAAACCGATCTCGTGTTGGCCCCTGAGAACCAACTCTCAGTACGTTTGAATCATGGCGAGGCCGAGGCTCCTGCTCCTGACCGCAACCCTGCTCGCGTTCACTCTCCTCGCCGGCGGGTGCTCGACCGGATCGGCCAAGAAGGACACGACCCAGAAGCGCCCGGTCCCACCCCAGATCACCCGGGAGGAGCTCATCGCGGGGTTTGCCTCCGCCGGCATCGGCACCTATGTGTCGCCGACCTCGCCCGAGCCGATGCAGGCAGTCACCGGCAGCGGTCCGCTGAAGATCCTCGAGTGGCAGGCGTCCAACCTGGCCCGTGAGGCTTCGGCGGGCGGCGGCTACGCCGGGGCCCGACTCGACGCGCTGGCTCCGCTGCCGAAGGAGTCCCCGCCCCTGTCCTTCCTCATCGCCGCCTACGTGCAGAGCGGGCCGACCCGGGGCGCGGAGCTCAGTCGGCGCATCATGGGTGAGCAGGACTGGCGGCAGGCGCCCGCCCTCGTGTTCCCGAACTCGGTGCTGATGCTCTTCGCGTCGGATGCTGCGGCCCCGGCCGGCGCGTCCCAGCTCACGCCGATCGCCGCGACGCGCCTGCTCGACACCCCGAGCGGCATCTGCTCGGCCTTGGCGACCTGGGTCAGCGAAGTGATCGCCGGTCTCTTCGACGCGCTGAAGGTCGACACGAGCGGCGGCGGGGTCGGAGGCTTCCTCGGCTCGATCTGGAACACCGCGATCGACCTGCTCCAGGGAGCCGTCCAAGGCCTCGCCGCCGCGCTCACGGCGCCCATCCTGGCGGTCATCAAGACCGCGCTCGCAGTGATCGGGACCCTGTCCATGGCCGCCTCGCTGCTGCACCCCGCTGCGGTGTCCGTGACCGCCAATCCCGATCCGAACAGCTTCGGCATCGACCCCGCCGCGGGCAACGATGGGTCGTTCACCACGACGGTGAAGACCGGGGCGACCGACTGGCCGGCCGACCTGCTCGACTGCGCCCAACAGGCCGGCGTCACGCTCCCGAACCCTCAGTCGATCAACGGATCGCCGATCCAGTGGACCACCACCGGCTTCCCGCAGCTCGGACTCGAGACCGGCCATGACAACACCGTCGACGACAACGGCCGAGCCGGCCTGAACTTCCGCACCAACACCGAGAGCCAGGACGACGCCGACCAGGGGGCCGTCATTCAGGGCACGGTCACAGCCGATGTCAGCGTCAGTCGCAACGATGTGAAGGACCTGCAGAACCTGCTCGCCACCCTCCTGTTCGCCACCATCCCCGGCCCGGCCGGCCCGATCGTCAACGCCGTGCTCGCCCAGCTCACGCAACCCGTGTTCGACGCGCTCACCGCACTCGTCGCGGCGGTCGGGTCGGGCGCGGTCACGGTGATCCACCACGGGCCCGCCCCGAAGCAGGGACAACCGGGTACGACGGCGTGCGTCGGCAGCGGTACGGGTGTCGTCCCCGACGGGACGTGGACCGGGCCGATCGGCTTCGACGTGACCGGTCAGCCCAGTAGTGCGAGCGGGAGCATCCAGAGCACTGGCGGCGGAACCCTCACGATGACCGTCCAGCAGGGCAAGGTCGTCGACGGTACCTGGTCGGCCTCGTTCGATTCGACGGGCTCGATCGACGTCGCCGGCGGCTCCGGCCGCATCCAGTGGCTGCACGTCGACATCAGTGGCGGCACGGTGAGTGGGTCGGCCTCCGCGCCCGACCTGATCGCGACCTCCAGCCTCGACGGATCGATCGCGGTGGCCGCAGGCGGGGTCAACGTCGCCGTTCCCATCAGCCAGGCCGGCCCGGCCACCGCGACCATGACGGTCCAGGAGGTGACCTGTGCACAGGTCACCGCCACCTTCATCCCGTCGTTCAATGCCTCGACGGGTGGCGCGGCATCGTTCTCGGGTGTCGCCACGTGGACGGGCTCAGCGGCCTAAGCGATCTCGTCAGCGGCCACCACCCGCTCGAGCAGACCATTCAGCGCCTCGACCGAGCCATCGCAGGCCTCGAGCTCTCGGCGGCTCACCACGACCACGGGCCCGCCGTCGGTCTCGGCGACCACGCAGGGCAGGGCACCGTCGGTGACGGTACGGATGGAATCGGGCTGGTCGTCGCGATGGTAGGTATCGAACGGCACCGGCAGACCAGCGCGGCAGGCCCTCCACTCGCTGCGCTCCCGCACCGAGGAATGGGTGATGTCGCACAACGCGCAGTGCACTCGACCGAGCCGCGCACCGACCCAGTAGGACAGCTCGCCCCACACGGTGCCGTCAGCGTCGTACACACCGATCAATCGCTCGACCACGGTGGTGCGAACCCGGGCCGAGGTCGGACCATTCCCCAACACCGGTTCCCGGCGCGTTGCCGGGAACCGGGCGACGAGTCGGAACGACTAGTGGATCAATGGACAAGCTCTCCCACGAGTCGGTCGGCCTGATCAACCGGGTCGACACGCATCTGCGGGCCGGCGGCACCCCAGAGGACGTCGTGCCCCTGCTGTTGCACGTGGCCTATTGCGACCCCGACGTGGTCCGCCACGCCGCCGACCACACCCGCCACCTGGCCCACACCGCCGACCAGTGGCACCAGTCGGCCCAGGTGTTCGCGCTGGTCGAGCAACTCGGCGCGATCTGAACGTCACGCCTCGCACATCGTGTCCCGGCTTTCCGACGGGGCGTGCCCGTGATGTCCCGGAGAGCGAGATTGATTAGCCGGTTGACTATTCCCTGACGTAGCGCGACCCTCGACGAACGGAGGCAGATGGCATCCGGGAAGCGGGGGGGAACGCCGCTATGTATCTCTTCAGTCGTCGCGCCCAGTTGGCTTCGGGGGATCCCAGGGTCGGGATGGCATGGGCCATGGACATGGCGGAACGGGCCAACGCCCTGACCGACCTCGACATCGCGCTCTACGGCCTCGTCTACTCCCCGGCCTTCGGCACCGCGGTGTGGACGACCTTCGTACCCGACCTCACCTCTCTCGAGGCCGCCGGCGACAAGCTCCTCCTCGACGAGGCCTACAACCAGGGGGTCGCGCGGGGCGCAGAGCTCACGACCGGCACCCTCGACGACCAGCTGATGCAGATCGTCCACGGCGAACCCGACCCGACCCGCGAGGTCCAGTACGTGACCGCGGTGCGCGCCGTGTGCAGCGCCGGCAACATCGCGGCCGGCGTCGGTGTCGGGGTCGAGATCGCCCAGGCGGCCGAGCGCATCACCGGCGCACCGACGATGTTCGTCATCGACACGACCGGCACCTACGGCGGTGTCGGGTGGATCACCGGCCACGAGTCGGCCCAGGCCATGGAGCAGGCCGAACAGGCCCTCATGGCCGATCCCACCTGGCTAGCCATGATCGACGAGAAAGCCGGCGGGGTGTACCTCTCCGATCCGTCGACCACCACGCAGCTCATCTACCGCCGGATGGGCTGACGCGAGACCGGGCCCGGCGCACTTCGGTGCCGGGCCCGGTCTCGGCCATGCCGACCTCCTGCGCTGGGCCGACGCCAGCCGACGCCCAGCGCAGGAGGCGTCAGATACCGGTCTGGGCCTGGATCCGGCCCTGCTCGATGGCATCGAGGAGCGCCCGGTGATCGAGGTCGTTCTGCTCCGCGTAGGCGGCGGCGAAGTCGGCGATGGCCCGGTCGAACACCGCGCTGTTGCCCAGGTAGGCGGCCATGGCGATGCGGTCGCCCGACCGGGCGTGGGCCCGGGCGAGGGTCCAGCCACAGATCTGCGCGTAGACCTTGAGCCGCACCGCGTCCATGGCCTCGATGTCGGCGGAGG
>Ga0209048_10001933_pt1 | contig 20908 bp, 15 predicted proteins | sample FrelakmetCRP12CR_FD_187146 | JGI IMG/M metagenome (GOLD analysis project Ga0209048, IMG submission 187146) | Freshwater lake sediment microbial communities from the University of Notre Dame, USA, for methane emissions studies - CRP12 CR (SPAdes)... | ecosystem: Environmental > Aquatic >... | reverse complement strand
GAATTCGAGCGCCAAGGGGAGGGCATCGGGCACGATCTTGTCGAACCATCCGCCGTCGCCCCATCGGTAATCGGTGCCGTCGGGGCGCGTGTGATAAACCAGGAAATCCAGGAATCCACGGATGCCCGGTTCGCTGGCGAACAAGTCTTCACCGGTGGCGCTGCGCCACATCGCGGGCACCTGGTAGATGGCCTGCCCAATCCCGATGCCGACGTACTCGCCGCCCTCGTGCCAGCCGCCGTTGCGGCCCATGATCTGCCGCCACGATGGAAGGACGCGATTCTTCCATAAGTCGTAGCTGAAACGCATGATCGGTTCGCCACGCGGATCGTCGCCATACAGCGCCAGGCTGCAGGCCATCAGTGCCTGGAACGGGGCGTTGTAAAGGATCACGTTGTATGGCGACATCCGCTCCTTGCGGATGCGCTCGATGAGGTAGTCGCAGCCGTCGGCCAGCTTGCCACGCAGTTGCACTCGCTGCGCGTCACTCCAATGGTCGTAGAGCCAATCGTAGGCGAGCGCCAATGGTTTGCCCTGATCGTGGCCGCGAAAGCTGAATTTGAGCGCCATCAGCCGGCCGTGCAGGACGTTCAAGTCAACGCTGCCCGGTTCGACCAGCTCCTGGAGCGCGGCCGCATCGAAGTTGCCTCTGCCGCCGGCGGCTCGTGCCCGTGCCTCGCGCAGGAATTGCGGATTGTGGCTGGAAATCGCCGCGAGGTCGGCAGCGCTGGGACTGGGCAGGCGCGGATGCGCATATTTGAACCGGGGCAGGTCGACCGGCGGCAACTGCTCGGGAGCGGGCAACTGCGGTAGCCTGCTTTCGTCGACGCGGACCTCGACCGCGCGCTCGCCCAGGGCGAGCGCGGCCAAGCCCGTTGTCGCCGCCAGGCCGAGCGTCCCAGCGAGCCTCCAGGTTGGCCGCTTGCGGCGCACGGGCGCTGCTTTCGGCGTGCCGATTTCCGCATTATCGATGCTGGCTGCGGTGACCGGGATCGACCAGAACACCAGCCAGGTGCCGGTTGCCAGCAGGACGACGGTAACGTCGCCGTAGCGCCCGGGCAGATACTGTTGATACCACTCGAGGCCGAAGGCAAGCAGCGCCAGCGCGAGCGCGCCGGCCGCGGCGACGCCATGGCGCAGATGGGGAGGGCATGCGTAGCGCGCCAGGTAGGCCAACGCCGCAGCGGGCCACAAGTCCTCGAGGATCGACGCGATGCCGATCAGCGGGTTTTCCATCTGGCCCACGAAAGGCACCCAGTTGAACGGCTGGGTGGCGCCTGACGGGACGCTCGCCAGCTCGGCAATGGTGAAGCCCCCCACGATGAACAGCGCGCTCACCCCGGCGACCGTGGCCGGGCGAAGCGAACGCAACGGCAGTGCGAGCACCAGCGCGGCAAGCGCCCCGGTCACGGCCTCCAGGGAAAGTTGCCGCGTGACGATGGCGATCTTCAAGACGAGCAGGCAGGCAACGAACCCGAAAAAGCGGGCGAATACACGTTGGCCAGGGGCGGCCAGCGTCAGCGCCAACAGCGCCAGGCCCGCGACGTAGAACTCGTAGGTTGCCCACTGCGTGAAATTGAACCGTTCGGGATGCTGCAGGGTCTGCCATATCGGCGACAGTCCGTGACGCAGGTTCCCGAGGTCGAGAGAAGGAACGAGAGGCGTGAGCTGAGACAGGGCCCAAAGCCCGATGGCGACCAAGCCGAGGTCGACCAGCCGGCCGCTGCCGAACCACAGGTTGCGGCGGCGCATGAGCATCGCCCATGGGAGACTCTGCGGGAGGATGACAGCCGCCAGCAGCGCCCCGACAAGGCTGCCCAGCGCGTTGGCCAGCAGGTCGCTCGCAGACGCGACCCGGGCGGGCAGGAACTGCTGCGTGAATTCCATCGCAAAGCTGAGCAACGCACCCAGCAGCGTGGGTACGACGATGGCACCCAGCCTCGCTCCCCCCTTGCGCCACCACCGCGCCAGCAGCAACCCGAACGGAATATAGGCGAGGACGTTGGTCACCACATCGGCCCGGGACAGGTGTGCGGGCCATGGCGACGCCAGAAACGCGAACAACGTGACGCGCGCCGTCGTCCAGCCGCTGAACGGGTACAGGCTGCCGTAGAAGATGAGCGCGCCGTAGCCGAGCGCAGCGAGTCCCCAGCGAGCGCGCTCGCCGTGGCTGCGACCGGGAATTGCCGTTAGCGGTCGACGAAGCATGTCTGCGCGCGCATTCGCAATGCCCGATTCAGCAGCGTTGCCCGAAACCGGTCTTCAACGCTGCAACAGCAGCCGGCCCCCAACCACCGCCAGCACCAACGCGATGGCGCTGCGCACGTACCGTTCGTTGACCCGAAGGTTCAGGCGCGAGCCGATGACGATGCCGGGGACGGATCCGACGAGGAGGCTGGCCAAGAGCCGAAAATCGACGTTGCCAACGCTCATGTGGCCCAAGCCCGCCAGCAGCGTCAGCGGAATGGCGTGGGCGATGTCGGTGCCGACTAGCTTCGAGGGCGTGAGGCGGAAGGGGTAGAGGTAAACCAGCATCACGACGCCGAGCGCCCCGGCGCCGACCGAAGTGAGCGTGACCAGAAAGCCGAGGACCGCACCGGCGGCGACGGTCAACGGCGCCTGAAGATGCTTGAATCGCTCGGGCGACGTGGTCCGCAGTCGTTGCCCCAGGCGATGCAAGGGTGCCTTGAGCAGCATCGCCAGACTGGTCAGCAACAACGCAATGCCCAGTCCGGGCAGGATCAGTGCCCGCAGGCCGGCGTCGGGGGGCGAGTAGTGGAGCAGCGCCACCGTCAAGGCGGTCGCCGGAAGGCTGCCGGCACAAAGGCGGCGCAGCACCAGCCAGTCGATCGAGCCGCGCTTGCCGTGCACCCATCCGCCCACGCCCTTGGTGATCGCGGCGAACAGCAGATCGGTTCCGACCGCGGTTTGCGGCGCGACGCCGAAGAGGAACACCAGCAGCGGCGTCATCAATGCCCCCCCGCCGACGCCGGTGAAGCCGACCAGCAGGCCGACGAGAAAACCGGCAAGTGGGTTGAGCAGATCCGTCACGCGTCGCGTCTATCCGGCAGCAGCCGTCATTGGGGGCATTGCGCCTTTCGAGTGGCAGCGTCGACGTGGTCGTCCGCCTGCCAGACTCACTCATGCAATCCGAAGTGCGCCTCGAAGCGGCGCATGAAGCCATCGACATCGGCGTCCTGAAGGTGGTCGATGCCGGCCGCCAGTTTTCTGCCGCCACCGTTCGGGTAGCCGCGACAGAATTCGTCCGCGCTCAACGAGCGGCCGGCGGGCACGCGCACGCTGACCACGAAGCCCCCGCAGACTTTGGGCGAGAGTATAGCAACGGCACTGTCGGGCCGGGATTGCACCAGCTCATTGGCCAGCACACCGATCGAACGCCTGGCCCAGGCAGCGTCGGGCAGCACCAGTGTCGTCGCGCCCCTAACCTGCCGGGTGGGCTTGAGCGCGCGCGCCCGGCGCATGTCGTCTTCGTAGCCGGCCGCGAGCAGTGCGTACGCGGGGGCAAGGCGGACAAAGTCAACGGGGTGCTCGAACGGCAGCATCTGGCGCGCCAGTTCGCCCGGGTCGACATGGAGGTCGCTCACCGTATCTCCATAGGCATTGTAGTTGAGGCTGATACCCAGTTTTTCCAGCGCGGCCACCGTGGGCATATCGAAACCGGAAGACTTCGCGATTGCCCGGGCGATGCCCGGCAGGCCGTCACCGAAGGCCGCCGCAATGGCCCAGGCTCGAAAACGTCCGCCAAGGTAGCGGTCGACGAGGATGCTCGTGCAGACATCGCCCGACTCCTCGATGTGCGGCTCGAGCTGCGGATGCTCGGGGAGTTCGCCCGCGTAGTGGTGGTCGAAATAGCGTATGCGTGCGCCGAGTTCCAGCAAGCGGAGCAGCGCGGCTCGATTCCGGTCGAGGGAGATATCGAGGACCGTGACCTCGTCGCCGGCGGTGGCGCTGACGCGCCCGAGCAGTTCGATGTCGCGCTTTACGCCGGTGACCAGTGTGGCGTCGCCGGGCTCGGCCAGGCGCAGCTGCTGCAGTGCGCACAAGCCATCCGCATCGCCGTTGAATGCATAGTGCCGCGCCATGGGCCTATTCGAGCGCCAGGCCTGTTACAGCGGATCGAATACGCCCGTCGCGCGCAGGTGGGCAACGATGATTTCGGCTGCGTCTTCGGCCGAGCAGACGGTGGTGTCGACCTTGACCTCGGGCTGCTCCGGAGGCTCGTAAGGCGAATCGATGCCGGTGAAGTTCTGCAGCTCGCCGCGCCGCGCCTTCTTGTAGAGGCCCTTCGGGTCGCGTTCTTCGGCCACGGCGATGGGCGTGTCGACGAACACCTCGCAGAACTCGCCGGGCTGCAGCAGACCACGCGCCATTCTGCGCTCGGCCCGGAACGGCGAAATGAACGACACCAGCACGATCAACCCGGCATCGGCCATCAGGCGCGCCACTTCCGCGACGCGGCGGATGTTCTCGACGCGATCGGCCTCCGTGAATCCCAGGTCCTTGTTCAGGCCGTGTCGCACGTTGTCGCCGTCGAGCAGATAGGTGTGCCGTCCCAGCGCGTGCAGTCTTTTCTCGACCAGATTGGCGATCGTCGACTTGCCGGCACCGGACAGCCCGGTGAACCACAGCACGCACGGCTTGTGGCCCATCAGCAGCGCATGCGCCTGCTTGTTGATCTCGATCGCCTGCCAATGGACGTTCTGCGACCGGCGCAGGGCGAAGTGCAGCAAGCCCGCGCCGATCGTCTCGTTGGAGAAGCGGTCGATCAGGATGAAGCCGCCGGTGTCGCGGTTGCCCTGATAGGGATCGAAGGCGATCGGCTGGTCAAGGTTGAGATTGCATATGCCGATCTCGTTGAGATGCAGCGTCTTCGCCGCCAGGCGTTCGAGCGAGTTCACGTTGATCTTGTATTTCGGGGTCACGAGGCTCACGCCGACCGTCTTGGCACCGATCTTGAGCAGGTACGGCCTGCCAGGAAGCATCTCCTGCTCGCTCATCCACACCAGAGTCGACTCGAACTGGTCGGCGACGCTCGCCGGCGAGTCGGCGCGACAGAGCAAGTCGCCGCGACTGATATCGATTTCGTCCCGCAGCGTCACCGTGACCGACTGGCCGGTGATCGCTCGATCGAGGTCGCCGTCCTGGGTGACGATGCGCGCGACAGTACTCTCCTTCCCCGAGGGCAGGACCCGCACGCGGTCCCCGACCTTGACGTCGCCACCGACGATGCGCCCGGAGAAGCCGCGAAAATCCAGGTTGGGGCGGTTGACCCACTGTACCGGCAGGCGCAGTGGGCCTTGGTCGGCCCCGCTTTCGATCTCGACGGTCTCGAGGTAGGCCATCAGCGTCGGACCGCGGTACCAGGGCGTGTTCGCGCTGGGTGTGGTCACGTTGTCGCCCATTTTCGCCGACATCGGGATGCAGACGATGTCCCTGAGCCCGATCGATTCCGCGAAGGTGCGGTAGCTTTCCTCGATGTGGTCGAAGACGGCTTTCGAATAGCCCACCAGATCGAGCTTGTTGATCGCCACCACGACCCGGCGAATTCCGATCAGCGCGACCAGATAGCTGTGCCGACGCGTCTGGGTCAGGATGCCCCTGCGGGCATCGACCAGGATCACCGCCGCGTCCGCGGTCGATGCTCCGGTGACCATGTTCCGGGTGTACTGCTCGTGTCCAGGCGTGTCGGCGACGATGAACTTGCGCTTGTCGGTCGAGAAGTAACGGTAGGCGACATCGATGGTGATTCCCTGCTCGCGTTCGGCGGCGAGGCCGTCGAGCAGCAGGGCGAAGTCGAGTTCGCCATCGGCGGCGCCCAGTCGCTTCGAGTCCGCTTTGAGGGCCGCGAGCTGATCCTCGTAGAGCATCTTCGATTCGTACAGCAGGCGGCCGATGAGCGTGCTCTTGCCGTCGTCGACGCTGCCGCAGGTGAGGAAGCGCAGCAGCGTCCTGCTCTCGTGCGCCTTAAGGTACTGCTCGAGTGCGGCTGCGGCCGGATCGGCGAGGTGGGACATCAAAAATATCCTTCCAGCTTCTTCTTCTCCATCGACCCGCTCGAATCGAAGTCGATCACGCGCCCTTGCCGCTCCGACGTCGTGGCCAGCAGCATTTCCTCGATGATCGCGGCGAGGGTGGCGGCTTCGCTCTCGACCGCGCCGGTGAGCGGGTAGCAACCCAGGGTGCGGAAGCGCACGCTCTTCAGCACCGGCGTCTCGCCGGCATTCAAGGGCATCCGCTGGTCATCGACCATGATCAGTGCGCCGTCCCGCTGCACGACGGGGCGCGGTTGGGCGAGATACAGCGGAACGATCGGGATGCGCTCGACATAGATGTATTCCCAGATGTCGAGCTCGGTCCAGTTGGAGAGCGGAAACACGCGGATGCTCTCGCCCTTGTTCTTGCGCGCATTGTAGAGACGCCAGAGCTCTGGACGCTGCATTTTCGGGTCCCACCGGTGCTGCGCCGAGCGGAAGGAAAAGATCCGCTCCTTCGCCCTCGATTTCTCCTCGTCGCGGCGGGCGCCGCCGAAGGCCAGGTCGAAGCCATGCTTGTCGAGCGCCTGCTTCAGCCCTTGCGTCTTCCAGATGTCGGTATGGACCGCCGAGCCGTGCGTGAAGGGGTTGACGCCGAGCCGGAGGGCCTCGGGATTGACGTGAACGATCAGCTCCATGCCGAGCTGGCGCACCCGCAGGTCGCGAAACTCGTACATTTCGCGAAACTTCCACGTGGTGTCGACGTGAAGCAGCGGAAACGGCGGTTTCGACGGGTAGAACGCCTTGGCCGCCAGGTGCAGCATCACCGAGCTGTCCTTGCCGATGGAGTAGAGCATGACCGGCCGCTCGCTCTCCGCGACGGCCTCGCGCATGATGTCGATGCTCTCCGCCTCGAGGCGCTGGAGGTGAGTCAACGCCCTCATCGAATCGCGTTCATGGTTCAAGTCCGAGAAAGATTGGCGACCAAGACGGAAAGTACAAGAACTCGGCAAGGTGAGCAATGGCCAAGCCGCGTTCGCAGCGAAGACGCGCACGCCGATTCCATCTTCCCACGGGTTCGATAGCGTGCTGTTGATAATTGCAGCGGGTCATTCCGAGGAACGGCGATAAGCAATCAGCTTTTCACAACTTGTCGCGCACAATGACGGATTCCTCGCTACGCACGTAGTGATTCGCGGCGATGCTTGGTCCACGCCGACATTTGCGCAGGTCGGCGAGGTGGTCCGCGCGATAAGCAGCTCGGAGTTTTCTCTATATTGGTTCAGCGGCGCGCTGCCTGAACTTGCGCCGCGACAGCATCTGCAACGCCTGCTGCGGCAGGGCCGCATTGTAGTGCTCGAGGGCCGCATCAAGTTGGCGCAGCCCGGTGAGCGCGTCGCGGCGGTCCATGCAGTCAGCGTGTCGCGTTAGAAAGAGGGCGAACTTCTACGAATCGCGCGGGCGCTGCTCGATGACGCCCAGCACAAACGATCTCGCTCGCAGGCCTACTCAAAGACGGTGGCAGCGACCCACCATTATCGGTCGCCAAGGAACTGGAACAACCCCACGCAATGTCGGGGTTTCTTACAAGTGGTGTCCGCCTCGCCGCCGCTCCGCGACCAAGCAGTGGTGCAAGAAAAAGGCCGCATTCGCGGCCTTTTTTGAAGGGTCGGCACATCAGGACAGGTTGCGCTTCCTGCGCACCAGGCCCATGCCCGCCAATCCCAAACCCACAAGGGCCAACGAGACTGGCTCAGGGACGGCCGTGGTGAACGAATTGTTGGTGGAGGTGTAAAAAGAATTTGGGCTCGGCTGCCACGTGTCAGTGACATGAAGCACACTCTGGGGCCCAGCGGGGAACGGAGTTTCGCCCTGCGCTGGATCGCGCGAGCCATTAATGCTCGTCAGCAGCAGGCCCGCCGGGGCGAGGTTCGCCGTGGCGACCGCGCCGCTTCCTTGGACGGTGTTGTCAAAGTTCCCGGCCCTTAATTGTTCGGGTCCGGCTTGGACGACGTCGAAGGTCAGGGTGGTTATTGCAAGCGGGGTAAAACTTCCATTCACGCCACCCAGCCCGAGCTTGGTGTAGTCGAGGTTGAGCGCGTAAAAGTCGCTACCGCCGAGCATCAGCTCTTGAACCTGAAAACCCGCAGCTCCGGCCACAGCGTTAAGACTCCCGCCAGTCCAAATCCACGTCGAGTCGGCATCCAGAGGATCGACGCACCCGGCTCCTCCCAATGCCGCCCATCCCGCCAAAGTCGTGGCGGTGCCCGTGCCGCACACAACCGCAGAACTCGGCCCCGCAGCGGCTAGCAAACCCCCCGTCGCCACGATCGCTGCCAACAATTTCAATTTCATTTGGATGCTCCTTTGAAGGTCAACGCACTCTTGATGATTCGCGAAACGCCAGCGCGGCGGTCTTGCTCTCGATGCTAAGTCTTCCCTTGCGGGCACATTAAAGCACTTGGCGTGCCATTAATAAAAACATGCGTAAATACAGAATCTTAATCTCTTGGTCGGGCTGCCGAGTCGGGCCGAGTGTAAATCTTTTCGACAGCGCAGCTGCCTTTGTCGGGGCTGCCTGGAGCTGGAAGTTCCGATCCCGCGCCATGGCGCGCCTGCCGTCGGGGCCCGCTGAGCGGCCCGGCAAGCCCGAAGCGGCCTCAATCCCGTCGATGATCGCTAGCGGCAAGCCGACGCCAGCACCCGGCACGGGAGGTCCGGCGCCACCCCGTCGTGGTCGGGGACGAGGCAACGCTGACCCGGCATCAAAGCTGCCCCAGCAGCGACCGTGCTTCGGCTTCCTGAGCAAAGCCTTTCGCCGACGCCAGTAGGCTTGCCAGCTCCCGGCGTGCCTTTTCGCTTTGTTTCGATCTCGCCAGTGCAACCGCATAATGATAATGGATCCCGGGATTGCGGGGAGCGAGTTGGTGCGCCTTTTCCAGCAGTTCCAGTCCGCGCGCCGTCGCGAATTGCTGCAGCAGTAGCCAGCCCAGCGTGTCGGTAATGCCGGCGTCACCCGGCTTGAGCGCATTGGCTTTCTCGGCCAGCTCGAGCGCCCGCTTGGGGTCGGTCTTCTGGACCAGCCACGCCACATTGTTCAAGACCATGGGGTTCGATGGAGCGAGCTTGAGCGCTTTCTCGTAGGCCTCAGCGGCTTGAGTTTCACGTCCGAACGAAAGATACGCCTGGGCCGCTTGCATCGCCGCTGCAACATCATCGGGGTGCTGTTCCTCCCACTGCGCGACGGTCCGCAAGCCCCCCTCTTTATCCCCCGACATCCAGCGCAGATTGGCGAGCGCAAACGTGACTTGAGCGGAAGCAGGCTGGGCCTTCTGCGCTTGTTCCAGCAGCTTGAGCGCTTCCGGAAACTTCTTCTGGCGCACGAGCGCCTGGGCTTCGACCAGCACGCCTTCCACCACCTCGGGATGCTCCTTGTTCAATTCCCGACCCAAGCGCAGCGCTTCATCGGTCTTGCCTTCTTGCAGATCAAGCCGGGCGAGCGCAAGCTTGGCGCCCGCATGCGCGGGCGCGAGCTTGAGCGCCCGCGCGAGAGAAGCACGGGCCATCGGATCGTTGATCGCGGCCTGAGCCGTACCGAGGCTGACATAGGCGTCCGCCGAATCGGGAAGCGCGGTGACCAGGCGCTTGTAACTGTTGAGCGCGTTGACCGCGTCTCCACTCGCCACATAGGCCAGGCCTAGGGCATCTAGCAGTCCGGGGTCGTCCGGGTTGGCCCGCGCCGCCAGCTGCGTTACTTCGATCGCTTTGAGTGGCTGCCCTGCCGCAACATAGCTTCTGGCGAGCAGCACCGCAGGCTGCGGCGCCGCGGGGTGTTTGGCGAGAGCGTTCTCCAGTATTTTTCTTGCCTCGTCGGGGCGATTTGCCTTCTGCTCCAGTTCGGACAGGGCCAACAGCGTTTGCAGGTCGTCGTGGTTGTGTTCGAGTACCTTCTGATAATAATCGCGTGCCTGCTGGACTTGCCCTTTGCGCAGTGCGAGCATCGCCAGGTTGTTCCCCGTCCGGGGGTTGCCCGGGTCGAGTTGCCATACCTGGAGAAATTCGGCCTCGGCCAGCTCCGCGTTATCTTGCCGAACCGCGATCAGGCCACGGAAATAGTGCGCAAGCGGGCTTTTTGGTTGTCTTGCCTCGAATTCCTTAATCGCTGCCAAGGCTTGGTCAAACTGTTTGCTCTGGATCAGCGCTTCAATCAGCTCTTCGTTGGCCTCGATGTTGCCGGGGCTCAATGCAACGGCCTTCTCGAGTTGCTCAATCGCTTGGCCGCTCTTGCCTCTTTTCAGCAAGGCATTCGCCAGTCCGACGCGCGGTTCTACTTGGTCCGGTAGCTTGGCGACGACCTGCTGGAAATATTGCGCGGCGAGGTCGTTTTCTCCCAGCAGCAGGTGCGCCTCGCCCAGCGCGGACAGGCTTTGCACGTCTTCGAACTTAACCTTGCGCAGCGACACCAGCGTTTCCTGGGCCGCCTGTTTACGCCCTATTCGGACTTGGCAGAGTGCACGCAGCGCTTGCACTTGGACCGCGTTGGGAGCCTGCCGCAGGTATTGGGCAAATTGGTCTTCAGCTTGCACGTAGTTTTTTTGGGCGTAATCGGTGTATCCAAGCCACAAGACCGCGGGAAGGTAGCCGGGACGGGCGGCGAGCGCGGTTTCAAGCGAGGCCTTCGCCTCCGCGTAGTTGCCGCGCCCATACTCGATCACGCCGCGCAAGTGGTTTGCCGTCGGATGGCCCTTGGCGATCTTGAGTGCCGCGTCGACATCCTGACTTGCCTCGTCCGGTTTCCGGGCGGCGATTCTCACCGTGGCCCTGCCGAGCCGCGCATCAAGGTTGCCGGGCTTGTATTCCAGCGCTTTCGCGTACGCGGCTTCCGCCCCGGATAGGTTGCCAGCGACGCGCTCCGTGTCTCCCAACCATGTCCAGGTGCCACTGTTCTTGTCGTCGAGTTTTAACGCTTGTTCGAGGTAGGTCCTGGACTGCTCGAGACTGCCATTGGCCGCGGCGCATTCCGCCAACCCCCAGTACGCAGGCACATAGCTGCTGTCCATGGCCAGCGACTGGCTGAACAACGGACATGCTTCATCGAGTTGCCGCAGCTGGAAATACGCTTGACCGCGCAATTCGATGATTCGGGCCTGGAGTGCGGGGGGCGACTCGCGCCCGACGTTAATGTCCGAAATCACGCGCTTGTAGAGCCCTTGTGCCAAAAGTGCCTTGCCCAGGGGTACTTTCACCGATTCCTTGTCGGCACCAAGCTGCTTGGCCTGGAGCAGTTCCTTTTCGGCATCGGGGGCCCGGTCCAGATCAAGGTAGATTTCTCCCAGCAGCCACCGCGCCTGGGCGTTGTTGGGATTCGTTTGCAGTGCATTCTTGAGTTCGATGACGCTCGCCTCAAGCTTTCCCTCATCTCTGAAATTCTTGGCTCTTTGAAGTCGCTCCTGCTCGGTGTAGCCAGCGCCGCGACCACAGCCACTGATGTTCAGGACGGCGATCGCTATGGCCAGCGCGCTAAACCACCTACGTTTCCCCTTACTCGAGTTCATCGCTTCCCATTCAGCCCGCAATCGTTCTAAAAACCACTCTACCCGGCGAAGTAATCCATTGGCGCCAATTGATAATAGTACGTGCTTCAAGGCAGTTCGTCTTGTCTGGGCCGATCAGAATGCATTCCAGGCATCCGCCGGCATCGCGCATAGGCTACGTTCGGCGCGCACGAATTTCTCTGCTCCCTGATGTGCGAACTGTTGGGCACTTCGGCGGGCGACATTACGCCATCTCGCGAGCCAGAGCGGCCAGGATCAATGCGCTGTTGCCTGCTCGCGCCGGAAAGTCTTAACAAGCAAATGGCATGCCAACAGGAGCGGCGGCATCCGCAGCCAGTGCGCGCGCAGGTAGAGAGACCCTCGTGCGAGCGAAGCCAGCCACTCGGCTGCGCGCTCCGGCTGCAACGTCTGCATGAACAGCGTGTCCATCAAGCCGCGGAGCGCAGCGGGTGGCCGACCCATCTCCGCGGCGCTTTGCACGCGCGCAGGTACGGGGGTATCGAGGATCCGAACGGCATAGCGCAACGCATAGTAGAGCGGCCGCGTCAGGTCCAGCTCGGCCGCGCGGGAAGAAAGCCGCGGCCAGAAATCCCCCTTTTGCGCGAAATCGCGCAGCAGGCTGTCCAGATCGACGAGGTCGCGCAGACTGTTGCCGACGTCCTCGTTGCAGAACAGGTGCGTTGCGCTGTGCAACACGATGTCGTGCGGCGCGAGGATGCGCAGTCGCGGTTCGCCCAGGAGACGTCGTGAATCTGCCAGCAGCTTCGCCGAATCGGGTTTCAGCCGCGCCGTCGTCGGCAGGATCGCATGGTGAACGTCGAGCACTGTCTGCCGCCTGATATGCCTGAGCGGCGGCAGCTCGTGCATCCACTGGCGGTAATAACGCTGGTCGTACGCAGTGGTCTTGATTGCCGCCCATCCGTTGAGCATCAGCTTGGCTTCCACCTCGGGGAGGGCGGCGCGCGGCACAAGGATGTCGATGTCGGAGAACATGCGACCGCGAGCAGCCGGCATGTCCGCGAGCAAGTACGCGGCGCCCTTGAGCAGTACGACGGGAACGCCGGACGCGGCGAGCGCCCGGTCGATATGGGCGACTTCGCGGCGCACGGCGTCGGCCTGCGCATGCGCGAGCGTGCGCGCCGCAACGAGATGCGCCCGTGGCGCCGCCGGCACTTCGTACAGGAGCCCGAGGTCGTCGAGGGCCACGGCAATGCGAGGCAGCAGGTTGGCGCGCCGCGCGTGGCACACAAGCGCCTCCCACTGCGGCAGGCTCAAGTCGGCGAGCGCCTGCGGATTACCCAGTGCAAGACCAATGAGGTGCGCGGGCGGGGTGCTCATGGCTGGCGTGCAATTGCGTCGAAGACTGGGACCGCATCTTCCAGCGAGCCGTAGCGGAATGCAAAGCAATCGCTGCGGGTGACGACGTCTGCCAGCAGTTCAAAGCCTCTGCGGCCATGCACATCGTAGTTGAAAGCGTTGTCGGCCAGCTGCATGAAGGCTTGTGCTTTGGACAAGCGCTCCAACCGCGCCGCCGCGCCGCGCTCGAAGCGGGGCAGGGCGATCCAGCGCGGACGCGCTGTCTCATTCGCCCGGTGTGCGCTCTCGGTGGGCGGCTTCATGTGGGCGACAGAGCCTTTGACGGTATCGTGGACCGGTGGGCCAAGCAGTGCCTCGGGTGCGAAGCGCCGGATCGCATCGATCGAAGCGTTCTTCAGGCTGACGGGCCGGGTCAGCGGCACGACGCTGCCCGAAGCGAGGTCGAGGAGGGCGAGCTCGTCCGAAAGCAGTCTCCAGCCGCGGCTGATCAGTCCGGCGCACAAGGTGCTCTTGCCCGATCCGGGCGGTCCCGGCAGCAGCAGCGCACGGCCGGATTTCTCGACCGCCGCCGAATGCACGATCAGGTATTGGTGACAATGGTTGCTCACACACCAGTTGAGCCCCCATTCGAGCATCGCGAACGCCTGCGGTGCCGGAAGCGGCAGAAAGGGAAGCGCACCGTCGAATTCGAACAGGACCTGCGGTTTGACCCACCGTCGCAGGCTGGGTGGCACGACGACGCCGACACGGAAGTCGGCGAAACCGTCCTCGTCTTCGATCGTGTGGTTGGCGTAGTGGAGCGCTACGCCGTGCACGACAGCAGGCAGCCGCGACCGGATCCTGCTCACCACCGGTCCGGTGCGCAGCCGCAGGCCGGCGCCCGCGAGGCGGCGCGCCAATTCCTTGTACGGCAGGTCGCCGACCATCATTGCCGTTCCGCCCCCACCAGTCCCAGTCGCTGAAACTCGGACAGCACCGCGTCGATGGCGGCGCGCCACTCGGGCTCGTCCGCTGGCGCCGGCTGGTCGCCGAGTCGGCTCACAATGTCTGGAACGCTCACGCCGCCGCTGGCTTGCAGCAGAACCTGCAAGACTCTTCCGGCCAGCGGTCCGAGATGGTGCGTGCTGCCGCTGCGCTCGTCGCGAACGACAAACTCACCGTCCCACTCGCGCCAGCTAATCGCCCGTGGAGGGATGCTAAACCAAAGTTGCGGGGATTGCGGCGACATGAGCTCCGCCGCGGGGCAGAACGGGCTAGCGCAGGTGCGTTGCACCCGCCGCTACATGGTCGTGGACAGATAGTCGATGAGCTCGACCGCGTTCCAGCTCGCGCCGGAGGAGGGCGAGTAGGTCAAGTAGCCTGACCTTGCGAACTCGTTCCACATGTCCTTCACGGCGGCCACCGACAGGACCGGCACCAATCCCGCCGCGGTGTTGAGCAGCGTGGCCACGATGAGACGAGCAATCTTGTCGGTCGTGGGATTTCCCGAATTTATCTGCCCCGACACCACTTCCAGCAGCGTCGTGCCTGCATTATAGGGCGAGATGCTGAACACGCCCTGCGGCCCGCCAAAGCGCGTGGGAGGACTCTCGGGCTTGTAGCCCTGCAGCCCGCCAAAGCGCGTGGAACTCTGGGGCTTGTAGCCTGCCGGCCACTGACCGAAGTTTTGCGGGTCCGCCCACCACGAGGGAATGTGCCCGAGGCATGCGACGGCTCTGCCCGCGTTACTCGCGTTGGCCGAAACGTACCCCGATGGCGACTGGCACGTCGCGGCGAGGACCGGCCGACTGGCTAGCGTCATCAGCACCGGTGCAGCCGCCATACCGCCCTGCAACAAGCGCCGGCGGCTAGGCATGGGCTCGGCGCCCACGGGGCGCGGCGGATCAATGCTGGACGGTGTTTTCTTCGGATCGGACATACCGATCTGGTCCGTTAAGGTACAAAGTTAAGAATATCCCAAAATGATCACTCGGGCGCAGCAAAGGCCTCTTGCAGTTGCAAGCATATTCCGTGCCATTATTGCGAAGGACTGATTCGTTGGGGAAAACCAACGACACGCGCACCTGCAATGACGGCAAGTGTATATCTGGCCGACACTTTCGGCAGCATGATTCTTCGAGACCTCGGCATCGAATGCGGCTATTGTAAGCTCGCCATTGATGCGATCTTATGACAAAATCATTGACAGTTTGGCGACGCTCCGACAAGGGGAGATCTGGCAAAAGCTGGGGGGCGCAAGCTCACGGGTCTAAACCACCAGAGGCGACGACAGCGCGATTGCGACGGTGCGGTGAGTAAAGCCTGCTGTAAGAAAAATCGACACGAACGCAGCGACAAATCTCCTCGGAACTGCGCTTAGGGGGCCGAAATCGCGCATCTGAGCATGCCCGGCTGGCAGACTGCAACGCGCCTTTGACCAATCGCAAATTGCATTGAGTAGCTCGCGAAACTCAGTCGCAGGCGTCCCGCAGCTTGCTGTGGGCGCCCAAACCACGTCCTTGTCGTCCGGATGGCGGCTCGCCCATACTCTGGACCACGCTTGCGCAGGGCCTGACCGCGAGGCTTGTGGTTAGGTGGCGAAGCTTGGCCGCTGCGCAGCGGGTAGAACGCGCGATCGTAGGCAAACGCGTGGATCTTGTATGTAGGCTGTAACACTTTGCGCCCGACCGCGGTTGGGGCATTGCTCTAAGTGCATGGCTGGTGTTCAATGTGCCAGCGCGAAAACAATCATGGCGAGTCACTGTCCGGCGTGTCAGAGTTTCAACGTACGCCGCTCCTCCATCCGTACATTGGAAGCTACGGCTAAGCCCTGGCTCCGCTCGCCGTATCGCTGCCGCGATTGTGGCGAGCGCTTCTGGGTCATCGGCAGGCGTGCCTATTACCTCGCGGGCCTGGCGGGCGTCGCGATCGTGGCGGGAACCATCGTATGGAATGTGGTCGGGCTGCCGGACAAGCCCCGTAATGAAGTCGTGCCGTCGCCGCCCATTGCGGCGAGCTTCACCGAGACAATTACGCTCGCGCAGAAAAATGATCCTGATTCGGAATACAAGCTCGCGCACATGTACACCGATGGCAGCGGGGTTGCAGCGAACAAGCAGCAAGGCCTCATGTGGCTGGAACGCGCTGCGCAGCACGGCAACCTCGAGGCGCAATACGAGTTGGCAAACGCGCTGCGCGACGGTTCTGGCCTCGTGCAGGATTATGCGGGAGCAGTCAGGTGGCTGCAGCTCGCCGCCGAGAAGGGACACGCGGACGCGCAGTACGCGCTTGGGCAGATGTACCGTGCAGGAATGGGCGTATCCGTGAACAATGCGAAGGCCTACATGTGGTTCAATCTCGCCGCCGCCCAGGAGGTAGCGGGCGCCACTGCCCAGCGCGACGCGGTGTTGCGAAGCCTCTCGACGCGCGAGGTTCTGGAGGCGCAAGCGGAAGCACGTCTGTTGAGCCAGGCGCAAGCCAAGCCATCGGCCATGGTTCGGTAGTCGTGGCAAACTTGGAAGGAGCCGGCGTGCAAAATCTACTTCTTTGGATCGGTCGGCTTGGCGGGGCCGGCGGCGTGGTTGTCTGCGCAGTTGCAATTGTCGCCCGCATGCGCGGCGTGTACGGTCTTGCCGGCTTCCAGACCGGTACGCTTCTCATTGCCGGGATGGCGGCAATGCTCCTCGGTTGCCTGGGCTACCTCGCCGCTCTCGCGGAGCAGACACACCGATAATGGGCCGCCGGTATCACGGGTCTCGCCCAAAGCACCCGGCAACCTGTCCCTGCGCGGCTTGCGGATAGCGCTTAAGCCGTGAGCGCCCCGCGGCACAACTGGCGACATTGGTTCGCCGTCAGGCGGTCCTTATCGCAGCTGGCATGAGCGCAGGGGAGTTTCCGTGCGAACAAAGGTTCCTGCACACGGGGAGCACGGCCTGCATTTCTCGCCCGCCACCGTGCGTTGCGCTCGGCGCAAGAATTGATTCGTCACGTCGATGGTTTCATGACCCATCGCAGCATGAACTGCACACCCTTGATTCGGGCCACGACTGCCGGTTCGATCAAAGCCAAGCTCGAGGGACTGTGTGCACGAGTCTGCGGAGCGGCCCACATGCTCGCGCAGCAGACCAGGGCGCCGCAGTGAAGAATCTTGCGTCGCCGTCGCTCTGGATCGCCTTTGCCATGGTTCTCTTGGCCACGACGATATCGCTCTGTTATGGCCTGCAGTACAGGATTGGCCCTGGACACGTCTTCTCTTACTACCTTGGGTTCTCCGCGGTTTTCGCGTTTATCCTGGCGTTCGCGACGTACAACTTGGTCCGCGGCAATGGCGCGCCCATTCGCCTGCGCCAGAGCCACGGGTGGTGCGGTTTGATACTGATGCTGGCGTTGTTCACGCTGACGCTTTATTTCAATTCGCAATTGCTCGCGCCGGTCCCATGGTATGTCGTGTCGGCGGCTGCAGCCTTGCTCGGCGGCGGCCTTCATTGGAAGTGGTCCGCCACAGCCAGCACCCGGTTATTCGCCGTGGTTGCCTTCGCGTTTGTGGCGATGGTAATTGCCGAGACCGAGCTGTGGCAAAAGGGAGACATGCTGACCTTGATCGAAGCTGCCAGCAGGGAGTTTCTGGCGGGGAAGCAGCCTTACAGGGAATATCCCGAGGTCTACGTCACCCTGGGCAGGCAAAACGGGCTTTCCGGGCTTGAGGAGCTCGTCGACTTCGCCAGCAAGCACAATCTGGTGAATCAGCCTTTGCCCTACCTGCCCGGGGTCTGGCTTGGCTATCTCCCAGCCGTTGCGCTCGGGATCGACTTGAGGATCCTAAACCTACTCTATCTCGCGTGCCTGCTGTGCGTTTTCGAAAGGTTGCTACCGATTCGCCACGACCGGTCCATCGTCTTGTCGCTGACCTTTTACCCCTTGCTGCTATCACCGTCATTCCTCGGCATCGTACCGGCACTGCACGTGATGCATTACTGGTTGCTCTTGTTATTGACGATGCTGTGCATCCAGAAGCAACGCTACTGGCCCGGCTGCGTATTCTTCGGCTTGGCCTTGGCCACGCGGCAGCCGGCATTGTTGATTGTCGCCCCCTTGTTTGCTTGGCTTGCGCGTCAGCTTAGGTGGAAAGATTTGCTGCGCTACACATTGGCGACCTTAGGCACCTATCTCTTCGTCATGCTACCTTTCGCCATCTGGTGGGGCGATGTCGGCCTGTTCTGGAAACACCAATATCTTGACGTGGCATCACTGCTGTACATCATCGACGTGCGGCGGGACATCGGCGCGGCAAACCTCTTGGGCCTGGCCGGATTGGCATGGAGTGGCGCTGCGATTGAGCTTGCCATCCTATCGATGGCAACCGTGTACGTTTTCGTTCGGAAAAACTACAGCCTCAGCCGGGCGCTGCAAGTCTTCGGCATCACCTACCTATGGCTGATCTTCTTCAGCACGTATGCAGTTAGATACGTCTATTACCCTGGGTTCCTGCTGGTCGTGGCGGGAGTGGCCATGGCGCTCGGCGGAACTTACCACCAGGAGGATGAGGCTGACTCGGGTGGACCTCGTCTTGATCGCCATCGTGCTTGACGAATTGAACCGTCGCGTCGTCGGCTGGGCGATCGGCAAGCAGGTGGCGGCCAACTCCCTGGCGCTCGCCGCGCTGTACATGGCGATCGCCGGGCCCAGTCCACGATACCGTGCGCAGTGCACAGGCAACTCGAGAAAATGATCACGCCGACCAATATCGTCAAAAGCGCCCGATCGTCGGTCCTGTTCGTATGCACCGGCAACATCTGCCGATCGCCGCTCGCCGAGGGCGTGTTCCGCAGTTTCGTGGCCCAAGCGGCGCTGCTGGACCGGGTCGGGGTCGACTCAGCGGGAACCCACGACTATCAGCTCGGCCGACCGCCGGATTCGCGCGCCGTCGCGGTCGCCGGCCGGCGCGGCTACCACCTGCCGGCCCGTCGTGCCCGCGCGGTAAGCGCCGACGATTTCGCGCGCTTCGACGTCATCCTGGCGATGGACCGCAGCAACCTCGACGTGCTCGAGTTGTTGCGGCCGGATGACTACGGCGGATATCTCGGTCTGCTCCTCGACTTCGCGCCGGGACTGCCTATCCGCGAGGTCCCGGATCCTTATGACCATGAACTGGAGCGCTTCGAATACGTTCTTGATCTGATCGAGCGCGGCAACGAAGGTCTATTCGAGACGATTCACGCCGGCCTCGTCGCGCAACGCTATCCCGGGCTTCCGGCGACGGGTTGAGTTTGGTCCGCCGCGACCGTCCGCGACTTCGCCCGCGCTTGCCGGTCGTCTGAACGCACGGTCGCCGCGGCGCGCGGCCGAGCGGCATGGCGGGCACTTTAACAGCCAAGGTCACGCCGTCGGTGGCGTCGGCTCCTTGTGCGTTTCGACCATCTGCAGGGGCTCATCGGGAAGCTGCGGTCGTGCCGCACGCTGCCGCCGCGGCCGCGGCGGCTCGGGCTCCCCGACCGGCTCACTCGCAACGCGCTCGCGTGCCGTCTCCACCAGCACCAGGCCCGAATCCGCCGGAAGCTCCATGGCTACGCGCGGCAGCTCGATCGCATGGCTGGCGATCAGACCGACTTCCGGGCGATCCATCGACGGTCGCGGTGCCGGTCCAGGGGGAGCGGCGTGCGCTACGGGCGCGGTCTCCGTGGCGGCCTGCGGGAATCGCTCCGCCGGCGGGGACGCGGGCGCGGTAGCCGCAACGACGGCTGCGACCGGTATCCATGCATTGGGAATCGTGTCTTCTATTTCCGGCAAGGAACCGGCACCCGTCCCAGGACCTTCGTGCACAACGGGTGCCTGCCAACGTTCTTCGCTCGCTTGCGCGACGGGCTGCTGTTGATGGCGGGTCGGCGCACTTTCTTGATGCTCGCCGCGCTGCTCGCGCGCCTCGGGTGGAGCGTCGTGCTCGGCGCGCGTCTCAGGCAACGCCCGCTGTTCGCCGCGGTGCTCGCGCGGCTCTCGTGGCGGCCGCTGCTCGCGACTTGCCGGCGTTGCGTCTGCGCGTTCGCCGCGATCACGTCCTCCGCGATGGCGATCGCGCCGGCGGCGGCTGCCGCCTTCACCTTGCTCGCCTTCGCGGCCGGCGATCGGCTGGCCCTGGTTGAGCGCCGGGACGCTGCCGTTGGCGACACCTGCAGGTTCGGCTGCGGCACGCGGCTCTCGCGGCTGCCGCACTTCGCGAGGCACGCGCTGCTTCTGGGCATCGCGCTGCCCATCGCGTTGACCGTCCTTCCGCCCGTCGCGCGCTTCGCCCCGCGCGCTGTCGCGCTGCGCGTCGCGATCGCGACGCTGCTGCGGTTGGCCGCGCGGCTGTGCGCGTCCTTGCGCGCCTTCGCGCTGTGTTTCGCGGGACGGTTCGCGGCGCTGTTCGTCGCGTCCTGCTTCGCGCTCGCTGCGACGATCGCGCTCGGTGCTGCGGCCGCGGCCGCGTGCATCGCGCGCCGTCTCGGCACGCACCGGCGGCGCTACCGGCGCCGCGGGTTTGGAGCGGAACCAGCCCAGCACCTTCAACAGCCAGTTCTCTTCCTTCGGTTTGGCGGCAACGCGTTCGACCGGCATCGGCGCGGGTTGCGCGGGCGTGATGCCCTTGACCACCGCTTCCTGGCGCGGCTCGCGCGCATCCTCCTTCTTCTGCCGCGAAGGATCTTCCTCGACCGGACGTTCCACCATCTCGAAGCTCGCGGGCAGGGGTTCAGCCTGGTTCAGGTCGTCGTGACGCAGCCGCTCGACCTTGTAGTTGGGCGTCTCCAGGTGGATGTTCGGCACCAGCAGCAGGTTGACCTTGAAGCGCGCTTCGATGGTGTGCACCTCGGCGCGCTTCTCGTTGAGCAGGAAAGTCGCGACGTCGACCGGCACCTGCGCGACGACCTGTGCCGTGTTGTCCTTCATCGCTTCTTCCTGAAGGATGCGCAGGATGTGCAGCGCGGTCGACTCGGCGCCGCGGATGTGGCCGATGCCGTGGCAGCGCGGACACGGGATGTGCGCCGATTCAGCAAGCGCCGGGCGCAGCCGCTGTCGCGACAGTTCCATCAG
>Ga0209048_10001932_pt1 | contig 20911 bp, 28 predicted proteins | sample FrelakmetCRP12CR_FD_187146 | JGI IMG/M metagenome (GOLD analysis project Ga0209048, IMG submission 187146) | Freshwater lake sediment microbial communities from the University of Notre Dame, USA, for methane emissions studies - CRP12 CR (SPAdes)... | ecosystem: Environmental > Aquatic >... | reverse complement strand
AGTATATCGTGTCGAGGACGCTGCTGAACAGGTAAACCGCGGGTAGGTTTGCCCCTCTCCTGGCTCTTGACCATTCTCCATCCCTTCCCCGCCCCAAAGTTATGAGCCCAGAATAAAGGTAAACATTGTATATCTCGATTACACACGAAAATTTCAAGCTCAGGAACCCCTTCATGAAAATATCATTCAATACTCCTTGTGGCATGAACTACTCTATTTTGTTCAGGTTTTCTCAGGAAAGAGAAACCTTGTTGTGGCTGTTTTTCAAGAGAAAGAAAGTACAGAAAAAAATGCACAATTCGTTCCGGTGAACACATTGCCGGGTAATATTGTTCTGTGTGCATCAAATTCCATTGCAGGAGGCTGCAGCAGCTGGATGCAAGATATGGGATGAATTATCGTATCAGTTTGATAGAGAATCTTGAATCTATCAGGGACCGTGGCATCCACAAATTTATAAAAACCGAGAGACAGCGCTGGACCTGCTAAAAAATGCGGAGGAATAATTTGCGTTCACGGGGGTGTTTGTTTCACCTGTAGGGAAAAGAAAGAATAATCCTATCATCTTTGGAAAAAAGATGCATCATTTGTTTCACAACAGCTCCGACAAACGCCTTCCGGTGCTGCTCTCGCACCGCTCCTTGTATTTACACCGTGGGCAGGGAGCGTTAAGCGGGCGCCGGGGTAGTTCTCCTTTCCGGATTGCCCGGATTTTGTGCAGGGTTGCAATAACCTGACGCCGGTCCCGGGGCTGGACAGTATGGAATCGTGAGATCCCATCAGGAATATATTCCACATGCCCGCCAGTCACCTCGTTTCCTGTCATCTCCTCAATGCAGAATACGATACATGCAATCCGTAACCGATCTGCCGCATAAGTACCAAACGGCATAGCACCGGCCGCACGTATGATAGAATATGTACCATCATCAGTTATGCGGTCCACCATACCAACAATACCATGCTTCTCTGAAATTACCCGCACATCGGATTGGGTTGCCGGTATCCAATCAGTTTTATTACAGGATGAAATGCAGGTATCCAGAAACGATCGAAGATCATGATCGATCTCCGGGCGAACCGCGAGTACCTCACTCCAGATCATCTCTGAATCGAGAGGATTACCGAGATGATAGGAGAGCTGTTTACAGATCGCGTACCGGTCTGATTCAGTGATGGGATCGTTTCTTTCGTAATAATACCGAACCGGGCATGCATGCACCCGGACCAGATCCGATACTGCGACATGGTCCCCGTGCTCTGTCAGAATTTTTCCTCACACAAGCGTAGGAAACCGGGGGGATTATACTTATTGAATCGATATCTGTCGCGATGAGGTAATGATTATCGGGGAATTCCATGGCCAACATATTTCATACAAGTAATGCAAATCTGATTATCATGACAGGACAGGAAATATCAGTCAATATCCCTCCCACTCTCGATCCGGTGTATAGTAACATGATCCAAATCGCCTATAAGGATGATGAGTTCACGTTTATGTTCCTCCACCAGCTCCCTCAAGTGAACCAGGCACGGGCAAAAGCGATTGTTTCCATCACACCAGCTCACGCAAAAAACCTGCTTGGGGTACTGACAAAGACCGTTGCTGACTTCGAGGCAAAATTTGGTACCATCTCCGCCCCAAAAGAGACTCAGGGTACCGAGAAGGTTTCCACGCTACGCGGATATTCCTGAAACACATATTTTATTACAGCAAAGGTCGATATTGTGAGGTATTGCGCCGCCGTGGCTTAGCGGCATAGCGGCTGATTCGTAATCAGCAGGTCGAGGGTTCAATTCCCTCCGGCGGCTTAATTAAGCGAAAGTAACCATCGGTTTTTATCCATTATTTCTCTCCTCTGTTTTTTCACATTCTCACAAATCAGAAATCTGTTACTGATTCTTATAGTTATTATACAATTCGTGACCATGATTTACCTGCAATATGAATATCTTTTCGCGGATACCAGGATTTGCAGAAATTTCAAAAATTGTACTTGTCCTTATGACAGGAGTCCTGGTCTTACCACTTGTAATAGGTTTTTACTTTCATATAGGACTGGCAGAAATACTCGGACTGGTTGCATCAATACTTATCCTCCAGCCACTTGCCGTTGTTGTCGGACTCGGGCTTGGCATCGATCCCTTTCCGGTACTACTCATCATGTGCTCATTCGGAATGTCCGTCATTTTTGTGCTGTTTGGCATTTGTGACCTGTTTACAGAACGGTCAGAATGGCTCCGCAAACATCTCGAAAAAATTGAAGCGATTACAGAAAAATCCCAAATGGTAAAAAAATATGGAATTTATACACTCATTCCTTTTATCTGGGTACCCGGAGTCGGGCTGTATGGATGCGTACTGATTGCGTGGCTGTTCAAATGGAGGGGCGCGAATGCAGTGATAATCATCTTTGCAGGATGGATTCTTGCAACAGTCCTCGTCCTGCTGACATCACTGGGAATTTTGGAAATTATCCTATGAAAAGGAAAAAATGGCCGTGGTGAAACACTCATGAAATGTAGACAATCACGGGCATTTTTCCCCGGCACCGGCATAGAGCTCCAGAGGCATTCCGGAACAGGAAATAAATCCCAATCGCTTCATCAACGGGAAACAGATATAGTTCCAGCTTAAGTGATCAACCTTTCGTATCGTAATGCCTCCATTCTTGTAGAGATTAGCAATTTAAGTTCCCGTGCAGCCTTCGTGATGTCCGGACTCCCGACGACTGCAGAGATCACCGCAACTCCATCCGCTCCTGCGTCGATAACGTCAGGTACATTATCCCTGTTGATCCCTCCGATTGCGATGACCGGAACAGATACATTCCGCCGGATTTCTTTCAACCGGTCAAGACCACGACCGGGTCCTGCATCGTACTTTGAGGCAGTTGAAAATACCGGGCTTACCGCGATATAATCTGCCCCTTCGTGTTCTGCTTTGACCGCTTGCTCAACTGTTCCCACCGAGACACCGATAATAAAACCTGGCGGGGCTATCTGCCGGGCAACACCAGGACGGATATCATCCTGCCCGAGATGAACACCATCTGCATCGCAGGCAAGTGCAACATCGAGGCGATCATTTACGATGAACAATGTGTTGGTTTTCTTCGTCATAGTACAGATATCCCGGCCAACCTGACAGAGTTCACGGCACCCGCAGGTCTTATCCCGCAACTGGATGACATCTGCACCGCCGGCAATTGCCCTTCTGGCAATCTCTGCATGGGACAGACCCCCTGCAATCGCCTCGTCAGTAATTACATATAGGTAAAACTTCATAGTGGAACAATTATTGAACCCGTATCTTTGCACCTGATGCAAGGTCTTCATGGGTTAAGGAAGACAGTTCGTCAAATAATGCGACTTTAAACGAGTAGGGACCCAGTGCACCGGCAGCAGCCTTCTCACCTGCAATCCCGAAAACAGCAAGTGCCGCTGCCGATGCAATGACGGGATCATCAGATACAGCCGCAAATGCTCCTGTCACTGATGCCGCCATGCACCCGGTTCCGGAAATACTGCCCATCATTGGATGCCCATTATCGACAAGAAGAACCTGTGTTCCGTCAGTAACAATGTCTGTTGCACCGCTGACGACGACGGTTAAACCTGCTTTTTTTGCAAAGTGCCGGGCAATCTGTACTGGATCTCCGGTCACACCGAAAGAATCCACGCCCCTTACCTGGGCTTCTGCACCGGCAAGCACGCCGATCTCACCGGCATTACCCTTGAGAATCGTGATCTTCAGTTCATCGAGTAACCGCAGAGCACAATCGGTCCTGAACCGGGTTGCACCAGCTCCCACAGGATCCAGAATGATTGGGATCTTTTTATCGTTTGCCACGCCTCCTGCCAGGATCATGGATTCAATTTGTCCTTTGTTAAGCGTCCCTATATTGAGCACAAGGGCACCGGCGAATGTGACCATCTCACAAACCTCCTCGGGAGCATCAGCCATGACTGGCGCGGCACCGACAGCGATCGTGATATTGGCGCAGTCATTGACCGTGACATAGTTCGTGATATGATGGACAAGCGGGTGCTTCTCCCGTAAACGGGCGAACAGGTCAGAGAATTTTTTATTATGCATCACGGTTCTCCTGTTTTTTATCTAAGCATTTGAACGGGATGGTACAGTATATTTCCGATGCGGATTGTATCTCGTTTTGGCAGGGGATAGAAAACACATTTGAAAAACCAGAACTTTGCCGGACATACTGCTTTCACCGGGTAAGTTCTTCAAGCGTCGCCATGAGCATATCAACCTCATGCCCGGTGTTATACAGTGCCAGGCTCACCCGAACTGTCCCTTCAGGTAATCCAAGCTGTTCCATGAGCGGCTGGCAGCAGTGGTGTCCGGATCGTACCATGATATCAGCTGTCTCATCGAGCTGTTGGGCAACTTCATGGGGATGGAATCCATCCACGGTGAACGAGACAACCCCTATACGGGATACCGGTGGCCTGGTGGCATAGACATGGACCCGGTTGATCTTTGCAAGCCCGTCAATCAACCGTTTTGTGAGCACTTCTTCGTGATACTGAATTTTTTCCATGCCAATTTTCTGCAGGTATTCAGACGCAACTCCAAGACCAATTCCCCCAGCGATATTGGGAGTTCCTGCTTCGTATTTCTGGTAACCTTCAGCGGTGATGAAACTTGTTCCGGTAACCGTCTCGACCATCCCTCCACCGACTATCATCGGCACGAGCGTGGGTTCTTTCATCCAGAGTACCCCGGTGCCGGTCGGTCCGAGCATCTTGTGACCGGAAAAGGCGAAAAAGTCACAACCAAGGCGGGCAACATCTACGTGAATATGAGGAACGGACTGTGCTCCATCCACCAGTAAAAGGGCCCCGTTGTCATGGCAGATTTTTGCGATCTCCGTAATGGGAGTGACTACTCCCAGGACGTTTGACGCATGAGTGATGGCAATAAGCCGGGTCTTCGGGGTGATCGTACGTTCAAGCGCCTGGAGATCGAGTGAGTAATCATCATTGATACTGATAACATCCAGCCCTACTCCGGCTCCTGAAAGTTTCCTCCACGGTAACAGATTTGAGTGGTGCTCAAGAATCGTAGTTATCACGCGGTCTCCGGAGTTCCAGGCAAGCCCCTGAGCCACCATATTTATTGCTTCAGTGGTATTTTTTGTAAAGACTGTGATTCCGTTGCTGCCACCGATGAACTGCGCAACTTTGTCATGGGCATGCCAGTATCGTTGTGAGGCGATCTGGGTGAACCGGTGAACACCTCTCCCAACATTTCCACGGTAGTGGTGCTCGAATTCAACCATCGATTCAACAACCGCCTCCGGAGAAAAGCTTGTTGCTGCGTTGTCAAAGTAAATGATATCCCCAAGAATCGGGAAATCATTCCGGATTTCGTTCACTGCAAATCCCGCATCAGGTTCTTCTTCCTTTTCTTTTCCTTTTGTTCTTCCCGCCATATCATCACCCTTTGCCTGCATTGCACGGACAGGCCCGGCCCGCAGGGTGTAATCATCATTAACCGGGATACTTTTCAATCTGCACAATTCCCTCATCTTGGGTGGCAATGCACGCCAGCGCCAGAGACCCCACGTATAAAATGCAGCTGGCAGCCCTTTTTTATCTGCCCATTTTTCTAGGAATGCATCCCAGCGTCGGGCATATTCTGGCTGAATACTCCGGAGTTCCTCATACTCACTTTCAAGCATCGCAGGACAAAGGTAGCATCCGATGCGTTCGAGTCCTTTATCGTAAAGCGGGTTAATTTCCGCTTTCTGCCACCACAGGTAGAGGAATACCTCAAGCGCCCGCCAGTTCCTTATCGGGGAAATGTTCAGCTGGAGCGGATTTGCAGGGTTCTGGCTCGTCTCGTCCAGGTCAGCCCGGTTCCAGGATTCGTACCAGCGGTTTCCCTGTATCGTAACACAAGGCCCAACCTCGGCAAGGTAGAGCTTCAGCGGGTGTAGTTTCAGAAGTTTGCAACACCAGCGATTATCCTTTCCCGGCGGACCTGCCTTCTCTACTGCCTGCCAGAAATCTCCCGCCTTCTGGACAATTTCCACACACTGTGACCGGACAAAGTCCACGGTTTGTGGAAATTCAATTCCTGTGTCAATGAAGAACGCTTTTATCACCCCGGCTTTTCGTGCGATATGGAGGACCGCGGTACTATCCTTGCCACCGGAAAAGGAAACATTTGCGGTCGGGCGGTCATTGATGTGCTGTTTAATCGTTCGGATCGCATTCCGTTCCAGGTTTTTTAAATGGTACCGGTTCTTCTCGATTGCGACTTCCCAGCCGGGATTTGGTGGTGTGCGGGGAACGACGGCTATAAGCTCTTTCACTTTGACGGATCCGTCTTTTACCAAACCTGTCCCGAACCTGTTTTTATATTTCACTATCACCGTACCTTCCGGTGCCGGTGTTTTCAGGAGGATCTTTTTACCTCCAATCCTTCCCTGCTCTTTCCTGGCATCGGTCTGGATGTCGAGATCCACAATCCCATGCTTTACAAAGGACAGGATATATGGAAGTGCTTCCGGAGCAAGATCGAAACTGAAGTTTCGTGTAACCGGATCGAACGTGAGCCAGCCGAACCTTTCCCCGTGCATGATCACCAGATCTGCACGGTCGATGCCACCGGTTTTATTGAGAAGGATAATTTTTGGCAGGGGGATGGTGCCAAACCGCTCGTACACGAGTTTTCTGATAAGCGCTGAGTCCGCTGCAAGCGCCGGGCGGACATCATACGGCTGGAGAAGTTCGATCTTTTTTCCCTCTTTGCCACACGCACAGCTCTTTGCAATCAGCGGGACATTACAGTTCTCGCACCAGTAGAGGATCTTTTTTACCGGTGGTTCGCGTAACACACACATTGATTGAGCGCTTCAGGAGATAAGAGAAACGATTGGGAGATACTGATCCGGGGGTATATTTTTCTTGCGGGAATAATCTGAAAAGGAGAAATACGATTCGGGTCCCGCGTTTTCAATACTAAAGTATATACAAATGGAATCCTGAATGAACATTGGTGAAGGTACTATGGTGAAGTTAACCACAGAGATGAAAGAAGCATTCGGGAAGATGAAAGTGTTCCCGGTTGCTACTGCATCAAAGGACGGGAATCCCAATGTTATTCCTCTTGGTATTGCTGAGCTTGTAAGCGACGACACGGTCTGGTTTGTGGACAATTTCATGAACAAGACGCTTTCCAACCTGCGGGTAAATCCAAAGATTGCGTTCTTTGTCTGGGGGCCGGAGATCAAAGGCTGCTACCAGGTCAAGGGAGTTGCTGCTATCAAGACAAGCGGAAAGGAATACGATGAAATGAAGGCAAAGATCAACCTGAAGAACCCGGCCCTCCCGGCACGCTCACTTGTCATCGTGAAGATCACCGAGATCTTCGAATGCAAACCCGGCCCGACGGCAGGAGTAAAAATTCTCTGATTTTTCTCTTTTTTGCTCTGAAAAAATGCCCGATAAAAATCGATTGTTACAAACCCGTTTTTCAGATTCTTCGAATTTCATATAGGAAAACGGGTTTTTTCATGATTTTTCATGTCGATCGGTGCATAGTTTTACACATACTCAATACCCTATGAAATCAAAAAAATATCGTCGATTGGCTATTTTTACTTCGAACCAGGCTTTGAACCCGGAGCGGCTGCAACCACTTTGAGCGATTCAGTAATTTCCGGAAGCAACTCAGCGGGAATACCGATCACCATCTCGCCATCTTCGATACCGGAGAACTTCCGTGAACCATCACATCCAAGTGAGAAGTTTACCTGTCCGTTCAGGTATGTCTGCGCACATGAATCAGAGCACACTGACTGGATCCCGGCAAATTCCGCATTGATTCGTCCACCTACCCGGAACAGCACGCTCTGGGCGAGTTTCAACATCGCCCATGGACTCGCAACAATAAGGATAACCTGCGGATCGAACGGTGTCTTTTCCAGGGGGGCATAGAGTGTTGCATACGTTTCAAGGGTCTGGATGTGCGGGACGCGGTCGATTGTCCGCTTGCAGGCAGCGGAACTTTCGAATTTTCCCAGTTTGAAGTAAAAGTCACCCGTTCTCAGGCTCTCGGTGATCTCCCTCAGGCCCAGCGCCCATGCGCCACCATTGCATTCATGCTTTCCGGCTGGTGAATAAAAGATCCTTCCTTCTTTCCTTGCAAGGCCAACCATGGAGCAGTGCCGTATGGTCTTGTCAAGCTCCTGCATTCCCGCCGGAATGTCTTCTTTCTTTGTGGCAAACCTGAATGCTACGGGAGATCCGGAGAGTTTCAGGTATTTTTTCAGAGTCTCTGATGCCTCAGCATAATTGATCGGGATTTTCATGGCGGTTGTCATACGTATAACCTCAGGTCCTCCGCATGAAGGATTCTTCATCTAGACCATGTAATGGGAATTATTTAAACATAGTGACTGTTCCGGAAAAGTTATGTAAAAGATTGCTTTCCCCGCAATAGCCAAGTCTGGAGACTGTCAGGCTGTTTACGAGGGACCCTGAAAAAATGTAACCGGGTTCCCCCCCCACTCCACTCACAACCTGTAGGATTCGAGCAGGACCAGAAATCCGATCATGAATACTTCCATCAGGCCGATAACAATCCACAGGTTCAGGTGCAGGAACTCCGGGACCGTGACCGCCGGGAGCTTCCCCCATACAAGTACCCGGGATCTGATGCTGGGATACACTTCTGCAAAAAGACCGGCACCGATCAACAGCCCGACCATCCCCCCAAAAAGTGCATCGAGGGCTCCCGTTCCGACCGCGCCGGCAACCGTTCCCGGGCAATAACCAAGTAGGGCAAACCCGACACCAAAGATGAGCCCGCCAATGACATTGGAACCGATTGACCCTGCAGCTGCGTGTGATTGCACATACCCGAAATGTTTGAGCAGGTGAAATCCGATCATTCCGACAATTACTGCTGACAGCATCAGTTTCATTACCGTGAAATCGGTGAGGAGAAGCTGCCCGGTTATCACGTTGTAATCGGTAACACCTCCCTTCTGGAGGAGAAATCCAAACATAATACCAAAGAGCAGACCGAGCACGATCTGGGCATTTTTGTTTTTATGGAGCGTGACAAACATCTGTCTTTCCTCCTTCAAGCACCTATAACCCGGAATAGTACCAGTGCGGTAGCGATCCCTCCGGCAAAAAAACAGCATGCCGTGATGATACTCGCAAGCGAGAGCTGGATCGAACCATTGATCCCGTGACCGCTTGTGCATCCACCTGCCCAACGTGCACCAAAACCTAATAACATTCCTCCTGCAAGAGCGACAGCAATACGGAGAAGCGGATTATAGCCAAATGCTTCACCCCAGAGACTAGGGACCCAGAATACATGAAACTGGCCGGAGATGAACGCAGAAATAAACGCACCGATGATGATCCCCGGAATTATCATGAAAGCCCAGTCCACCTGGGGTACTATTTCACGGTAATATTCCTTCGAAATGACACTGACAGGATTAATTGCTTTTCCAATCAGCCCTCGTGCCTTGACAAATGCTGTAGAGCACCCGATGGGGCGATCCGAGAGCAGGAACGCGAGGCAACTCAAAACACCGATACCAGCACCGGCAACGTAGGGCGACCAGAGCGCCGGGGTGAAGAATTCGAACATGACATGCACGACCTGTCCTGCACTATTGTACAGGTTCACAGCATACTCGTTTAAGGGAGGGAATAAATGTTTGTTAGCCGTTCTCCTCCTTCTCTCCATACGGGTAAACAATTCCGGATAGTGTTCTTATAGATCATATAACGAAGGAAAAAAGAGTATGATTCACATGAACACCCCGGTTATACGAAGGACTCCGATGAGAACAGACAATTACGCTTGAATGCTGATGATTTGCACCGGGCAGAGATCTGAAGCTTCCAGTGCACAAGATACGAGATCCCCTGTAGGTGTTCCCTGAGCAATGTTTCCATTCATCCGGTATTTTTCAATGATCCGGCTGAATGAGTCGTCAGGGTCCTGCTCAAAAAATCCCGGGCATGTTTCCCAGCATGAACCACAACTTACACAGGAAGCACGATCGATAGTCACGTTCATAATCATTCTCTCTGATTACAGGTGGATGGTAAATATAATGAAATAAATTTTCTCACAGTACTAACGAACTGCTTATTGAAACAGGATCGTTATGACGTTTTTACTTCCCGATGCATTCCATACATTTCAACGCTTTGTGTCCTCGATCAGTGATACTGTAGATTATCCAGTTGCCCTGCTGTTCGCCGGAAATAAAATCCTGCTCTTTGAGGATATTGAGATGGTAGGAAAGTTTCGAATCGGCAATCCCGACAATTCCTTTGATGACACAGACACAGAGCGGCTGGGAGAGGAGGGCATACATGACCGTGAGCCGGATTGGATCTGCAAGCGCCTGGTGCAGCCGGCTGCCCGCATGAAGTGAAGACGGATCGGGTATCCTTGAGAGAAGTCCTTCCATCCCCCCCTGTTTATCAAGATCCTTTTGTATGGGATCCGGAAGATCTTTTGCGCGATCGCAGCATTTTTTTGGGGAGATAGATGTCCGTTTTCGTGCCATGAATGATTCAAATTAATATGAAATAGTAAGGTATATAACCTTGTCCTGCTCACCATTGATTCAACAAAATTTGAAATGATGTGAACGCCATGGAAGAAAAGAAATTATCCGGTACCTGCGGGAGCGAAGGGAAAACACGGATCATTTATTCCTGCTCCGGTATCGGGTCAAATGTTGGTCAGCTCGCCAATGCGGCGGCAAGCAGGCTGACGCTTGAAGGCTTTGGCGGGGGATCGTGCCTTGCCGGGGTAGGTGCCGGGATAGAGAAGCTGGAAGATGTGGGCAAAACGGCAGATGAGCGGATCGTCATTGATGGGTGCACGGTTGCGTGTGCAAAAAAAATCATGGATGACAAGGGGCTTACCATCGACCGGTATGTCATGATCACCGGGATCGGGATTGTTAAGACGCCCGGGCCAACGTTCAACGAAAACGACGTCCAGACCGTGATTGATGCGGTCAGGAAACCATTGCAGTGATAGTATGAACCGGTGTTTCCGAGAGATTCCCGCATGAAATCACTGATTACCTGTTCCGGTCTCTCCAATACCGGGCGACTGACATCACAGGTAGCGACAATACTCATGTCCCGTTATCCCGCCACTTTCACCTGGGTGAAAGCACACCAAGGGGGAGAGAACATCGCTGACGCAGTAGAGGATGCTGATCTGGTTATTGTCCTGGAAGGGTGTTCTGATCACTGTGCCTCAAAAAAAATAATTGACATCGAAATCAAAGCGGATATTCATCTGGTAGCAACAGAACTCGGGGTTGAAAAAAATGGTATGGCCGAGGTTCAATGGAGCGACGTTGAAAAAGTGCTTACAGCCATTGAACAGAAAATAAACGGAGGGTAAAACCATGCAGGACTATTTACAACTGTTCACCGACTGGGGGACCTATACACTCATGGGACTGGTAAAGACCAGCCCGTTTGGCTCTTCCGTGAACTTCTTTGTCTACGACTTGATCAAGGTCACTCTTATGCTGGCAGTGATCGTGTTCGGCGTCGCGATCGTCCGTTCATTTATCACGCCACAGAAAGTGAAGAAGTGGGTGGCGGGACGCACCGAAGGGGTAGGCAACGTGGTAGCAGCTCTCCTTGGCATTCCTACACCGTTTTGCTCATGTTCGGCAGTTCCCCTCTTTATTGGTTTTGTGGAATCGGGAGTACCTCTCGGAATCACATTCTCGTTCCTGATTGCATCACCTTTGATTAACGAGGTTGCAGCGGCTATGTTGCTTGCCATGTTCGGCTGGCAGATTGCACTCATTTATATCGTCTCCGGTCTTATCATCGCGATTGTCGCCGGGATCATCATTGGGCGTCTCCATCTTGAGAGCGAGGTTGAGGAGTTTGTCTGGAAGTGTAAAATGCATGACCAGGCAGAGAAGACCATGACGTGGAAGGACCGGATCGATTTCGGTATCAGCGAATCGCAGAGCATCACACTGAAAGTGTTACCCTACATCATCATTGGTATCGCCATCGGGGCGATCATCCATGGCTACGCCCCTGCAGATTTCCTCGTCAACATCGCAGGTCCGGACAACCCGCTCGCTGTCCCGATTGCAGTGCTTATCGGAATCCCGCTCTATTCGAACGCAGCGGGGATGATACCGATCATGGAAGTGCTTACGGCCAAAGGAATGGCAATGGGCACCGCGCTCGCGTTCATGATGGCAGTGATCGGGCTCTCGCTTCCCGAAATGATCATCCTCCGGAAAGTGATAAAGATCAAACTCCTGCTGATCTTTGCAGGAATCCTGTTTGTGGCATTCACGCTGACGGGGTATTTGTTTAATGCGATACTGGGATAAACTACTGACTGAGGAACATTTCCATGACAAAATCTGACGATGCCCTTGCAAGTTTCAGAAGCGGGTTTACCTGCTCATCGGCAGTCTTTTCCGCATTCTCTGAAGAACTGGGGCTGGACGATAAAACAGCAAAGAAGATCGGGTGCGGGTTCGGTGCAGGGATTTCCCGGACCGGGAATATCTGCGGTGCAGTGTCCGGCGCGATCATGGTGATCAGCCTCAAGTACGGAAAGGCGGAGCAGGGTGATGATGCAGCAACCGAGAAGACCCGGGCGCTTACCCGGCAATTCATGCAGGAATTTACCGTCAAGAACGTCTCGGTCAACTGCACGGAACTGCTCGGGTACAACCTGAGCAACGCAGATGAGTACGAAAAGGCACGCGAGAAGAAACTGTTCATGACAAAATGTCCGGAATATGTGCGGGATGCCGCTGCAATTCTTGAAAAGTTAGTATGACGCAATAGATTAACTCCCTGGAACAATTAAAACAACTCTCGTTTCCTGATTAGTATCTGATATTTTTGTAGGAGATTTGATTAAAATGCCGGATAATTCCGGGGGACTGGGCTGGGTTGAGAAGCTCCCAGTTGTTGTACCGGGAGTCAGATATTGGCAGACCGAAAGCGGATACCGCTGCAAAAGCCCTCCATGCCATAAATTCATCCATTGATGTTGAACCAGTCACCGCAGCAATCGGTACCGCCCAGACCCGGGACCTTATCCGCGGTATTGATGTGGTCATCGACGGGCTCGACAATTATCCGGCACGGTTCCTGCTGGGTGATGCAGCGTGGAAATGCGGGATACCGTTCATCCATGACGCAGTTGAAGGGTTCTATGGACAGGTCTGCACCATCCTTCCCAAAATGTCTCCCTGCCTCCGCTGCATTGTCCCGAATCCGCCACCGGCACGGCAAACTCCTATAATCGGGGTTACAACCGGGGTAATCGGGTGCGTCCAGGTCACTGAAGCGATTAAACTTGCAACCGGCACTGGTATCCCCCTCAGTGATCATTTGTAGCTCTGGAACGGCATCAGACAGAAATCAGATCAACTCAGGATTGAACGTATCCCAACCTGTTCCGTGTGCGGTTCAGGATGAGTATAAGAAACCAACTGGGGAGAGACTAATGAATGTCCACGTAAAGGCATTTGCCACATTCCGTGAGGTTATGGATAGCCAGGTCGACATGGATTTCCCGGAGGGTGTAACCATCCGCACACTTCTCAATGAGCTCACCTAAAAGTACGTCGGGTTGGGCGAGCTGATGTTTGCCGCTCCGGGAACACTCAGGGACTTTGTCAACATCCTCAAGAACGGCAGGAATGTACATTTTCTGGCCGGGCTGGACACCCCGCTCGATGACGGGGATGTGATTGCGCTGTTTCCTCCTATTGCGGAAGGATAAGTTTGCAGACACGCTATAATGCATAAGCAGTGGATACTAGGCACACGATACCATTCGGGATTACCGGAAATCCATGAAGATACCCCTGAAATTTCCCGCCCGATAAAAAAATTCTTTTTATTTCCCGATTTTTTCCGGCAGTTCCTCTCTTAATAAGAAGGTACTGATGAAACAGAGCACCTGTTATCCCGAACCAATGGAATATATACCCCACTAACGGATAACCAACTATCGATTACCAATGGATTGATGCGTTATGACCGAGGAACCCAAACCCCAGTTGATAAGGGAGCGGCTCGATGTCTGTGAACTTGACCGGGCGAGAATGTCTCTGATGAACCCGGCATTAATCGAGCAGAAGAAAAATGAACGCACGATAGATGAGAATGCAAAACCAGTTCTCGACGTGATGATGAGGGAAGGCATCGAGACGGTCTGGGACCGGTACGAGATGCAACAGCCTTCATGCAAGTACTGTGAAGCCGGTACTTCCTGTTCACGCTGTGCAATGGGGCCCTGTCGGATCATCCCGCCCAACCGCATCCGTGGGGTCTGTGGTGCTGACGCCGACCTGATGGTAGCACGCAACTTGCTTGACATGATTGCAACGGGTGCAGCAGCTCACTCAGACCACGGCAGGGATATTGCTGAAACACTCTCTCTCGTTGGTGCGGGTAAAACAAAGGATTACGCAGTCACCGACAAAGAAAAACTCCGGAAGATTTGCATCGAATTCGGTATCAAAACAGACGGAAAGAAACCCGAGCAGCTCGCCGCCGAACTTAGCGGGGCGATGCTTGACGAGTACGGCATAAAAAAGAATACCCTCCAGTTCCTGAACCGTGCACCGAAAGCAACCCGGGAAATCTGGAGCAAACTGGGCATTACGCCGAGAGGTATTGACCGCGAAGTGGTTGACTCAATGCACCGCGTCCAGATGGGCGTCGGTGCTGATTATGTGAACATCCTGCTCCAGGGGCTCCGCACCGGACTCTCCGATGGGTGGGGCGGATCGATGATCGGCACCGAAGTATCGGACATCCTGTTTGGCACACCGACGATAAAAAGCTCAACGATGAATCTCGCAGTAATGAAAGCGGATCATGTGAACATCTCGGTACACGGTCACAATCCGATGCTATCAGAGATAATCGTGAAGGCGGTAGCTGATCCTGAGCTGAAAGCACTCGCCCAAAAATACGGTGCAAAAGGAATCAATCTTGTCGGGATGTGCTGCACAGGCAGCGAACTGCTGATGAGAAAAGGCGTCCCGATGACCGGAAACCATCTCAACCAGGAACTGATCATTGCAACCGGCGCCCTTGAGGCGATGGTGGTGGACTACCAGTGCATCTTCCCATCGCTTCCCAGGACTGCAAGCTGCTACCATACGCTCATCATCTCCACGAGTTCAAAGGCCACGATCCCGGGCTCGTACTTCTTTGATTTCCACGCTGAAGATGCTTATCTTACCGCAAAGGCAATTGTGCGGATGGCAGTGGAAAATTTCAGGAACAGGAACCCGCAGCGTGTCCTGATCCCAGGAGAACCCGTACCGGTTATGTCGGGATTCTCCAATGAGGCGATAAAGAACGCTCTCGGTGGTTCGTTCAAACCGCTGATCGACCTGATCGCTGCCGGCAAGATCCGAGGAGCGGTAGGCATTGTCGGATGCAACAACCCGCACGTGAAGCATGATTTTGGGCATATAATGCTGGCAAAAGAACTCATTAAGAAAAATATTCTCTGTGTCGAGACGGGCTGCGCAGCAATCGCGTCAGGAAAAGCCGGGCTTCTCCGTCCCGAAGCGGCAGCAATCGCGGGCGATGACCTCCGTGCAGTCTGCGAGTCACTCAAGATCCCCCCGGTGCTCCACATGGGATCCTGTGTTGACAACTCCCGTATTCTGGTTCTCGCAGCGGAACTCGGTAACGCCCTCAACGTCCCGATCTACAAACTGCCCATTGCAGGCGCAGCGCCGGAATGGTATTCGCAAAAGGCGGTCTCCATCGGGGCATATTTTGTTGCATCCGGTGTTTACACGGTGCTCGGTGTGATGCCGCATATCTCCGGCAGCCCACCGGTGATATCACTGCTCACTGAAGGACTGAAAGGTGCCGTGAACGCCAGCTTCTCTGTTGAACCGGACCCCGTCAAGGCATCAATACTAATATCGGACCATATTGAACGCAAACGGACTGAGCTTGGAATATAAGCGTGTACCCGACAATAAATCGTGCACCTTCACCAGAAAAAATCCATCTCTCCTCTCCGGGGGGAACAGGAATCCGGATCGTAATAACCGGGAAAGGCGGAGTCGGTAAAACCACCATTACCGCACTCCTAGCCCACCTGTTCGCGCAGGAAGGAATGAGGGTCCTCGCTGTTGACGGTGATCCCCAGCAGAACCTCGCCGTGACCGTGGGAATTCCTCCGCAGGATGCAGCTACGATAGTGCCGGTCTCGCAGAGTACTGAGTACCTGCAGGAAAAAACCGGCGCCGGCCCGGGTATATCACCGGGCGGGATGCTCACCCTCAATCCCAATGTCAGCGATGTCATCAACCGGTTCTCAGTTACTGTTGCCAAAAATCTCCGCCTTCTCGTAATGGGGGGCGTCAGCCAGGCTGGTGGAGGTTGTCTCTGCCCTGAGTATACGCTCCTTGCGGCTATCTTCCGTCATATGCGGTTTCTTCCTGATGAACTAATCCTGCTTGACACCCCCGCAGGCATGGAACATTTCGGCAGGGCTGTCGCGGACGGTTTTTCCTGTGCACTGGTTGTCGCTGACCCATCCTATAATGCTCTTGCTGTTGCCAGGGAATCTGCAGGACTTGCACAGCAGCTTGGGATCCGGGATATTATCCTGGTAGTGAACAGGGTTGGCAATCAGGTAGAGGTTGACAAAATACACAAGAATATGAGCGGGTTTACGGGATTTTCCCGGATGATTTTTTTACCGGATGATCCTGAAATTATCCATCTCGAACCTGCAGTCAACCGGCTGCTATCACGTGATTCCGCGTTTACGAACGAAATCCGTACACTTGCTGCAATAATTACCGATAGGGAAAAAGTCCGATCAACATAATTTTTTTAAAAGGTAATTTCGATTTCTCATGCATTTCATCGGTCCGTGTCAGCAGGGAGGGTCAGGTCGAGACCTGTCGTCACCTGAAAACGGTGGAGCCCCGGTAGTTCCCATCACCAGGAAAAATTATTTCTCAAACTGACTCACAACTTCAGGCAGGCAATGCACAACACCGCGAACCCCAGAAACGGTCAGCGTCATGAGTATGGCATCAACCACTTCCTGCCTTGTCGCACCAGCGGCTTTGGCCATGGGAATATGTGCTTTGACTGCCATATCATCTCCCATCGCGGCCTTCATTGCGATATAGATCAGCTGTTTGGTTTTCTGGTCAAGCCCTTTTGATGCAACTAATGACATGATAAGGTTGTTGAATGCCGCTGCAACTTCGGGCGCTTCTTTCTGGAACAAGTCCATCGGGTTTTGCTGCATAGGATTTCCTCACTCAGCGTTTTACCGGGTGACTCATTAACCCGATGGAGGCAGGGTGAAACTGGAAAAAATATAACATGATAAAAAAGAGGAGAAGTATTTTTCCCATCAGATTGGAGGGGAGAGTATCCAATGCCCGAAAATTCCGGTATAATTTCAGGAAGGTTCTCTACCATGAGCATGTTCACCAGGCACCCACCGTCCCCCATCCTTTGTCAGCTCCTTCTTCCAGATCGGGACACCGGCCTTGATCGCTTCGATAATAAATCGTGATCCGCCGTACGCCTCTTTGCGGTGTCCGGCAGCCACTATGATAATCAGGATATTTTCGCCCACGGCAAGCCGCCCTATCCGGTGGATGATATCGACGTGCAGGAGCCGGAACTTCTCTGTCGCATCCCGGGCAATCTTTTCGAGATCATGGGTTGCGACATCTTCGTACGCTTCGAGTTCCATCTCGGTGATATTGTCATCTCTGACAACACCATCGAAGATGACCACAGCACCCGTCCCGTGCTTCTTTGCTGCAATGATGAGCGCTCCGATATCAACATCAGCCGTCTGGATCGCAATCATGGTTCACCGATTTATCCTCCCGCAACCGGCGGGAAGACTGCAAGTTCATCGCCATCCTCAACCGGGGTCTTTGCTGCATCAGCGATCTCAACCCGTTTGCCGTTCTTCATCAGGATCACAAACTCACGGAAGGCACCATCCTCATCAAAAATGGCAGCGTAACCCTCGGGTTTTTTCTTTACGATGGTGGTTATCAGCGAAGTGAACATCATGCCTACCCCCACGTCTGTTATAATATCAGTCCCGAGAAGTTCACGGAACCGTGCAAAAAACCGGATCTTAACGGTCATTTCTTCTTCCTCGCTGTTTTCTTCTTCATCAACATTTCGCCACACGCTTCGCATTTTGGGTTGCGTTCCACTCGAATCTCGTCTGCCTTTGCCTGCATCCCGTCCCAGATGAAGAGACGCCCCGTGAGAAGTTCTCCGATTCCCAGCAGGTACTTCAATACTTCAGTTGCCTGAACCATACCGATGAGCCCCGGTGTCACACCTATGACAGGAAACACTTCCACGGGGGGTGCTTTGGGGAAGATACATTTCAGGCACGGCGTCGTTCCGGGAATGATTGTGGTTGCCTGCCCGTAAAATCCCCGGATACCGCCATGGAAGAGCGGGATCTCCTTTGCGATTGCGACGTCGTTAAGCAGGTACCGGGTCGGGTAGTTGTCCATGGCATCTACTATCCCATCAGCCCCCCCCACCAGATCGGCAGCGTTGGATTCATCAATGTTAACATCAATGGCATTGACCGTAATGTCCTGGTTTATCTCCTGTAATTTTTCTTCGGCTGAGGCAGTCTTCTTCCTGCCGATATCCCGGTCGAAATGGAGGATCTGGCGGTTTAGGTTTGTCTGGTCAACCACGTCCATATCAACAATCGTGATCGTCCCTACACCGGCAACAGCAAGGTAGAGGGAGACCGGTGATCCGAGACCGCCGGCTCCGGCTATGAAAATATGCGCTTTTTTGAGCCGTTCCTGTCCTTCTTCACCGAAAGACATGATCTGCCGTTTGTAGCGTTCCTGTTCACGTTGAGATAATACCATTATTCACCACGGTTATCCGGTCAGTGCAGGCATCGCCACCTAGTGCTGGCAGGTGCCCTCTTCATCGTGTTCATGGGAATGGGGATTTTTTTCTACCCAGGGTTCGAGCCCCTTCTTCACACGGTAGTCATTGATTGCCTTGTGAATGCCTTCCTCAGCCAGAACCGAGCAGTGCATCTTGATAGGCGGCAGACCATCAAGGGCTTCGGCAACTGCTTTATTCGAGAGCTCCCACGCATCCTCCAGGGTCTTTCCCCTGACAAGTTCAGTTGCCATACTGCTGGATGCTATCGCAGCGCCGCAACCGAATGTCTTGAACTTTGCGTCAACCACCACGTTGTTTTCGATCTTTAAAAAGATCTTCATGATATCCCCGCAGACCGGGTTTCCGACTTCTCCGATGCCTTCGGGGTTTTCTATCTCACCTACATTACGAGGGTTCTTAAAATGATCCATCACCGTGTCACTATACATTGCATCCCCTTTCTTTTCCGTCCTTGTGGTAGAGCGGTGACATATCCCGTAATTTTTTCACCACCTTGGGAAGAACTTCGAGCACAAAATCCACATCCCCTTCCGTATTTGCATCACCCAGCGTAAGCCGGAGCGAGCCGTGGGATATTTCTACCGGAAGTCCTGTCGCAAGCAGCACATGCGAGGGTTCAAGGGATCCGGAGGTACAGGCACTTCCCGTCGATGCACAGATCCCCTCATCGTCAAGCCACAGCAGCATCGATTCGCCCTCAATAAACTCAAAGCTTACATTGAAGTTGCCCGGCAATCGCTTCTCCGGGTGGCCATTGAGGCGGGAGTTGGGAATTTTTTCCAGAACGCCCTTGATGAGCCGGTCCCGCATAACTTTAACCTTCTCGTTATGTCCCAGAATATCCGCAGTGGCAAGTTCAATCGCTTTCCCCAAACCAACTATACCGGCGATGTTTTCTGTGCCCGCACGACGTTTGCGCTCCTGGGCTCCACCATGAATCAGATTCTCGATCCGCATACCCTTTTTAATATAGAGTGCCCCGACTCCTTTCGGGCCAGAGAACTTGTGGGCAGAGAGCGAGAGCAGGTCGATGTTCTGCGCTCTCACATCAATGGGAATATTCCCGATTGCCTGCACGGCATCTGTATGGAAGTATACCTTGTGCCTGCGGGCGACAGCGCCGAGCTCTGCAATTGGTTCAATCGTCCCGATCTCATTGTTCGCATACATAATCGAGATCAGGATTGTCTTCTCAGTAATCGCCTTTTCTAGTACCAATGGGTCCACAAGTCCGAAATGGTCAACCGGCAGGTAGGTAACTTCAAAACCTTCCTTCTCGAGAAACTTGCAAGAGTGGAGCACCGCGTGGTGCTCAATCTGTGTTGTGATGATGTGGTTGCCACGCTTCCGGTTCGCAAGCGCCACCCCCTTGATCGCCCAGTTGTCCGATTCACTCCCACCAGAGGTAAAATAAATCTCGTCCGGGTCAGCACCCAATGCCTTTGCGGTCTGCAACCGTGCTGTATCAATTGCCTTTTTCGAATATCGGGCGATGCCGTAAATAGAGGAGGGATTGCCAAAATGTTCCGTGAAGTAGGGGATCATGGCCACTAAAACCTCCGGTTTTACAAACGTGGTTGCAGCGTGATCCATGTAGATTGTGCGCTTTGCTCCCATGCGTTCCCTCGTACCTGAATATGTGCGTTGATCTGGGGATTATTCTTTTCCACCCTTTTTATACCAGTGACCGTTCCGGCAGTTCCCGAAAAGACGGGATGCGGTGTTTGTCTTGCTGGTCAGAAAGATTGTTAAGTTTCTCGATGAGAATAACAATTGTGAATGCAATATATTATGTGACAATTGCGATAATTTAAACGATGTGATAGTATGGAGACCCCCTGTCAGAAAATAGTCTGGGACGTTCTGCCGGCAATCCGGGCAGCAATCGCGGTAGAGCTCGTCA
>Ga0209048_10001931_pt1 | contig 20911 bp, 17 predicted proteins | sample FrelakmetCRP12CR_FD_187146 | JGI IMG/M metagenome (GOLD analysis project Ga0209048, IMG submission 187146) | Freshwater lake sediment microbial communities from the University of Notre Dame, USA, for methane emissions studies - CRP12 CR (SPAdes)... | ecosystem: Environmental > Aquatic >... | reverse complement strand
ACGTTTCGCGTGCAGACGCTCTTCGCCGGCGACGAGATGGGCTGGTCCGCGCTGCTGATGGGCAAGGGCAAGCAGTTCCAGGCGCGCACGCTCGAGCGCGTCGATGCGCTGTCGTTCGAAGGCGACGAGCTCCTGGCGGCATGCCGCGAGGACCCGCACTTCGGGTTCATCTTCATGCAGCACCTGCTCGGCGTGGTGTCCGAGCGCCTGCAGGCGACGCGGCTGCAGCTCCTCGACATGCATTCGCCGCGGGCGGCGCGGGCCGGCACCTAAGCGTCTCGTCCAGCCTTCCAGCCGCCTGTCAGGGCGCGACGATCCGCACCCGGGCGCGTGCCGCGGACAGGCTGTCCCGCTGGGTCTTGGAGTAGTCGTCCACCTCGTTGCGCAGTTTCTGGCAGGCGGGATGCGGGCAGGGCTCCGGGTCGGAGGCGCTGCAAGGGAAGTATCGACATTCGCGGTCGATGCGCTCGCGCCGCGCCGCGACCTTCATTTCGAGGCTGGACATCCGTGCCGCGAAGTACGCGTCGCATTCGGTATCGGTCGCGAACGTCGCTGGAACCAGCGCGAATTCGGGCAGCGGCGGGTAGGCGTAATAGGTCTCGGGGGAGTTTTTCTTGTTCGCCATGTGCCAGACAAGATAAAACGGCGCGACCACCGGCGACCCCAGGACTACTGCCAAAGGAATGGCGACGGCTACGTCAAGCGCAGTCTCCGCCGAGCTCGGCTTCTTCACCGTTCCCAGTTCCTCCTGCAGTCGCTGCCAGCTGAAGACGCTGAACGACTCGCGATACTCGATGTAGTTTTCCCGATTGCAGACGATTTCGAACGTCCTGCACTTTTCGGGGGCATTGAAGCCCGCGCAGACGTCGCGGCGGACGGAAATCGTTCCCGGTGTCGGGGTGACCGTCGCCACGACGACGCCGTCGTGCACGAGCGAACAGGACGCGCCGGGAGGATCGGTTGCGAGCCGCACCTCCTGCAGCGCGGCGGGGCGCGCAGGCTCGGGTGGCATAGACGACGTCGTCGCGCACGATGCGAGCGCAAGGCACGCACCAAGAGCCGCTACCGATAGCTTCGCGGTCATTTTTGTCAGCCCGAGCGATCATTCTCCCGCCGCGATGCCTGACGATGCTTGACGAAGATCAACGCAGCGCCCGGCCGGCGCCGCGACGACGCGGCACTCGGGTTGCGTGGCGAATGGATCGACGGCAGCCGGCGCGTGCGCCCTGGCCATCGATGAAGCGCGATCCGACTGGAGTGCCCTGGCGCAGTGAGCCGCGGCGCGCGTGTCACCTCAGAGCTGGTCGATCACCCAGCCCGGGAACACCGAGATCGCGATCACGATCAGCAGGCAGAGGACGCTCGCGCCCACCGTCAGCCGGCCGGCGGCGTCGTTCTTTGCTTCCGGCGCATCCGCGCTCATGAACAGGTACTGGATGACGCGCAGGTAGAAGTAGATCCCGAGGTAGCTGCCGATCAGGCCCAGCACGCCGTAGAACGTGAATCCGGCGGCGATGACGTTGCGGAAGATCAGGAACTTCGCGACGAACCCCGGCATCGGCGGAATGCCCGCCAGCGACAGCATCGCCACCGCCAGCATCAGCGCCGCGTAGGGCCGGCGGTGGAACAATCCCCTGAGGTTGTCGAGTCGATCGCGGGCCGCGTCGTCGTCATCGGGCGGCAGCGCCGCGAAGGCCAGCAGGTTCATCACGCCGTAGGCGATGACGTAGAACGCGACGGCCTGGAACCTCCCCGCCGCATCGCCCAGGAACGCGTAGAAGAGGTAGCCCGCGTGGGCGATCGACGAATACGCGATCATCCGACGGAAACTCTGCTGCCGCATCGCGGCAAGGTTGCCCCACACGATCGAGATCAGGGGCAAGAGCGCCAGAAGGTTCGCCACGGGTCCCGTCACGTTCGCCGCGCCGAACAGGCGCACCGCCGCAAGCAGGACACCCGCCTTGACCAGGACGGCCATGTACGCGGTCACGGGCACCGCCGCCGTCTCGTAGGCGTCCGGGGCCCACGCGTGGAACGGTACGACCGCGGCCTTGAGGAAGAACGCGGCGATCACCAGCACGACGGCCACGCGCGCCATGGTGTCGGTCGAGGCCAGCGCATCTCCGAATGTGGACAGCGCGAGCGACCCGGTCGCACCGTAGAGCAGCGAAACGCCCATCAGCAGCGTCGCTGTCGCCGCGCCGCCCAGCACGAGGTACTTCAATGCCGCCTCGGCGCTTTCCGGCCGCCGGTAGGCGAGCAACACCAGCGCGTACACGGGGAGCGACATCAGCTCGATCCCCAGGAACAGGGTCAGGAAGCTGTCCGCCGACAGCAGCAGGCAGACGCCGTAAAGCGACGACAGGATGAGGATGTGGAACTGGCGCTGCGCGATCTCGTGGCGCGAAATGAGCAGCACCGGCACGGCAAGCGCGAGGACGATCGCCTTCGCGAGCAGCGACTGTCCGTCGACCGAGAAGTGGCCGGGGAACGCCTCGAACGCAAAGCCATTGAGCGACAGGCAGGCCGCGGCGGCGGTGGCGAGGAGCAGCGCGAGCAGCGACGCCGGCAGCGCGCTGCGCTCCTTCGCGCCGACGATTTCGAGGCCAATGAGCACCACGATGCCGGCGAGCAGCAGGTTTTCCGGCAGAAACGACGTCAGGATGTTGGCCCAGTTCATTTCACGCTCGGGTTCGGTTCGGCAGCGGCGTTGGGCTGTTCGGGCGCGGGCATCGCCGGCGCTTCGGCAGCGCGCGCCGCGACGGCCGCCCCGGTGCGCTCTGCGGCGACCCGCTGCTGGAAGTCGCGCGCCGCCAGTTCCGTCTTGCGCAACGGTTCCGCGGGGAAGAGTCCGAGCGCAAATACGGCGACCAGGATCGTCGCCAGGATGACCTTCTCGCGTGCGTCGAGGTCGACGAGCGGCTGGTGCGGCGCCTTCGCCGCGCCGAACAGGAAGCGCTGCGCGAACAGCAGCATGTAGAGCGCGCCCAGCACCACGCCGGAGACCGCGCTCACGCTCACGATGAGCGGATACGTCGCGCCCTGCTGATACAGCGGCCAGGCCGCGCTGAACGCGCCCAGCAACACCATGAATTCGCCGGTGAACCCGCTGGTCGTGGGCAGCCCGATCGCGGCCAGCGTCAGGACCGCGACGAAGACCGAGTACACCGGCATCAATTTCGCGATTCCGCCGTACACGGCGAGCTCGCGCGTATGGCAGCGCTCGTAGATCATGCCGACGACGAGGAACAGACCGCCGGCGACGATGCCGTGGCTCACCATCTGGATCACCGCGCCCTGGATGCCGATCAGGTCGAGGCTGATGAGCCCGAGCATCACGAAGCCGAGGTGGCTGATCGACGAGTAGGCGATGATTTTCTTGATGTCGGTCTGCACCAGCGCAAGGCAGGCGCCGTAGATGATGCTGACCACGGCCAGCGTGCCGATGAGCGGGGCGAACATCCGCGTCGCGTCGGGGAACAGCGGGAAGCCGAGCTTCATGAAGCCGTACGTTCCCATCTTGAGCAGGACGCCGGCCAGGATCACGGAGCCCGCGGTCGGCGCCTCGACGTGCGCGTCCGGAAGCCACGTGTGCAGCGGCACGATCGGCACCTTGATGGCGAACGACAGGCCGAAGGCGGCGAGCAGGAGGGTCTGCACGGGCAGCGGCAGCTCCGCGCGATAGAGGTCGACGAACGCGAAGGACGTCACGCCCGACGTCGCGTTGAGCGAGTACACGAGATAGATGAGCGCGGCCAGCATCAGGATGCTGCCGAACGCCGTGTAGAGGACGAACTTGAACGTGGCGTAGATCCGCCGCTCGCCGCCCCAGATGCCGATGATGAAGAACATCGGGATCATCATCGCTTCCCAGAACAGGTAGAACAGGAACAGGTCCTGCGCGACGAAGGCGCCCAGCATCGCGAACTGGATGAGGAACACCATCGCGTAGAAGAGCTTCACGTCCTTCTGGATCGCCGTGAACGCGCCCGCGACCACCAACGGCCCGAGGAACGCGGTCAGCGCAACGAGCAGCAGGTTGTAGCCGTCGAGGCCGATCTGGTAGTAGACGCCCCAGCCGGGGATCCACGGGAGCCGCGTCTCGAATTGCACGCCGGGGACGGTCGCGTCGTACCGGCAATAGAGCCACGCGGTCAGCGCCAGCTGGACCAGCATCACGCCGAGCGACAGCCCGCGGACGAAGTCCTCCTTTTTCGGCGGCACGACGAGCAGAAGCACCGTGCCGAGCACGGGGAGGAACAGCACGACGTTGAGGATCAGGGCGTCAGACATGGTGCCAACCCAGCGCGAGCGAGGCGATGATGCCCACGACCACGAGCAGCGCGTACCAGTGCAGGCTGCCGTTCTGCACCTTGCCGAGCACGCCGGCGGTCCGTTGCCCCAGCGCCGCCATTCCGTTCAGCGTGCCGTCGAGGATCTTGCGGTCGCCGAGGCGAAGGAAGACCCGGTCCGAGATCCAGAAGAGCGGCCGCGCGATCAGCGCGTCGTACGCCTCGTCGACGAAATACTTGCCGGACAGCAGGCGATGCAGGACCGGGAATTTTTGGCGCAGGCGCTCTGCACGCGCGGCGCTTCCGCCGTACAGGAACGCCGCGCCGAGCAGGCCGACAACGGCAAGCGCGACGGACACGAAGACGAGCGGCGTCTCCAGGTGCTCGAGCTCGGGTGCGGCGACCGGCATGGGCAGCAGCGGCTCGAGATAGTGCGGAATCGACAGGAAGCCGCCGACCGCCGAGAGCGCGGCCAGCACGATCAGCACGCCGGTCATCGAGGGCGGCGACTCGTGGATGTGGTGCGCGGTTTCGGCGCTCATCCGCGGCGCGCCGAAGAAGGTGAGCCACAGGAGCCGGAACATGTAGAACGCGGTCATGAGCGCCGTTCCCGCCGCGATGGCGTAGAGGAGCGGCGAGCCGCCCCGCGTGCTCGCGAACGCGAACCAGAGGATTTCGTCCTTCGAGAAGAACCCGGACAGCGGGGGAATGCCGGCGATGGCCGCGGTGGCGACGGCGAAGGTGACGAACGTTATCGGAATCTTGCGCGCGAGTCCGCCCATCTTCCGGACGTCCTGCTCGCCGCCCATGGCGTGGATGACGCTGCCGGCGGCGAGGAACAGGCAGGCCTTGAAGAAGGCGTGCGTGTAGAGGTGGAAGATGGCGACGCCGTAGGCGCCCACGCCGAGCGCGACGAACATGAAGCCGAGCTGGGAAATCGTCGAATAGGCCAGCACTTTCTTGATGTCGGTCTGCACCACCGCGATCGTGGCCGCGAAAAAGGCGGTGAGCACGCCGATCGCCGCGACGATGGCGCTCGCTTCGGGCGCGTGCAGGTAGATGCCGGACAGCCGGGCGACCAGGTAGACGCCGGCGGTGACCATCGTCGCCGCGTGGATCAACGCGGACACCGGCGTCGGCCCCGCCATCGCGTCGGGCAACCAGACGTGAAGCGGTATCTGCGCGGATTTGCCGGTGGCGCCGATGAACAGCAGGATGCCCACGAGGCTCGCGGACACGGCGGGAGCCGGGCCGCTCATGAACGCGCCGTTGATCGTGTCCATGTTGAGCGTCCCGAACGCCTGGTACAGGACGAACATGCCGAGCAGGAAGCCGGCGTCGCCGATCCGGTTGGTGATGAACGCCTTCTTTCCCGCGCGCGCCTTGTCGGGATCCTCGAACCAGAACCCGATCAGCAGGTAGGATGCGAGCCCGACGCCTTCCCAGCCCACGAAAAGAACGAGCAACGAGCGGCCGAGCACAAGCATCAGCATGAAGAACAGGAACAGGTTGAGGTACGCGAAATAGCGGGCGTAGCTCTTGTCCTCCTTCATGTAGCCGGTCGAGTAGATGTGGATCAGCGAGCCCACGCCGGTCACGATCAGCGTCATCACCGCGGTGAGACGGTCGAAGTAGAACGCGATCTCGAACGCGCGATCGCCGATGGGCGCCCATGTATAGGCGGTCTCCACCAACGGCGCGTTGCCGCCTGCCGCGAGGTCGAGGAAGCATTTGATCGCGACGCCGAACGCCGCGATCGGCAGGCCGCACCCGACGACCGACACGAAACGGTTGCCGGCCCGGTTTCCCGCGAGGCCGTTCAGCAGGAATCCCGCGAGCGGCAGTAAGACGATGAGGGCGAGCGCGTGCGGCACCGGCTATCCTTTCAGGTCCGCGTAGGCATCGAGGTCCATCGCGCGCTTTTGCCGCGCGAGCAGCAGCACGATGGGAATCGCGATCGCGATCTCGGCGGTGGCGACGACAAAGATCAGGAACACGAGCACCGCGCCCGCCGTCGAGGCCGTTTGCTGCGCGAAGGCAACGAGGCTCAGGTTCACGCCGTTCAGCATGAGCTCCATGCACATCAGCATGATGAGCACGTTGCGCCGGACGATGACGCCGAGCAGCCCCAGCGCGAACAGCGCCATCGATACTGCGATCAGCAACTGGAGCTTATCCATGCTTGCGACGGCCCACTTGCAGCACGGCCAGGGCCGCCACGACGGCGGCCACCAGCAGCACCGAGACGAGCTCGAAATGCAGCCAGTACTCGTTCAGGAACGCGATCGAGAACTCCTTCAGCGCGAAGAGGTTGCCGGCCGCGGCGAGCGTCGGTTCGGGGAGGGAAGTCCACACGCCGTGCGCGAGAATCGCAAGCAGCAGAACGAGCGCGCCGACGCCGGGCACGAGCAGGCGCGAATAGCGCGCGGTGCGCGGCCCGTCGCGGTCGTCGAGGAGCATGATCGCGTAAACCATGAACACCATCACCGCGCCAACGTAAATCAGGACCTGGAACACGGCGATGACGTGCACCTCGAGGAGCGCGTAGACGGCCGCGAGCGACAGCATGCAGAGGATGAGCGCGAGCGCGACGCGCATCGGGCTCCGCAGGACGATCATCAGCGCGGCGGCGCCGAGCGCCGTGCCCGCGAAAAGGTAAAGGAACAGCGTCTCGATCATTCGGCCCCTCGCGTCGGTTCCTTGCGCGGCGCCCCCGGATAGGGCTTCGCGACGTCGCGCTGCGGATTCCAGGTGAGGAGTTCGGGGAGCGACAGCCACATCGTGCGGCGGTCGTAGGCGGGCAGGTTGGGAACTTCCTTGACCATGCGGATCGCGTCCTCCGGGCAGGCCTCGACGCACAGCCCGCAGAAGATGCAGCGCGAATAGTCGATCTCGAAGCGCGACGGGGATTTCGGGTGCGCCGGGTCGTCGGGATCGAATGCCGCCTCGATCTCGATGCATTTCGCGGGGCACACGGTCGCGCAGAGGTTGCAGGCGATGCACTGGGGCTTGCCGTCCGGCCGCTGCGTCAGCACGTGCTTGCCGCGGTTGCGCTCCGCGTAGTCGAAGCGCGTCTCCTCGGGGTAGTAGGTGGTGAGCGCGCCCTTGCGGAACGTCATCCAGAGCCACATGTTCCTGAGGAAGACGCCGCCGGTGATGCCGAGGCCGCGCAGGATCTCGAACAGGTACAGCCGCTCCCACAGCGACATCGTGGGCGCGTTCCAGTATTCCTTGCGCGGGGACGGTTTGGTTTTCACGCGTCGGGGCTCATTGCGCGCGCAGCGCCCAGACCGCGACGACGGTCACGGTCAGGTTGGCGAGCGCCAGCGGAAACATGAATTTCCAGGCGAACTTGAGGAGCTGGTCGTACCGGAACCGGGGTAGCGTCCAGCGCACCAGGATCTGGAAGCTGCACACCAGCAGGACCTTGAGCAGAAACACCACGAGCTGGATCAGCACGACCAGCGCATGCGGGAGCGCCACCGTGCCGCCGCCGGGGAAGACGAACCCGGCATCGGTCATGAAGGGCAGGTTGTAGGCGCCGAGGAAGAGCGTGGTGAAGAGCGCGCCGATGATCGCGATCTCGATGAACTCGGCGAACATGAAGAGGCCCATCTTCATCGCGCTGTATTCGGTGTAGTAGCCGGCGATGAGCTCCGACTCCGCTTCGGGCAGGTCGAAGGGGATGCGCTTGTTCTCCGCGATGGCGGCGGTCATGAAGAGGATCGCCGCGAACGGCTGGTAGAAGACGCCCCAGGCGGGCAGCACGCCGAACGCCACGCCCGACTGCTGCCGCGCCATGGCGTCGAGGTCGACGGTGCCGTAAATCACGATGAGCCCGAGCACCGTCAGGCCCATGATCAGTTCGTACGAGATCATCTGCGAGCCGGCGCGAAGAGCGCCCAGCATCGAGAACTTGTTGGACGACGACCAGCCGGCGAGCATCGCGCCGATGATGGTCAGTCCGCCGAAGGCGAAGACGATGAGCAGGCCGGCGTCGAGGCGCGCGATCTGCAACGGGTAGGTCCGGTCGCCGAACCACGCGGCGACCGCCGGGATCCCGCGAAAGAGCGCCGCCGGATCGAGGATGCCGCCGAAGGGAATGACCGCGAACACGAGCAGCACCGGCGTGAACACGACCCATGGCGCGAGCGCGTAGGCGAGCTGGTCGTAGGTGACGGGCCGCCAGTCCTCCTTCAGCATCATCTTGAGGCCGTCGGCCACCCCGTGAAACAGCCCCAGCCACACGAGCTTGATCTGCGTGAACGGCAGGCGCACGTAGGCGCGGTTGGCGCCGATGCGATCGGACATGATCGCCGCCTGCTTGCGCTCCACCCAGGTCAGCACGGTGCCGAACACCAGCAGCACGCTCACCGCGTAGCCGATGTACACCACGTAGACGAGGAGGTCCTGGATCATGCGGGCGCGTCCTCGGTCACCGCGAGTGCGGCGAACAGCGCTTCGGCATCGGCGACCGATGCCTTCTTCGGAAAGCAGGGCTCGAATGCGCTCACGGTGCCCTGGAAATTCGTGTAGTGCCCGCGGCGCTCGGTCTGGACGCTGACCGGGATGAACGCGTCGGCATGGCCGTTCTCGGGCGCCAGATACGAGTTGAGGAAGATGATCTTCGCCTTAGCCGGAATGCGCGCAAAGTCGAAGCCCTCGCCCCAGACCAGCACGAGGTCGCTTGCGGCGGGGAGCGCGATGCCGTCGTCGGCCGCGGCGAACAGCGCGCGGGCCCCGGCGGTGTTCGGATTCTTGTCCGCCTTGATGAGGATGTCGTCCTCGATCCGCTCGCCCGGTTCAGGCGCGCAATCCTGCTTGACGAACGCCGTGAAGCGCGCGCCCAGTGTCCGCTTCAGCGCGGCGAGCTCTTCGTTGGATCCCCAGTTCGACACGACGGCGACCGGATGCTTGGCTTCGTCGATGAGCCGCCGCGCAGTCGCGATCGCGATCGAGAGCTCGACCGGGCGGCCCTTTTCCATGGCTTGCTCCGCGCGCGGGCGCTCGAAGATGCGCGCGAGGTCGCGCCCCTTGTTGCAGATCCACGGTCCGTTGACCGCGGGATTTTCGAGCGGCGTGACGCGCTCGATCCTGACGTTCTTGACTTGATCGAGGGTGTGGAGCTTCCATTCGGGCTTGCGATGCCAGACCTGCACCGAGCAGCCGCGGGCGCACCCCGGGCAGATCGATGGCGTGGGCTTGATGTACCAGACCCGCGCCTTGTAGAGGAACGAGCGCGACAGCAGCGCGCCGACCGGGCAGATGTCGATCACGTTGTCCGAATACGGATCGGCGTCGAGCGCGTGGTCTTCCGACGCGCGGACCAGCGACGCGTCGCCGCGCTGGACGATTCCCAGCGCATTCGACTTCGAAATTTCGCGGGTGAAGCGCACGCAGCGCGAGCAGAGAATGCAGCGCTCGTTGTCGAGCAGGATGCGCTCGGATAGCGGGTGGAACTTGGTCGACCGCACCTTGGCGTCGCGGGAAATCGACGGCTCGCCGTTGTACCGGTAGTGATAGTCCTGCAGCATGCATTCGCCGGACTTGTCGCAGATGCCGCAGTCCACCGGGTGGTTCAGCGTCATCAGCTGCATGATGGACTTGCGGTATTCCTTGACCTTCGGCGAGTCGGTCAGCACGCGCAGCCCCTCGCTTACCGGCATGTTGCAGGCGATCTCGACCCAGCTGCGGTCCTCGATCTGGATCGCGCAGATGCGGCAGTTGCCCGCGACCGACAGGTTCGGATGCCAGCAGAAATACGGAATGAAGAAGCCGTTGGCGCGCGCGGCCTCCATGACCGTCTGGCTGCGGTCCGCCTGGACGGGCTGCCCGTTTATGAAGATCTGCGGCATTCGAGGTTCCCGTCGAAGCGCGAGCGCTTGTTGGCGATGAAATATTCGAATTCGTCGCGGAACTTGGCGAGGATGCCGATCGTCGCGTAGCCGGCGGCGTCGCCCATCCCGCAGATCGTGTTGCCGTCGTTCCAGCGCGAGATGTCGATCAGCCGGTCGAGATCCTCCACCCGGCCCTCGCCGCCGACGATCCGGTCGATGATCCGGTGCATCCAGCCGGTGCCCTCGCGACAGGGCGTGCACTGCCCGCACGACTCGTGGTGGTAGAAGCGCAGCATCACCTGCAGGAGCCTCACCATGCAGGTGCCCTCGCCGATCGCCACCATGCCGCCGGAACCCACCGACGAGCCCGCCGCGTTGAGTGACTGGTGGTCGAAGGTCACGCCCTCCACCTCGGCGCCCGTCAGCACCTTGGTCGAGATTCCGCCCGGAATGAGCGCCTTCACCTTGCGTCCGTCGACCATGCCGCCGCAGTCCTCGTACAGGAACTTGGCGAGCGGGTAGCCGTACTCGACCTCGTACACGCCCGGCCGGCAGATGTGGCCGGAAATGGACACCAGCTGCGTGCCCGGGCACTTGGCTGTGCCGAAGCTCTTGTACCAGGCCGCGCCATTGGCGACGATGCCGGCGACGTTGGAAAGCGTCTCGACGTTGTTGACCACGGTCGGGCGCTTGTAGAGGCCCTGCACGGTCAGGCGAGGCGGGCGGTTGCGCGGGTAGCCACGCTTGCCTTCGAGCGACGACAGGAGACCCGACGCCTCGCCGCAGACGTACGAACCGGCACCGCGGTACGCGACGATGTCGCACGCGAAGTCGCTGCCGAGGATGCGCTCGCCGAAATACCCGGCGTCGTAGGCTTCCTCGATCGCGGCGGCGAGCCGCTGGTACGGAACGTCGAATTCGCCGCGGATGTAGACGAAGGCGTTGCGCACCTGCAGCGCGTAGGAGGAGATCAGCATCGACTCGAGCAGCAGGTGGGGCGCGTTCTCGAGGATCCAGCGGTCCTTGAACGTGCCGGGCTCGCCCTCGTCGGCGTTCGCGCACAGGTAGTGGGGCTGGCCGTCGTTGAGGTTCACCACCGACCACTTGCGCCCGGCCGAGAACGCCGCGCCGCCGTGCCCCAGCAATCCGGCGTTGGACACTTCCTTCGTGATGTCGCCGGGCTGCATCGACGACAGCGCCTTCGCGAGCGTGGCGTAGCCGCCGCGCGCGCGATAGTCGGCGAGCGTATGCGAGGTCGCCGTGACCGGAAAAGTCATCAGCAGTGGTTTGCCGGGCATGTCAGTTCCGCGCGGCCGCCCGAAGGAACTGACCCGCCCCTTCGGGGGGCAGCGAACGCAGTGAGCGGGGGGAGCGTTTCATCCTAGTCGAGCCCTCCGAGCAGCGCGTCGAGCTTCTCGACGCTCATGCTCTCGTGATACTTGTCGTTGACCACGATCACCGGCGCCGTGCCGCACGACCCCAGACACTCGGCGGTCGTCCAGGTGATGCGACCGTCAGGCGTGGTTTCGCCGGGCTTGATCCCCAGCTTTCCCTTGAGATGCGCCATCAGGCGCTCGGCGCCGCACATCGAACAACTCACATTGCGGCAGGTCTCGAGATGCCAGCGGCCGATCGGCTTGCGGCGGAACTGCGTGTAGTAGCTCAGCACCTCTTCGATCTGGATCCGCGGCACCTTGAGGTACTGGACGAGGCCGTCGATGTCGCTGTCGTCGATGTAGCCGCGATCCTCCTGGATGCGGCGAACGCAGGGGAGGACCAGCGACGACTCGAAGCCCGCGGGAAAGCGCGCCTTCAGCTTGTCGAATTCGGGGATGAGGTGTTTCATCGATCGCTCATCGGTCATTCACCTGTCACACTCGCCGCCGATCATGTTGACCGAGCCGAAGGTCGGAACGACGTCGGCCAGCTGATAGCCCTCGAGCATGCGATGCACGCCGCCCATGTGCACGAAGCTCGGCGAGCGCACATGCATCTTGTACGGTGATCCGCCGCCGGTGCTGACGAGATAGAAGCCGAGCTCGCCGTTGGGGGCCTCGTGCGCCGTGTACACCTCGCCGGCGGGCACCTGCGGCCCCTCCATGATCAGCTTGAAGTGATTGATCAGCGATTCGATTTCCGAGTACACCAGTTGCTTTTCGGGGAGCACGCAGCGCCGGTCGTCGACGTTGATCGGTCCCGGCGGCAGGCGGTCCATGAGTTGCCGGATCATCCGGATGGATTCGTCCATCTCGCGCATGCGCACGTAGTACCGGTCATAGTTGTCGCCGTTGATCCCGACCGGCACCTCGAAGTCGAGCTCGGCGTACGCGAGGTAGGGCACGTCCTTGCGCAGGTCGCGGGGAACGCCGGCCGAGCGCAGGATGGGTCCCGTGAAGCCATAGCTGACGGCATCCTCGGGCGTAATCACGCCGACGTTGCGCGTGCGGTCGATGAAGATGCGGTTGCGATCCATCAACCCGTGGATGCGGCCGATGAAATCCTCGTACTGGATCAGGATCTCGTCGAGGCGCGTGAGCCAGCCGTCGGGCAGGTCGCGGGCGAGTCCGCCGATCCGGCCGTAGGTATACGTGACCCGGGCACCGGTGAGCGCCGCGAGGTGCTCGTAGACGTAATCGCGGATCATCACCAGGTAGAGGAAGGCCGTCATCGCCCCCAGCTCCATCAGCGACGCCGCGATGCACGTCAGGTGATCGGCGATGCGCGAATACTCGGACAGCAGCGTGCGCAGGTACTTGCACCGCGGCGTGATCTCGATGCCCATCAGCGTTTCCACGGCCTCGCAATAGGCGAAGTCGTTGATGAGGCCGGAGCAGTAGTTGAGCCGGTCGACGTACGGGATCAGGTTGGTCCAGGTGTGGTCTTCGCATTCCTTTTCGAACCCGCGATGCAGGTAGCCGCAGTGCACGTCGACGCGCCGCACTTTTTCGCCGTCGAGCGCGGCGATCACCTGGATCGTCCCGTGTGTCGCCGGGTGCGACGGCCCGATGTTGACGACGACCTCGCCGTCGCGTTCGGCGCCGAAGGCCGGGCGGACCGGGTTGGGCAGCTCGAATTCCGGCATCACGCGCCCTCGGTCCGGTAAGGCACAAGCGGCTGCTCTTGTGTCTTGGGGTAATCCTTGCGCAGCGGGTGGCCGACGAAGCCCTCGTAGAGCAGGATCGGGCGCAGATCCTTGTTGCCGCGAAAGTCGATCCCGTACATCTCGTGGCATTCGCGCTCCATGAAATGCGCGGAACCGTACAGCGACGTGAGCGAGTCCACGACGGGACCGGCTTCCGGCACGCGGGTCTTGATGCGCGCGCGACCGAAATGCGACGTGGAGTAGAAGTGGTACACGACTTCGAAGCGCGGCGCCTGTCCGGGCCAGTCGACCGCCGTCACGTCGAGCAGGAGGTCGAAGCCGAATTCGGTCTTGAGCTGCGTCACGACGCCGGGCAGCGCCGCCGGGTCGATCACCAGCACGAAGGTGCCGCCCGCAAAGGTCGCGTCACCGGCCGCGGAACCCAGCCGTTGCCGCAGCAGATCGAGGGTCGGTGCTGTCATTCTCAAAAGGTGTCGGTGATGATCGGATGATGCGAGCGGGCGATGCGGTCCTGCAGCTTCATGATGGCGTCGATCACCGTCTCCGGGCGGGGCGGGCACCCGGGTACGTAGATGTCCACCGGGATGATCTTGTCGATGCCCGCGACGGCGGCATAGTTCTGGTAGAAGCCGCCGCTGGTCGCGCACGCGCCGAACGCCATCACCCACTTGGGTTCGCACATCTGCTCGTAGACCCGCAGCAGCACCGGCGCCTGCTTGTGGGTGATGGTGCCGACGACCATCAGCAGGTCCGACTGGCGCGGCGAAAACCGCGGCAGCGCTGCGCCGAAGCGGTCGGTGTCGTAGGGCGAGCTGCTCACGGCCATGAACTCCATCGCGCAGCACGCCGTCACGAACGGATACGGAAAGAGCGAGAACTTGCGCGCCCAGCCGACCAGCTCGTCCTTCTTGGTCGAGAAATACTCGAAGGCGGGCGTGCGGGCGTTGGCCGCGCGGATCGGAATGGTCTTCGGATCCATCGCTATTCGGTGACCGCTTCCAGCAGCCTTGCCTTGTAGACGTACAGCAGGATCGCGACCAGCAGGAAGACGAAGATGAAGAAGGTGAGCAGCATGAATCCGGTGAGCGGCTGCGCGCCGAGGGCCCAGATGTAGAGGAACACGGTCTCGAGGTCGAAGAGCAGGAAGGCGACCGCGATCGCGTAATACTTGATCGGAACGGCCTTCACGTTGCGCGTGTCGATCGGCGTCGCGCCGCACTCGAAGGGCTCGAGCTTGATCGCGGACGGCTTCGGCTGCGGTCCCAGGTACCGGTTCATCAGCAGCGTGACCCCGACAAAGCCGAGGATCGCCAGCAGGTACAGGATGAACGCGCCGTAAGGATTCATGTGCGGTTGTCAGCGCGCCTTCCGCGCGCACGGATCGTGGCGGGTCGGCGCGCGTTTTTGCCTTGCTGCGTACGGTAAGCGTAGCGGCGCCGGGCGCGTTTGACATGGATCAACGGACGGCGAGCGCCATGCCCAGGCATGCCGCGCACGGCAGGCCGGATTCCGACGGCCATGCGGTACCATTGGATGACATGGATCAAGCTTCCCCGGCGAGGGCCGGTTTAGGTTTCGCAGACGTCAAGCGCAACGCTCGATACTTTCGTCCCGCATTTCGAGGCCCTGCACGATGAGCTTGATTCCGAAGGACATAACCCCGGTCTACAAGGCGACGATCGGGAAGGGGACGAACGCCGCGCGGTGGCAGCGGCCGGTCTATGTGGACCTGCTGCCCCCATGCAATCACGCGTGCCCGGCCGGCGAGAACATCCAGGCGTGGCTCGACCTCGCGCAGGCGGGGCGGTACGAGGCGGCGTGGCAGAAATACATGGAAGAGAACCCGCTGCCGGGGACGCACGGCCGCGCGTGCTATCACCCCTGCGAAAGCGCCTGCAACCGCGCGCAGCTGGACGAGGCGGTTTCGATCCACTCGCTCGATCGCTTTCTGGGCGACCTCGCGTCGGAAAAGGGATGGCGGGTGCCGGTCAAGCCGCCTACCGGCAAGCGCGTCCTCGTCGTCGGCGCCGGTCCGGCCGGCTTGTCGTGCGCGTACCACCTGAAGCGCATGGGCCACGATGTCGAGATCAAGGACGCGAGCCCGGAACCGGGCGGCATGATGCACTATGGCATTCCGCAATACCGGCTGCCGCGCGAAGGCCTGATGAAGGAGATCGAGCGCATCCGGGCGCTGGGCGTGGCGATCACCTGCAACCACCGCGTTCACGACGTGCTGGCGGAAAAGGCGGACGGCCGCTTCGACGCGGTGTTCGTGGCGGTCGGCGCGCAGGTCGGCAATCACATGGACGTTCCGTCGATGGACGGGGGTCGCATGATCCACGCGCTCGAGTTGCTGGAGCAGGTCGAGCAGGGGCACGCACCCAAGCTCGGCCGCGTCGTCGGCATCATCGGCGCCGGCAACACGGCCGTGGACGCCGCGCGGGTCGCGAAGCGATTGGGCGCCACCGAGGCGATCCTGATCTACCGTTCCGACCGCAAGCACATGCGCGCGCATCCGGAGGAGGCCGCGGAGGCCTTTGCCGAGGGCGTCAAGGTCAAGTGGCTGTCCACCGTCAAGCACTTCGGCAGCGACTCGGTCACGGTGGAGCTCATGGAGATGCTGCCCGACGGCTCCGGCACGGTCGCCACCGGCAGGTACGAGGAGCTCAAGACGGACTCGCTTGTCCTTGCGGTGGGCGAGCATTCCGACCTGGAATTCGTGAAGTCGCTTGCCGGCGTCACGATCGGCCGCGGCGACGTGGTCGAAGTCGACGCGCACATGAGCACCGGCCATCCGGGCGTGTTCGCCGGCGGCGACATGATCGGCGGCGCGCGCACGATGACGGCGGCGGTCGGTCACGGGAAGAAGGCCGCGCGCAACATCGATGCCTGGCTCCGCGGCGAGGTGTATACGCAGCCGCCGAAAAATCCGATCGTCCAGTTCGAGGCCCTCAACCTGCCGGTGTTCCTCGACGCCGACCGGCGCGAGCACGCAGCGCTCCCGGTCGGAAAGCGCGCGGGCTTTGCCGAGGTCGTCGCCGGACTCTCCGAGCCCGAAGCGCGCTTCGAGGCGAGCCGGTGCCTGTCGTGCGGCAACTGCTACGAATGCGACAACTGCTACGCGTCGTGCCCGGAGCAGGCGATCACCAAGCTCGGCCCGGGGCGCTTCTACCGCTATGAATACGACCTGTGCACCGGCTGCGCCGTGTGCTTCGAGCAGTGTCCCTGCCATGCCATCGAGATGGAGCCGGAACCCGCCGCCTCGGTTGCGATCGCCACAATGGGCACGGCGATGCCGATGAGGTTCAAGGTGCGCGCATGACGCCGGCGCTCGCCACGACCCGGGCCCGGTCCGCCGTGATGGACGGCAACACCGCGGCCGCGCACATCGCCTACCGCGTCAACGAGGTCGCCGCGATCTTTCCCATCACGCCGTCGTCGACGATGGCCGAGCTCGCGGACGCATGGGCCGCCGAGGGCATCAAGAACATATGGGGCAACGTGCCGGTCGTGCAGCAGATGCAATCCGAGGGCGGGGCCGCGGGCGCGCTGCACGGCGCGCTGCAAAGCGGCGCGCTGACGACGACGTTCACGGCCTCGCAGGGGCTGCTGCTGATGCTGCCCAACATGTACAAGATCGCCGGCGAGCTGACGCCGTGCGTGTTCCACGTCGCGGCACGCGCGCTGGCCACGCAGGCGCTGTCGATCTTCGGCGACCACTCCGACGTGATGAGCGCGCGCATGACCGGCTTCGCCATGCTCGCGGCGGCGTCCGTGCAGGAGGCGCACGATCTCGCGCTCGTCGCCCAGGCGGCGACGCTCGAATCGCGGGTGCCGATCATGCATTTCTTCGATGGCTTCCGCACCTCGCACGAGGAAAACAAGATTTCGATCATTCCCGACGTCGAGATCCGGGCGATGATCGACGACGACCTCGTGCGCGCGTTTCGCGCGCGCTGCCTCACGCCCGAGCATCCGGTCGTGCGCGGCACCGCACACAACCCCGACACGTTCTTCCAGGCGCGCGAGACGGTCAATCCGTACTACGAGAAGCTTCCCGGAATTGTCCAGGCGTCGATGGACCGGCTCGCCGGCATGACCGGGCGGCACTACAAGCTTTTTCGCTACACCGGTCATCCGGAAGCCGAGCGCGTCGTCGTGGCGATCGGCTCGGGATGCGAGGTGCTGGACGAGACCGCGACGTACCTCAATGGCAAGGGCGAGAAGGTCGGGGTCCTGCAGGTCACGCTCTATCGACCGTGGAGCGCTTCCGCGCTGCTGGCCGCGCTGCCCAGGTCGGTGAAGGCCATCGCGGTGCTCGATCGCACCAAGGAGCCGGGGACGCTGGGCGAGCCGCTCTTCCTCGACGTCGTGGCGAGTTTCGCCCAGGCCTTCGCCGCCGGGACGTGGGCCGCGATGCCCAGGCTGATCGGCGGTCGCTACGGCCTCTCCTCGAAGGATTTCGATCCGGCGATGGCGAAGGCGGTCTTCGACGAGCTCAGGAAGGACACGCCGAAGCACGGCTTCACCGTCGGCATCGTCGACGACGTCTCGCACACGAGCCTCGAGTACGATCCGTCGTTCAACATCGAGCCGCCCGACGTAGTCCGCGCGCTCTTCTACGGCCTGGGCGCCGACGGCACGGTGGGCGCCAACAAGAACTCGGTGAAGATCCTGGCGGCCGACCCGGCCCGCTTTGCGCAGGGCTACTTCGTCTACGACTCGAAGAAATCCGGCTCGTACACGATTTCGCACCTGCGCTTCGGGCCGAAGCGCGTGCGCGCGCCGTACCTCGTCAAGGCGGCAAGCTTCATCGGCGTGCACAAGTTCGACTTCCTGTTCAAGCAGGACGTGCTGGGTGCGGCCGCGCCCGGCGCGACCGTGCTCATCAACAGCCCGTATGGTCCGGACGAGATCTGGGACGAGCTGCCGCGCAAGGTGCAGCAGCAGATCATCGACCGCAAGCTCGAGGTGCACGTGGTCGACGCCTCGAAGGTGGCGTTCGACCTCGGGCTCGGCGCTCGCAGCAACACCATCCTGCAGACTTGCTTTTTCGCGCTTTCCGGCGTGCTGCCGCGCGACGAGGCCATTGCCGCGATCAAGAAAGAGACCGAAAGGACTTATGCCCGCAAGGGCGCGGAAGTGGTGAAGAAGAATTTTGCCGCGATCGACAACGCGCTCGTCAATCTGCGCAGGATGAAGGTCCCGGCCACCGCCAACGGCAAGCGCGACATCGTTTCGAGGATTCCCGACGGGGCGCCCGAGTTCGTGCGCAAGGTCACGGCAGTCATGCTCGAGGGCCGCGGCGACGAGCTGCCGGTGAGCGCGCTGCCGGTCGACGGCACGTACCCCACCGGCACGACCCGATACGAAAAGCGCAACATCGCGGAGGAGGTCCCGATCTGGGAGGCGGACCTGTGCATCCAGTGCGGCCAGTGCGCGATCGTGTGCCCGCACAGCGTCATCCGCGCGAAATACTACGACCGCACGCGCCTCGACGACGCGCCCGCGGCCTTCAAGGCCGTGCCGATCAACGCGCGCGGCTACCCGGATTCGCGCTACACGCTGCAGGTCTATGTCGAGGATTGCACCGGCTGCGGCGTGTGCGTGGAGGCCTGCCCCGCGCACAGTCCGCAGGACGACAAGATCAAGGCGATCAACATGCAGCCGCGGCTGCCGCACATGGAGGCCGAGCTCGCGAGCATCGCGTTCTTCGACAAACTGCCGTGGGCCGACCGGACGCGGGTCAACTTCGCCAACGTCCGCGGGGTGCAGTTCATCCAGCCGCTGTTCGAGTTCTCCGGCGCGTGCGCCGGCTGCGGCGAGACGCCTTATCTCAAATTGCTCTCGCAGCTCTTCGGCGACCGCCTGCAGATCGCCAACGCCACCGGCTGCTCGTCGATCTACGGCGGCAACCTGCCCACCACGCCCTGGGCCACGGGAGCGGAGGGCCGCGGCCCCGCGTGGGCGAACTCGCTGTTCGAGGACAACGCGGAGTTCGGCCTGGGCTACCGTATCGCCATCGACAAGCAGCGGGAGATCGCCAGGGGACTGGCGTTGAAGCTCGCTCCCACGCTCGGCGAGGACCTCGTCACCGCGATCCTCGGGGCGCCGCAGATCACCGAATCCGACTACCGCGTGCAACGCGAGCGCATGGCGGCGCTCAAGGCGAAGCTCGCCACGCTGGACGACGCCGACGGCAGGAACCTGCTGGCGCTCGCCGACTTTCTCGTCCGCCGGTCCGTGTGGATCGTCGGCGGCGACGGGTGGGCGTACGACATCGGCTATGGCGGCCTCGACCACGTGCTCGCGACGGGCCACAACGTCAACGTTCTGGTGCTCGACACCGAGGTGTACTCCAACACCGGTGGCCAGGCATCGAAGGCGACGCCGCTCGGGGCGTCCGCGAAGTTCGCCGCCGCCGGCAGGAAGACGCCGCGCAAGGACCTCGCGATGATGGCGATAAGCTACGGAAACGTGTACGTCGCGCAGGTGGCGATGGGCGCCAACAACGAGCAGGCGGTGATCGCCTTTCGCGAGGCCGAGGCCTACGACGGTCCGTCGCTGATCCTCGCTTACTCGCAATGCATCGCGCACGGCACCGACCTGCGCCATGGCATGAAGCAGGCGGCGAGGGCGGTCGCGAGCGGGCATTGGCCGCTGCTGCGCTTCGATCCGACAATGCGCAGCCGCGGCTTGAATCCGTTCCGGCTGGATTCGACGCGTCCGCGGATCTCGCTGGAGGAATACCGCAACCGGGAAGTGCGCTTCAAGGTGGTCCAGCAGACCAACCCGAGCGAGGCGGACCGCATGCTGCACCAGGCGCAGCTCGCGGCCGACGAGCGCTACAAGATGTACGAGGACATGGCCGCCCGCGACGGCAGCCGCTTCCTGCCGCATTGGGAGAACGCCTGACCATGGACATGGCGACCACGTATCTCGGGCTGCGGCTCGCCCATCCGATCATCGCGTCCGCGTCGCCGCTGACGAGGACGGTGGACGGCATCCGCGCGCTGGAGGATGCCGGCGCCGCGGCGGTGGTCATGCCGTCGCTGTTCGAGGAACAAATCCGCGCCGAGGACACCGCCTACGCGATGTACACCGAGCATGGCTCGTTCAGCCAGTCCGAGGCAGGCAGCTACTTCCCCGAGATGCCCGACTACGACAGCGGCGTGTCGGGCCACCTCGACACGTTGCGGCGCGCGGTGGCCGCCGTCGACATCCCGGTGATCGCGAGCCTGAACGCGGTCACGCTCGAGGGCTGGGCGAGCTATGCCGCGCGACTCGAGCAGGCCGGCGCGGCGGCGCTCGAGCTCAACATGTATTTCATACCGGCCGACGCGACGATGAGCGGCCGCGACGTCGAGGCGCATTACGTCGCCGCGCTGCGGGCGGTCAAAGGCGCCGTGAAGATTCCCGTTGCCGTGAAGCTGTCGCCCTACTTCAGCGCGATCGGCAACATGGCGCTTCTGCTCTCGGACGGCGGCGCCGACGGGCTCGTCCTGTTCAACCGGTTCTACCAGCCCGACTTCGACCTCTCAACGCTGGCCGTCAAGGCCGACCTGAAGCTGAGCTCGAGCCACGAAACGGGCCCGCCGCTGCTCTGGATCAGCATGCTGGCCGGAAGGATCACGGCTTCGCTCGGAGCGACCAGCGGCGTCGAAACCGCGGAACAGGTG
>Ga0209048_10001930_pt1 | contig 20918 bp, 16 predicted proteins | sample FrelakmetCRP12CR_FD_187146 | JGI IMG/M metagenome (GOLD analysis project Ga0209048, IMG submission 187146) | Freshwater lake sediment microbial communities from the University of Notre Dame, USA, for methane emissions studies - CRP12 CR (SPAdes)... | ecosystem: Environmental > Aquatic >... | reverse complement strand
AAGGTCGGCGAGGCGCTCGACGACATCGACGCGGGGGTGTCGGACCTGACCGCCCTCGTCGAGGACCTGCTGCTCCTTGCGCGAACGGATTCCGGCGCCCTGGTCCTGGAGCGCACGCCGGTGGATCTTGCGGATGTCGCCGTGGAGGCGGTCGGGACCCTCACGCCGGTCGCTACGCAGCGAGGGGTCCGCCTGGAGGTCGACCCGCGGCCAACACTGGTGGCCGGGGACCCGATGCGGCTCCGCCAACTGGTGACGATCCTCGCCGACAATGCCCTGGCCCACAGCCCGGCCGGAACGGCCGTCGTGGTTCGAGTCAGGCCAGACGGACCGAACGCGATGCTGACCGTCGAGGACCAGGGTCCGGGCATCCGCGCCGAAGACCTGCCCCGGATCTTCGAGCGCTTCTGGCGCGCCGACAACGCGCCGCCGGGCGGCACCGGCCTTGGGCTGTCAATCGCCGCCTGGATCGTGGAAGCGCACGGCGGAGCGATCGCGGCGGCCAACCGCCCGGAGGGCGGGGCGCGCTTCGAGGTCCGGCTTCCGACGAGCGCCTGAACCGCCGGCCGTCGGATCGCCGGCCGTGGGACCGCCGGCCGGGGGCCTGCCCGGAGCGGTGCGCCCACCGCAGACCCCCTCCCTGGGACCTTTGGCCGATGGCGCGTCGGGGCACCACCCGCGCACGCTTGTCGGGCCGATCAACTCGGGGGCAATTGACGCTGACGGAGGCCTGCATGCCACGCCTGACGGGCAAGGTGTTCACGGATCTCGCGATCTGGATGATCGCGTTCGGCTTGCTGATCGGCGTCGTCTTTCCGCCGTTCTGTCTCGCGCTGGGCCTGCCGGCGGACCGGATCCTGACGCCGATCTTCTTCGCATCGACGCTGGGCGCGGGCCTTGCCGTCGGCGCGGTCAACTACGCGCTTGCCAGGCTCGTCGTCGGTCGACGGCTTCGACGCCTGGCCACGAGCATGGAGACGGTCGAGACGCAGCTCGGGGCCGCCACGCTGACGCACGACTGGTCCGGCTGCGACCCGGAGCGATGCGCCCTGCCGGTCGACTCTGCCGACGAGGTTGGCGCGAGCGCCGCAGCCTTCAACCGGCTCATCCGGACGCTGTCGCGTTCGCACCAGGTGGAGGCGGCGACGCGCGACTTCACCGAGGTGATATCCAGCCACCTGGATCTCGACGAGCTGGCGGACGCGTCGCTCGACGCGCTGCTTCGGCACACCGGCGCCGCCGCGGGCGCGATCCTGGTGATCCGCGAGGACGTGCTGGTTCCCCAGGCGTCGCACGGTCTGCGGGCGCTCGAACGCCTCGTCGACAACGACCACGTCCGTCGCGTCCTGCGGCAGGGTCGCACCGACCGGATCACGGTGGATCCGGACGAGGCGCTCGTGGACTCGCTGCTCGTGGACCAGGTTGCCCGCGAGATCCTTGCCATTCCGGTCATGTTCAAGCGCGTGCCACTCGGGGTCGTCATCCTCGCGTCCATTGCACCGTTCGCGGCCGACGTGGGGATCCTCGTCGAGCAGTTCCGGGCGGACCTGGGCCTCGCCCTCAACAACGCGCTCTCGCACGACCGGCTCGAGCGGCTGGCTGCGATGGACCCGCTGACGGAGGCGTACAACCGGCGCTTCGGCCTTTCGCGCCTCCACGAGGAGTTCGCCCGGAGCGTCCGCACGGGCAGCCCACTGGGCGTGCTGATGCTGGATCTCGACCACTTCAAGGCCGTGAACGACACGTACGGGCACCTTGTTGGCGACCGCGTGCTCCGCGCGGCGGCCGCGGCGTGCCGCCGGATCATCCGGGAAGGAGACGTTCTGGTCCGATTCGGCGGCGAGGAGTTCCTGATCCTCCTGCCCGGCGCGGCGTCCGCCGACCTCGCCGAGCTGGGTGAGCGGGTCCGCCGCGCGATCGCCGCAACGGCGGTGGCGGAGGGCGACCAGCGCATCGGCGTCACGGTCAGCATCGGCGGCGTCTCCTTCCCGGAGGAAGGCGTCGAGTCGCCGGATGCCCTCGTGGATCTCGCGGACAGCGCCCTCTACGCCGCCAAGCGGGCTGGTCGCGATCGGGTCCAGCTCGCCGCCTGACCGCGTCACTCGTCGGCGACCACGGCCGCTACGGCGGCTCGCCGCCGATCATGTCTCGGCAGTGGCATGTGCCCGTGGCCCGTGTCCCGTGGACTGGCGGCCCGTGTCCGGTGTACTGGCGGCCCGTGTCCGGTGTACTGGCGGCCCGCGTCCTCTGGCGTCAACGACCGCGCTCCGCCCGGCGATTGGGGCGGCGATGCGCCGGGCCGATCGCGCCCGCATCCTGCTGGGGAGGCATCTCCCGCCGCGATGCCAGTAGCGGGCATATCGACTGTGGTGGGTATATCCGCGGCGGCATCAGCGAACGCGGGCATCAGCGAACCCGGCCATCAGCGAACCCGGGCATGGGAGGACCAGGGATGGACCGCGGCCGATGCGGATTCTCTGGGAGGGCCCGGGCATCGGCGCCGGCGCCTCGGACAACCGTCCGCGGGACGGCGTCAGCCTCCGCCGGGCGGGTCCTCCTGGTCACCGCGGTGGTCGGCGCGAGGGTCGTTGTCGAGGATGAGCAGCGGCGCCATCCAGGACGGAACTCGACGTTCGGAAGGGCGGATCTCGGCGTCGATCGCGATCAGCAGGGTGGCAAAGCGGCCGAGCGGCATGTTCGCGCCCTTGCCGTTCTCGAGCCGCGAGATGACCGTCTGATCGATCCCGGTCAGGTCTTCGACCTGGCGCTGCGTGAGGCTTGCGTGCACGCGCGAGGCCCGGACCTGGTGGCCGATACGGACCATCGGGTGGTCGGGCGGCCGATGGTCGCGCTCTCGGGCAGGATCGACCCCGAACCACTTCTCCAAGAATCGCTCGTACATGCCGTGATTCAAACCGATGGCACGTATCCGGCCATCAACCGGAGGTTCATCGCGGCTCAATCGCCCGAAACCGGGCTCGACATGCCCGCAACACGCATACCGCGCGGCAACCTCCCATCGCCCGCATGCGGCCGCGAGCACGCGCGTGCATCTGCGCCAGGCAAGCTGGCACCGCCAGGCAAGCTGGCACCGCCAGGCAAGCTGGCACCGCCAGACAACCCGGAGCGCCAGACAACCTGGCACCGCCGGCACGTAGCATGCGCTGCGTATGCAGCTTCTCGACGGCGCTCCCGTCTACTCGGCCACCGATCTCGTCGGGTTCCTTGTCTGTGCCCACCGCTTCGAGCTGGAGCGCGCGGCAATGGCTGGCCTTGTCACGAAGCCGATCCGGAGCGACCCGACCATCGAGCTTGTGCAGCAGCGCGGCTACGAACACGAGAAGAGGTACCTGGAAGACCTCCGCGCGGCCGGTCGGCTGATCGTCGAGATCCAGCGCGACGGCTCGACCGCGAACTCGCGCGCGGGCCTCGATGGAGCTGCGGAGCTCACCCGCCAGGCGATGCGCGACGGCGCGGACGTCATCTACCAGGCCACGTTCTTCGACGGGACGTGGCGCGGCCACGCCGACTTTCTCCTGCGGATCGACCACGCACCCGGGGAGCCGGACAGCGCGCTCGGCGCCTGGCACTACGAGGTTGCCGACACCAAGCTCGCCCGCCACGTCAAGGCCGGCGCCGTCCTCCAGATCTGCTCGTACGTCGACCAGCTGACACGGGCCCAGGGGCGGCAGCCCGAGCGGCTCCACGTCGCGCTCGGCGGGAGCGCCCGCGAGACCGTGATCCTGCGCGTCGACGACTACATGGCCTATTACCGTCGCGTGAAGGCGGACTTCATCGCCGCCGCGGACGACCACCACGTCGGCCCACCGGTGTACCCGCCCGCGCACACGTACCCCGATCCGGTCGAACATTGCGACATCTGCCGCTGGTGGGCGGTCTGCCGGGACCGGCGCCGGGCCGATGACGACCTGAGCCTCGTGGCCGGAATCAGCGCTCGCCAGCGGCGCGGGCTCAAGGAGCGCCCTCTGAACGCGCCGCCGGGCCCGGTCCGGACGCGCCGCGGCCTTGCCGGGCTCCAGCTCCCGCTGCGCCCGAAGCTCGACAGCGGCGGCGACGCCGCGCTCGCGCGCGTCCGCGAGCAGGCCCGGATCCAGGTCGACGGCGAGGACCGCGGCGAGACCCTCTGGGAGCTCCTCGAGCCGGAGTGGTCCCTGGATGCCAGCGCAGGCGCACGGACACTCGTGCCGGATCGCGGTTTCCTCGTCCTGCCCGAGCCATCGCGAAACGACCTCTTCCTCGACCTTGAGGGTGATCCGTTCGCGTTCGACGACGGTGTCGACTACCTGTTCGGCGTGCTGGACCCCGCGTCAGTCGAGGCGGACTCACGGTGGCCGGGAGCGGAGGCCGAAGCGGCCACGCCTAAGTTCCACGCGTTCTGGAGCCGCGACGCAGACGGCCTCGTGACACTCCCCGCCGAGAAGGCGGCCTTCGAGCGGCTCATGGATTTCCTGATCGACCGGCTCGATGCGGACCCGGCACTCCACGTCTACCACTACGCGGCGTACGAGAAGACCGCGCTCGCGCGTCTCGCCCAGCGGCATGCGACCCGCGAGGACGAAGTCGACCGGCTCCTGCGGGGGCGCGTCCTCGTCGACCTCTATCGCGTGGTGCGGCAGGGCATCCGTGCCAGTGTGGAGAGCTACTCGATCAAGCGTCTCGAGCCCCTCTACGGCCTGCACCGCGCAGTCAACCTGAAGGACGCGGGGAGCAGCATCGTCGAGTTCGAAGTCTGGCTGGGTCGCGGCGCCACCGCCGAGGGCCTGGTCGGCGACGAGATCCTCCGCGAGATCGAGGGCTACAACCGCGACGACGTCCTGAGCACGTGGCGCCTCCGCGAGTGGCTCGAGCGCCGCAGGCTCGACCTGAGTGAGCTGCTGGGCATCGGGATTCCTCGCCCCTCGCTGGCGGATGCCGCGATGGAGCCCCCCGAGCCAACGGAGCGGCAGGCGGCCGTGGCCACGGTCGTCGCCGCGTTGACGCGGGACCTCGGGGAGATGGACCCAGCGTGCACGGAAGTCGCGGCCCTGACCGACGAGCAGCGGGCGGCGTGGCTCCTCGCCCAGCTCCTCAACTGGCATCGCCGCGAGAACAAGGCCTTCTGGTGGCGTTACTACGACCTCTGCGGGATGACCGACGAAGACCTCCTCGAGGCGCGCGAGCCGATCGGGAGGGTCGAATTCGTCGAGGACCTGGGCTCCGCGTCCAAGGCCGGCGCGCACCTCCAGCGGTTCCGCTTTCAACCGCAGGACCACGCCGCGAAGGTGGGCCGCCGCGTCGACGACCCGCGTTCGCAGTCGTCCGTGGGGACCGTTCGGGAGATCGATGAGGTCGGTGGCACCATAACGCTCCATCGGACTGCAGCCGAGCTCGCGCGCGGGATCCCCACCTCCCTCATCCCGTTCGACTTCGTGCCGACCACGGTCATCGAGGATTCGCTCCTCCGAATCGGGCGGCGGGCCGTGGAGCTCGGAGCCGGGCAGGGGATCGGAGCCGGGCAGCGGATCGGGCAGGACGTCGGGCACGGGCTCGCCGACCCGGGAGCCGTCGACCGGGCCGCAAGGGAGCTGCTCCTTCGGCGCCCCCCGCGAATCGCCGGCCGCCTGCCGGGATCCCCGCTGCGCGCCGACCACGAGTCCGCCCTCGAGGCCGCGACCCGGCTGGTCCTTGACCTCGACGGCACGACCCTCGCGATCCAGGGCCCGCCCGGTACCGGAAAGACGTACGCCGGGGCCCGCATGATCCTCGCTCTCGTCGCGGCGGGCAAGACGGTCGGGGTCACGGGGAACAGCCACAAGGTGATCGGCAACGTCCTCGATGAGGTCCATCGCGCTGCCCGGGAGGCCGGTCTCCCCGAGGGCGCGGTCTCCATCGGCCAGAAGCCCGGCCGGGACGAGTTCCCGGCCTGCCCCAACGCGCAGGACCTGGCGAAGTGGGATGGCGCGACGATCGCCACTGCCCTCGCGGATGGGGTATTCCACGTCGTCGGGGGAACCGCCTGGCTCTGGTCCATGGCCGCCATGGCGGGGAGCGTGGACGTCCTCGTCGTCGACGAGGCCGGCCAGATGAGCCTCGCAAACACGGTCGCGGTGTCGCCCGCGGCGGGGTCGCTCGTGCTCCTGGGCGATCCCCAGCAGCTCGACCAGCCGCTCAAGGGGAGCCATCCGCCCGGTGCCGAGCGGAGCGCGCTTGCCCATCTCCTCGCCGGCGACCCCGGCCAGCCGTCCCACGCCACGATGCCCGCGGAGCGCGGCCTCTTCATCGAGAAGACATGGCGTCTCCATCCCGACGTGTGCGCCTTCACGAGCGAGGTCTTCTACGAGTCGAAGCTGACGCCCGAAGCGGGGCGCGAGCGGCAGTCCGTGCACGGGATGCCGCCCGAATCGCGGCCTGGCGTGCCGCCGCTGCGCGGGGCCGGAATCCGTTGGCTGCCCGTGGAGCACGCGGGGAACGCCGTCGACAGCCCCGAGGAGGCCGCCGAGATCGCCCGCCTCCTGGGGGAGTTGTTCGACCCGGCAACCAATGCCCGCTGGACGAACGTCGACGGCGTCGAGGCGCCCCTCCAGTTCGGCGACGTGGTGGTCGTGGCACCCTACAACGCCCACGTGGATCGGATCGCCGCCGCCCTTCGGGCGGCCGGTCTCGGCCAGGTCCGCGTCGGGACGGTCGACAAGTTCCAGGGCCAGCAGGCACCCCTGTCGATCTACGCGATGGGGTCGTCCTCGCCCGAGGACGCACCGCGGGGGATGGAATTCCTCTACTCGTTGAACCGCCTCAACGTGGCCACCTCGCGCGCTCGGTGCATCGCCGCGGTCGTCGCGTCGCCGACGCTCGTGCGCGTCGCCTGCCAGGTGCCCCGCCAGATGCGCCTTGCCAACGCGCTCTGCCGGCTCGTCGAGATGTCGGTGCCGGTGGGCTGAGGCGGGCTCGGCGCGCGCGCAACAACGGTGCGCCGACGACCCGTTGGCTGATGACCGCTGCTGACAGGCCGCGAGATCCGCCCGCCGGAGGTTGGCGTACCACCCGCAACACCGTGCCGATCCACGCGCACGGTCCCAGGGGGATCCCACATGAAGCAACGGCTCGCTATCTTCGCCGCCGCCGGGGCACTCGTCGCGTTCGCCCTGCCGGGCCTCGTCGCGGCCGCCGACGCGCAGGTTGTCGCGGGAAGGGTGATCGGGGCGCACGGGACGCTCCTGGTCGCCACGAGCAACCAGATGACGGTCTACACCTTCGACAAGGACGTCGCGGGGAGCGGCGCCAGCAACTGCACCGGCGGGTGCCTGACCACGTGGCCCGCCCTGACGGTGGCCGCGGGCGACATCCCGACCGGTGGAGCGGGCGTCACGGGCACGCTCGGCACGATCACTCGCGCCGACAACGGTGCGCTGCAGGTTACGTACAACGGCCTGCCGCTCTACTTCTTCTCCCACGACGCGGCACCCGGCGACACGAACGGCATCTACCCGAACTGGCGGGCCGTGGTCCTTGCCGCCGCGGCGCCGTCCGCGACTGCGACGCCGACCGAGGCTCCGGCGCCGTCCGAGGCTCCGCAGACAGCCACCCCGCCGCCGACCTCCACCGCACCGGCGGGAACCGGATCGGGGACCGGCGGCGATGCAGGGCTCGCTCTCCTGGTGGCGGGCGTCGCGGGGCTCGGCGGCCTCGTGGCAATCCGTCGCCGGGCCGCCGTGCGCTCGTGAGCTGACCCTCGACATCCTCAGTCCGCTCGAGCTCGGCGCTCGGCGCTCGCGCTCACGCCGGACCCGACGCCCGGCGTGAGCGCAGATCCGTGAGCGCACATACGGATCGTGGAAGACTCGGCCCACGTATGCCCGCTTCGGGCATATCGAGCGACGCTGATCGTCCAAGGGTCGCGCCCCGACCCCTCGCACCTTTCCGCCTCGCGCACGCCTTCACCCGCCCTCGCTGTCGCCGTCCGCTCGGGGGGCGGCACCGGGTATGCCCGCAACGGGCATACCCAAGGCGGGCTGGTCGCGTGGCGGATTGTCGGCCGACCGCGCTTCAGCATCACCGCCTCGTGCGGTCCCGGGCGGCGCGGGAGTCCGCGCCGGGCGCGGGATGCTTCCGGCTACGACGTGCGGTCGGTGCTCCGCGGTTGCGCGACCCCGACCCCCATGACCTCGGTTCCGGCTTCCAGCACGTCCGCCTCCTCGCCCATGCCCACGTAGAGGAGCGGCGAGGTCAGGAAGAGGTCCGCCGCCGCGAGCGTCGTTGCGATCGGCACGTTGTGCACGTTGCATACGCGCAGGAGCGTCCGGATGTCCGGGTCGTGCGGGTGCGCGCTCAGGGGATCCACGAAGAAGAGGCAGGCGCGAATCCTCCCTTCGGCGACCATCGCGGCGATCTGCGCGTCGCCCCCGAGCGGACCCGAGAGCAGGGTCGTCACTTCGAGCCCGACCTTCTCGCGGAGCAGGCGCCCGGTGGTCGCGGTGGCATAGAGGTCGAATTGCGCGAGCACGTCGCGGTTGTAGGTGGCGTACGCCACGAGGTCGGTCTTCTTCCCGTCGTGCGCAATCACGGCGAGACTTGGTCGAAGCGGCATCACGGACTCCGGGGATTGGGATCAGGGGCGGACCCGAGTCTACGCCTCGTTGCCGGATCGGACGGTCGAGGGGCTCCCCCTGGCGTACCCGTCAACCCCGCCGGGTGCAACGGATCGCCCAGCGACCGTCGAGATCCTGCTGCGCTCCGACGATCTTTCCGGCCCGAAGCAACTGCCCCAGCGCGCTCGCCGGACGAGCGGGTGATTCGCCGAGCAGGCGCCGGATCGCGCCCTCGGCATTCGCCTGCGACGGCGTGATCTCCAGGCCGGGCTCACCGCAGGCGAGTTCCTGGAGCAGCTCGTTGACGCGGGCCAGGTCATCGTCCGAGATCGTGGTCGGGCTGCGTCGGGCGGTGCCCTTCCCGGCGGACGCGGCCGGTCCGGCGGGCTCCGGTGGCTCAACCGTGGACCGCGCCACTCCGTCCGGGCGGGCAGTGCCGCTGGGGTGCCGGCGATTGGCGAACGGGAGCGCCGGGCCCTTTGCGGGCAGGATCGCCCGGACCTCGACGGGCACCGCGGCCGCGAACGCCTCGAAACAGGCGTCCTCGTACTCCTCCGCGGCATCGGTGGATGCCCACCAGACGCGGGCGCGCCCGAGATTCGTGAGCGCCTTGAGCCACTGCCCTGCTGCGTGTGGCCGCGCGTCTCCGAGCGGCGTGCGGTAGAAGGCGTCCACCCGCCGCGCGATCGACCTGCCCGTGCTCCCGATGAACACGATCGACTCTCCCGGGAGCCACCACGCGGCGAGGCGCAGGCCAAGGCCCTTGCCGGTTGGTCGCTCGCCATCGACCACGAGCGTGGGCACGCGGCTGAGCCACGTCCCGATCGCCGAGATATCAACCGGGGCCCGGTCGGGCGCCGACGGCCACTCGACGACGTAGATGCCCGGGCCGTTGGCACGGACGGGATTGCCCCAGACGACGGGCCCGTCGGCGCTCAGCCCGACGGTTCGGAGGAGTTCGGCGGCGGTGATCGGCATACCCGGATGGTACGGCGCGGGTCACCCCGCGATGACGGCTCCCAGCGCATCGGCGAACGGCCCGAAGGTCGCGGACGTGAAGCCCGCCACGTTGATCCGGCCGCGGCCGACCACGTACACCGCGTGCTCTTCACGGAGCCGCGCCACCTGCTCGAGGCTGAGCCCGAGGAGCGCGAACATCCCCCGCTGCGTCGCGATCGGCGCCCAGTCGCCCGGGATGTCCCGCGTGGCGATTGCCTCGACGAGCGCGGAGCGATTCGCCTTGATGCGGGTCCGCATCGCGGCCAGCTCGATCTCCCACTGGGCGCGCAGCGCGGGATCGGCCAGGATGGTCGCCACGATGTCGCCGCCGTGCGAGGGCGGGTTCGAATAGTTCGACCGGATCGCGATCTTCACGTGCGACTGGGCCGCCGCGGCCTGCGCGGCTGACCCCGCCACGAGGAGCAGGGCGCCCACCCGCTCGTTGTACAAGGCGAAGCTCTTGGAGTACGAGGTCGAGACGAGGAGCTCCTGCCCGGGTCGGAGGAGCCCATCCATCCAGTCGGCATCCTCGCGCAGCCCGTCGCCGAAGCCCTGGTAGGCGAAATCGACGAGCGGCAGGAGCCGCCGTTCCTCGACGAGGTCGCCGATCTTCCGCCACAGCTCCGGCGACGGGTCGACGCCGGTCGGGTTGTGGCAGGAGCCGTGGAGCAGCACGACGTCCCCGGGCGACGCTTCACCGAGCGCCTCAAGCAGGGCCGTCTCGTCGATTCGCCGGCCGGTCGGATCGGTGTACGGGTATTCGCGGATCCGGAAGCCAGCCAGTGAGAAGAGCTGCGGGTGGTTCGGCCAGGTGGGCTGGCTCATCCAGATCGTGCCGCCGCCGCCGGTCTGCCGGATGAAGTCGGCCGCGACCCGCAGCCCGCCGGTGCCGCCGGGCGTCTGGCTGACGGCCACCCGCGCGGATCGAACCACCTCGTGCTCGGGCGTGAAGACGAGGTCCCGGACCGCGTCGCGGAACGCCGCCTCTCCGTCGATGGGCCGATAGAGCTTGGACCGGCCGGCGGCGAGGATCCGCCGCTCCGCCTCCGTCACCGAGGGCAGGACCGGCGTCGTCCCGGTGTCGTCCACGAAGACGCCCGACGACAGGTTGATCTTGCCACTCCTCGTGTCGGCGCGGGCAGCTTCGGCCAGGCCGAGGATCGGGTCGGGCGGGGCGGGGACGCGAGCGAGCGACGGAAGGGCCACGGTGCGATGCTCCTGGGCGGCGGACGGTGGGCGGCGACCGGCGCACGGGGTGGGCCGCCCGGGTGGACGTCCCGAACGATACAGGCGGCGCGGATCCCCGGAGAGCGGATCGCGGGCGAGCGCGTCGCGGATCGCCCGAGAGCGCGTCGCGGGTGAGCGCGCTGCTAGGCTTGTTGACCATGCGCCTGCTCGCCTTGACCTGCGAAGTCCTCGCCCGGTCCGTCTACCTGTGCGCCGCACGCTCGCCGCATGTCGTGGACGTGCGGCTGAACCGGCGCGGCCTCCACGACGACCCGCCGATCCTCCGCTCGATCCTCCAGGCGGAGATCGACGAGATCGGCGCGCCGTATGACGCGGTGGTCCTTGCGTACGGGCTGTGCGGCGGCGCGACGGCGGGGCTCCGGGCGGGCCCGATCCCGCTGGTGGTCCCGCGCGCGCACGACTGCATCACGCTCTTCCTTGGCGACCGGGCCCGCTACCAGGCTGAGTTCACGGCAAACCCCGGCACCTACTGGTACGTCCAGGACTACCTGGAGCGGTCCGACGACGGGAGCGCGTTCGGCGGGGTGGGAGCGGTCTCCGAGGCGTCCGCCCGGGCCACGTACGAGGAGTACGTCGCGAAGTACGGCGAGGACAACGCCGCGTACCTGATGGAGGCGCTGGGCGCCTGGCGCTCCCACTACAACCGCGCCGCATTCGTGGAGATGGGCGTGGCCGCACCGGAGGCGGCGGCGACGGCCGAGGCGCGTGCCCGCGACGACGCTGAGCGGCGTGGCTGGCAGTTCGCGAAGCTCGCCGGCGAGCTGCTTCTCGTCCGCGGCCTCATCGATGGCAACTGGGACCCGGCGGACTTCCTTGTCCTGCACGCCGGTGAGCGACTCGCGATGTCCTACGACGACGGCGTGATCCGGGCCGAGTCGGTCCCGGCGGTCTGAAGTTCCCGCGCCCCAGGTCGCTGGCGCGCCTCAGTCGCCCCGGATCGCCTTCCGGGCAGCCTCCACTGCGCTGGCCGCGTCGGACGCGTAGCCGTCCGCCCCGATGGACGCCGCGAACTCTGAGGTGAGGGGGGCACCACCCACGATCACCTTGACGTCGGGGAGGTTCGCGGCGCGGATGGCGGCGACGACGTCCTTCATGCCGACCATCGTCGTCGTGAGGAGGGCGCTGATCCCGACGATCGTCGCCCCGTGCTCCTTCGCCGCTTCGACGAAGCGTTCCGGCCCGACGTTCGTGCCGAGGTCGATCACCTCGATGTTGGCACCCCTCCACATCATCGCCACGAGGTTCTTGCCGATGTCATGGAGGTCGCCCTTGATCGTCCCGATGACTGCGGTGTGCTCGGGCAGGATGCCAGCCTTCACGAGGACCGGCTCGAGGACGGCGGTGGCCTCTTTCATCGCCCGGGCGGAGATGAGCATCTCCGGGACGTAGATCTCCTGGCACTGGAACCTGGCGCCGATCACCTCCATGGCGGCGGTCATCGCGGCGAGCACGGTTCTCGGGTCCAGGCCTTCGTCAACCGCCGCCTGCGTGACCCGGACCGCCATGGCGCGGTCGCCGGCCTCGATCGCCGCCGTGAGTGCCGCAAGGTCCGCCATCGGTCGTCTCTCCCGCTGTCCGTCGTGCTGCCGTGGTGCCGAGGTGCCCAGGTGCCGTGTCAGTGTGCTGCCCTGGTGCCGTATCAGTGTGCTGCCATGGTGCCGTGGCAGCATGGCGCCCCAGTGCGTCAGCCGAGCTCGCCCGCACGAAACGCCCTGAGAAACTCGCCGCCGTACGGGTCCGCGCCCGCCAGGAGGTCAGCGGCCAGCTGGTACGTCCGCGCCCCGCGATCGAGCCCGGCGATCCGCCCGAGGTCGTTCGCCAGCGGGTCGATGATGCCGCTGTCCGCCCCGGCCGCCACGGCCAGGTCGATGAAGACATCGTTGAGGAGCTTGCGAGCCGGGAGCCCGTAGCTCACGTTCGAGAGTCCACCGGTCAGGTGGAGCTCGGCCGGATAGGCCGCCCGGAGCGCTCGCACGGCGTCGAGGAAATGGACGCCGACCTCCGGGTCAACCGCGACGGGCAGCACGAGCGAGTCCACGTGCAGCGCACCCAGGCCGAGGCCTCGGGCGATCGCCGCGTCGATGAGCGCACGCGCGTTCGCGACCCGCTCGTCCGCGTTCGCCGGCATCGAGCCCGCGCCCGTTGCCGCGAGCACGACCGCGCAGCCCTCGGCCGCGGCGAGGTCCAGGACGTCGAGCCGGTCGAGCGCCGCCGAGTTGAGCAGCGGCGCACCGGCCCGCCGAGAGGCCGCGGCGAGGCCCGCCCGGAGCACGGCCGCCGACGACGAGTCGAGCGCGAGCGCGACGTCGGTCGCGTCCTCGACCGCCCCGACGATCCAGCGCATCGCCGCGATCCGGCCGTCCACGTCCGTGGTCACCTCGTCGACGTTGAGGTCGAGGAAATGGGCTCCGGCCGCCGCCTGGCGCCTCGCCATCGCGCGGACGTAGCCACGCCCGAGCTCCGCGGCGCCGACGTCGCTGCCCAAGCCGGCGAGGACGGCCGCCTTGACATGCTTCACTTTCTGCTTCGGACCCTCGGGGCCACCGAGCGCCGCGTCCGGGACCGGCAGGAGCCGCGCCACGTCCAATTCGTCGCTGAACGGCAGCGCGGGCCGCCCGTCCGGGAGCGCCACCACGCGCTGGCCGCCGCGGAGGACGACACGTGTCGCGTGGATGTTCTCGCCGATCACGATGAACGGGCCGCGGAGGATCTCGGTCATGGTGTTCCCTTCGCAAAGTGGTCGCGTTCGAGGAAGGTGTTGGCCCAGGCACTCGTGCGCCGCAGGCGGTTGTCGACGATCACGGGCGGGCGCTCGAGCATCGTGAGCTCCTCGCCGTACGGCTTCAGGCGCTCGTACGCGCGTACCCACACGCACCGTTTCGGGAGGACCTCGCAGATGCCGTCCTGCGACCCGCCACACGGCCCGTTCCGCTCGCCCTTCGGGCACTGCGACTCCGGGCAAAGGTACGCGACGTCGGGCAGCGAGCAGTCGCCACAGTCCCGGCAGTCGTACAGCGGAACCTTGACTGCCTGCTCCAGCACGTGGAGCGGCCGGCCGAGGTGGACCCGCTCCAGCTGCCCGTAAACGCGGCCCGCGGCGCGGAAGCCGGGCGTCCCTGGCGCAAACACGGTGCGGTGCGCAAGGCGGTTCGCCTTGTACCACGGCGAGACCCGGCGGCGCGCCCGGCGGCGCGCACGCGACGTCAGTGTCCGGGCATAAGCCGGGGCCAGCTCGTCGGTCGCGAGGCCCGTCGCGGAGTCCCCGGCGAAGAACCGGAAGCTCCCCTTCGGCGCGTAGGCGATCTCGCGCGCGAACGTTCGCCAGTCGTCAGGTGCATAGCTCGCCGCGCTGTCGAGCACGCGCGCCACGTCAGCGGCGGGCAGGTGGCCCGCGAGGTACACGCCACGGAAGCCGAGGCCGCGCGCGATCGCAACCTGGCGTGCGGCGAGCTCCAGGAAGAAGGCTCGGCCTTTGTCCGCGGCGGCTGCCTCCCGTTCGGCGACCTCCAGCAGCTCGTCCGAGACGACGCAGCCGGGGATCCGGTTCGCGTTGAAGAGGCGGGCGACGGTCCGTGACAGCACGTAGACGCTGGCGAGCGCCGGCACGCGCAGGTCGGCCCGGCGCATCCAGCGCAGGAGCTCGTCCCAGGCGCGCGCGTCGTAGCCCAGCTGGGGGATCACGAAATCGGCGCCCGTGCGCACTTTGAGGGCGAGCTTGAGGTACTGCGGGACGACCTCGGCCTCGAGTCGCTTGAACGGTGAGACGGCACAGCCGAGGTAGAACCCAGGCGGCATCGGATCCGCGGCGTCCGAGGCAGAGCGCGCGGCCACGGCGTCGCCCGGGCCCTGGTTGACCAGGCCGCGGTACAGCGCAAGGAGACCCACCGAGTCCACGTCGAACACCGGGCGCGAGAGGCCTTCGAACCCCTCCACGGGGTGATCGCCGGAGACGGCCAGGACGTTCCGGACGCCGCGCCGCTCCAGCTCCCAGGCGAGCGACAGGAGCCCGTTGCGGCTCCGGTCCCGGCAGGCCACGTGGACGATCACGTCCTGCCCCCGCGCCAGGAACTCCTCGGCGAGGAGCGCGGGGCTCGCCATCGCGTGGCCGCCTGCGTTGTCCGTGATCGAGAGCGCCGCGATCCGCGGGTCCTCCACGAGCGCATGCGCGGCCGCCAGGCCCGCCCGACCAGCCCTGTCCGCGGTGGCCCCGCGCCAGGGGACCAGCTCGGTGACGGTGACGAACTCGTCGCTGGTCGCGAGGCGCTCGCGGAGGCTCGGCTTCGCGGTGCTCACGCGGGAATCCCCGCCGCCAGGGGCTCGAAGCGGCAGCCGTCCACGAACAGCTCGAAGAAGTCGGGCTGGGCCTCCAGCTCCACGTGCTCGATGCGCGCGACTCGGGTCCCCAGGCGAGCCCGCGCGCCGCGCGAAAGAAGGAGCGCCTTTGCCCCGCGCACGGACGCGTTGCCGTGACGCACCACCCGCTCCGGTGGCACCGGCGGGAGGAAGCCGATCGCGATCGCGTTCGCGACGTCGAGCGACGAGGCGAATCCCCCGGCAAGGTCGAGACGAGCCAGGTCGGCTGCCTCCAGCCCGAGCATCCGCAGCAGTACCTGCATGCCAACCGCGTTGGCGGCCTTTGCCTGGGCGAGATGGCTCGCGTCGGCCCTGGAGAGCGTGATCCCGCGGTCCGGCACGACCACCACGGCTGCGCTGCCGTCGGCGAAGACGCCGCGCGGGCTCATGGCCCCGGTCCGCCGCAGCTCGGCGAGGAGGTCCACGAGCCCGGAGCCGCAGATCCCTTCGGGGTCGACGTCGCCGATGGTCCGGACCACGAACGCTCCTCCGATGCTCCGGACGGACTCGATCGCGCCTTCTGAGCCGGGCATCCCGTAGCGGATCAGGCCCCCTTCAAACGCCGGCCCCGCCGGGCAGGAGCAGGCGAGCGTCCGCTGCCCGTCGGTCAGGATGACCTCGGTGTTCGTGCCGACGTCAACCAGCATCCGCGGGACGTGGCCCGCCTCGCCATCCATCGCGACCAGGTCCGCGGCCGCGTCTGCGCCGACGTGGCAGGCGATGAGCGGTGCGCCCCAGACACGGGCGCGCGGGTGGACCAGGAAGCCCACCTCGTGGGCGCGCCGGTCCACCGCAGTGGAGGCCGCCTCGCCGGCGCGCCAGGCGATCTCGGTGGTGGATCGGTACGGCGAGCGCCCGATCGGTGCCACGTCCAGGCCGAACGCGAGATCGCGCATGGTGGCATTGCCGACGACCACGACCTCGACAACTTGGTGGCGGTCGACACCCCACGCGGCATAGAGGCGGGTGAGCTCGTGGTTGAGCGCGCGGCGGAGCGCCCTGCGGAGCTCGCCCGGATGCTCATCGTCGTACGTGATGCGGGCCATGACGTCGCTGCCGCCGAAGCGCTGCGGGTTCTCGAACGCTGCCGCTGCGAGCGCCTCGCCGGATGCGAGGTTGACCAGCTCGAGGACGATGGTCGTGGTCCCGACGTCCAGGGCGAGGCCGAACAGCCGGCCGTGCACCGGCCCAAGGTCATCGATCGGGGTCCCGTCGTCCGCCAGGAGGCGCACGCGACCGCCGATCACCTGCACCGCCGGATCCACCTCGAGCGGGGGACCGTCGGGTGGCATGAAGATCCGGAGCCTCCGGCGAAGGACAGCGAACTCGATCTGGGTGTCGTCGCGCTCCACGGTCGCGCGGCAGGCCAGACGGTAGCCCGGCCGCAGGAAGGCTTCTTCCGGGCCAGCGGGAGCGAGTGCCTCGCCGCCGGCCGTCACCTCGACGATGCACTCGTGGCAGCGACCCGAACGCCGGCACGACGCCGGCACGACCAGCTCCAGCTCGTCGGCCGCATCGAAGAGCGTCCGCCCGGGAATCAGCGCCGCGCGATGCCCGGCATGGACAAGGTTCGCCGCCATCCCCGTAGCATAAGTGCCGGCCGGCGGTGTCGCGGCGTGATGATCGGCCCCCCGCGAGGCAACAGTCGACACGCGGTCGGGGGGCCCAGGTCGCGTCCACGAACCAGATCACGACGTCCACGAACCAGATCACGACGTCCACGAACCAGATCACGACGTCCACGAACCAGATCACGACGTCCACGAACCAGATCACGTCGTCGGTCGCCGGCCCGCGACGTTGTCGGCTGAGCGGCCAGCGACTCTGTCATCGGCCGTGGTCCCGGTCGCGGCATGAGGGGTGGTCTGGGGGCGGCCGCTTCGACCTCACGGGCGGCCGGTTCGAGGCGGCCCCTTCCGGTCGTCTTGACGTCGGGCTCCGTCAGACGATACTTACCGTTTATGGACATGAACCCACGCGCTCTCGACGTCCTCGGCGACCCGACCCGCCGCGCCATCGTTGACCGGCTTCGGCGCGGCCCGACACCCGTTGGCCTGCTCGCGGCGGGCATGCCCGTCAGCCGCCCGGCCGTCTCCCAGCACCTGACCGTGCTGCGGACAGCCGGCCTCGTCAGCGAGCACCGCGAGGGTACGCGTCGGATCTACCGGCTGGAGCCGGCGGGGATCGAGGAGCTGCGAAGCTGGGTGGAGGCCCTCGCCGTCGACGCGCGGGCCGGCCAAGCCGATCATGCAGTTGCCGTCGAGGCCCTGGCCTCGGTCCCGGTCGCGGCCTCCGGCCGCGGAGACGCGACCAAGGCGGAGCGATCGGCGCCGCGCAAGGACGACAGCGGCAAGAAGAAGCGCGGAAAGAAGCGGCCCGGCAAGAAGTAGGCCCCACCTGGCGGGGCTCAGGCCGGCGCCAGCTCGCGGACGATCCACCCCGCCAAGGTCCGGGCGCAGGCTTCCACATCGGCCAGAGCGACATGCTCGTCTGCGGCGTGGGCGACCCGGACATCGCCGGGACCGAACAGGACGCAGGGCGTGCCGCCCTCGTTGACCAGGAGCCGCATGTCCGATCCGTACGGGACGCCGACGAGCGGCGGCCGGCGGCCCAGGACCGCCGCGGCCGTCTCCGCGAGGCCCGCTGGGAGCGGGTGGTCCGCGGGCACCTCGCACGAGGAGAAGCGTCCGCCCCAGACGTCAAGCGAGGCCGGATGGTCGCGCAGCCATGGATCCGCGGCACAGGCCGCGTCGATCGCCCCGCGCAGCTCCACCTCCGCCGCGGCAGCCGTCTGGCCCGCCCGGACGCCGTAGCGGCCCTCGGCGATGAGCCGGTCGGGGAGGCTCGACGGCCAGTCGCCACCGCGCACGGTCCCGATGATCGTGGCATACGGGAGCCCGAGCGCCCGCATCTCCGGCCGTGTCTCGGCCGCGTTGCGGGCGGCCTCGTCGGCACGCAGCGCCGCGTGCAGCAGCTCGAGATTGTCGAGCGCGGAGACGCCTTCCCGGCGGGTCGAGGCGTGGGCGGCGCGGCCCGGGATCGTGAGGCGAAACGTGATCGCGCCGGCGGCCAGGCTGACGATCTCCAGCCGGGTGGGCTCCGGGATCACGGCCATGTCGCCGACATACCCGGCGCGGATCGCCGCGAACGTGCCCGCGCCGCCGTCCTCCTCGGACGGGACGCCCACCAGGACCACCTCCCCGGCGAGCCCGGACGGCCCGACGGCGCTCGACACGGCCCGGATCGCGGCGAGCGCCGCGACGAGGCCGCCCTTCATGTCGCAGGCGCCCCGACCGAACACCCGGCCTGCCCGGACGGTCGGCGCGAACGCCGGCGTCGTCCAGGTGGTCGGGTCACCGGGCGGCACGACGTCCGTGTGCGCCACGAGCAGGATCCGCCGACCTGGCCGGGAGCCCCGCAGCGTGCCGGCCACGAGCGGCAACGTGGTCCGTGGCACCTCCATGCCCGGGAACGCCGGGTCCGCCGCGAGCGCGGCCGGGTCCGCGTCCCAGGCGCGCACGTCGAGACCGGCGGCGTAAAGGCGGCGTGCGAGATGGTCACGGGCCGCAGTCTCGCGGCCCGTCAGGGACGGGATCGCACAGAGTTCGAGGAGATCGTCGGCAACGGTCGCGGGATCGACCGCCTCGACCGCCGCGCGTTCGGCCGCGCCCAGCGGGGTCGGGGCGGGGTTGCGGTCGCTGGCCACCCGGCGGTCGTTCACGTCTGGCGCAGGATCGGCCGGGTCAGGCACGTCGGGCCGCCGGATCCGTTGATTCCGATCTCCTGCGCCGGATAGGCATGGACTTCGCAGCCGGCGGCCTGGAGCCCGCGCCGCGTGGCGGGGTTGCCATCCGCCACGACGCAGACGCCCGGTCGGACCGCAAGGACGTTGCAGCCGAGCGTGGCGAACTCCTCGTCCGGGACGTCAATCAGCCGGGTCCCCAGGTCGTGCAGGAGCTCCCAGAGCCCCACCGGCAGGAGTGGCAGGTAGACGACCGCGAGGTCGTCCGCGACGGGCGAGACCACGGACAGGAGATGGAGCAGCTCCGCGGGTCCCCGCCAGAACGGCACGTCGAAGACCCGAACGTCGCCGCCGACGATGCCGGCGAGCTGGCGCGCCCCCGCCTCGTTGGTGCGGAGTGTCCGCCCGATGCAGAAGAGGTCCGGCCGCAGCCAGAACGTGTCGCCGCCGTCGACGGTTCCCGGCGCGCCGATCCGGCCGAGCGCGGGGATGCCACGGGCGCCCATCCACCGCTCGAGCTCCGCTTCTTCCCCGCGCCGGGTCGGCTTGCCGGAGCGCAGCGGGATGGCGCCGCGATCGGTGACGAGGAGCGGGTCGAAGGCGTAGGTGAGGTCCGGGTGCGGGCCATCCGACCCAAGCTCGTGGACGACGACGCCGAGCTGCCGGAGCAGCGCCGTGAACGCGTCGTGCTCTCGTTGGGCCCGCTCGAGGTCAACGGGGTGGAGGAACCCGTGCGCCGGGTTGTCGAACGCCCGACCGAACGCGCTCCCCGGGCGCTGGACGAGCACGTCGAGGAGTGGCGCGGTCATCGAGCGTGCGCCGTACGCGGCGAATTGGACGGGCGCGGCAGGCTGGTGGGCCATGGCCGGCAAGAATAGCGCCCGGATCACCGGCTCGGCGGAACGCGCTTCGGCGTCGAGGCCGCGGGACATCCGCGCCGAGGCCCGATGGGCACCCGGGGGGTACAATCTCAGCCCGGTCAGGCATGGCACCGGTGCGGCTCAGGAGAGGAACGGATGACGAAACACTCCAAGCGGGAGCGCGAGCGGCGCGCCGAGGAGTCCGAGCGGGTCCGCCAGATCGAGGCGGCATGGATCGGCAGCCTCCCGCCGGCCGTCGCGAAGGCCTTCGTGACGAGCGTCGAGGCGGCGCGTGCCCGAGGCCCGGAGCCTCGCCGGCCCGACATGGCGCCGGGGACTCTCCCGCGGCCGCCCCGCCCTGGCCACGAGCCGAAGATCAAGGAGCGGGAGCCCGTCCGAGGTCGTCGCGACCGGTAACCCGGATCCTCGCGGGCACGGGCCGTCCGATCGAGACCTGGCAGCGCCCGTGTCGCACCCTCCCCACGGACGCGTCCACTTCAGCCGGTGACGCGCTCCACGAGTCGGCCGACCTGGTAGCCGACCGCGGCCGCTTCCCGGGCGAGACGCGCGGCCAGCTCGTCGGCGGCGATCACCCGCGCCGCGGAAGCGTCCCCGGCCGCGGCCGCCTCCGCGGCACCCTCCACGGCGGCCACGACGACGATCCAGCGGAGCGCTCGCTCGAACGACTCGCGGTTCACGTACGCGATCCCGTCGTGGCGGTTGACGCCAAGCCAGCGGCCGAGATCGTCGTCCGCGAACCACGCCCGGACCAGCCGGCCCGCCCGCTCCGCCGCGGGCGCGGCGAGGGCTGCGTCCCCGGGCCGCGCCAGGAGGTGCCGGACGGCCTCCACGGTCCACCACGCGGCGCCTTCGTCGAGGCCGCGCCACCGGTAGGCATCTGCCATCACGCGGCCCAAGCTCGCCCGGTCGAACCAGCCCCGGGTCTGGCGCACAGCGGGATCGGGCTCCACGACACCGGCGAGCGCGTCGGCGACGAGCCAGCCGAGGAGCGCTCCCCAGGAGGCGGTGTCCGGTGGCAGGGCCGCGGCCACGTTCGCGCGGGCACGAGCCAGCGATGCCGCGTCGGCGGGGACAGCGGTCGTGTCGGCGGGCGGCCGACCCAGCGCCGGG
>Ga0209048_10001929_pt1 | contig 20927 bp, 18 predicted proteins | sample FrelakmetCRP12CR_FD_187146 | JGI IMG/M metagenome (GOLD analysis project Ga0209048, IMG submission 187146) | Freshwater lake sediment microbial communities from the University of Notre Dame, USA, for methane emissions studies - CRP12 CR (SPAdes)... | ecosystem: Environmental > Aquatic >... | reverse complement strand
GAACCCTTGTCTGTAGTACCTGAGTACTAGGCTTCGAATTCGTTCATGCCGGGAAAGAGGAACGCGTGCGGCTTCCTCCAGGAGGTTTGAGATGACGTCCACCGAGTTGAACCGGAGAGCGTTCCTGCACATGGCGGGCGCCGTGGGGTCGGCGGCGGTCGTGCTCAAGGCGGGCGGGCTCGATCGCGTCCAAGCCGCCGGCCAGTCGATGGCCGACAAGACGCCCCAGGAAGTCGCCAGGGACGAGTTCTACTGGCGCGAGATCCAGCTTGCCTTCAAGCTGGATCGCACCCTCATCAACCTCAACAACGGATTCACGTCCCCGATGCCCAGGGTCTCGCTCGAATCCGTCGGCCGCTACATGGACATGATCAACATGCTGCCGGTCCACTACCAGGGCATGGTCGCCTCGAACGTCCAGACGATCCGCCGCCGGATGGCCATGGAATTCGGATGCGACCCCGAGGAGATGGCCCTGACCCGTGGAGCCAGCGAATCCCTGCAGATCGTCCAGAACGGGATCGATCTCAAACCTGGCGACGAGATCATCACCACCGAGCAGGACTACCCCCGCATGCTGACGACATGGGACCAGCGCATGCGCCGCGACGGCATCAAGGTCACCCGCCTCCAGTTCCCGGTGCCGGCGACGCAGGACTTCCTCTACAACATGTTCGAGAAGGCGGTTACGCCGCGCACGAAGGTCTTCCACTTCACGCACATCACGAACCTCACGGCCCAGCTGTTCCCGGTCAGGCGATTGTCCCGCCTGGCCCGCTCCAAGGGGATCGTGACGATCGTGGACGGCGCCCACGCCCTCGGCCAGTTCCCGTTCAAGCTGCGCGACCTCGAATGCGACGCCTACGGCGTCAGCCTGCACAAGTGGCTGCTCGCACCGCTCGGCAACGGCTGCCTCTACGTCCGGCGGGAGATGATCCCGAAATTCTGGCCCCTGCAGGCGGCCCCAGAACAGCAGGATGCCGACATCCGCAAGTTCGAGTCCATCGGCACACACCCCTGGGCCATCCGGGCGGCGCTCGGCGAGTCGCTGGCCTTTCACCAGGCCATCGGGGCCGAGCGCAAGGCGGCCCGCCTGCGCTACCTGACCCTGCGCTGGGCCAACGCGCTCAAGTCTCAACCCCGCATCAAGATCCTGAGCGAGCTCAGCGAACCGGCCCAGTGCTGGGGCGTCGCGGCGGTCAACATCGAGGGCATCGACGTGCGCCAGTTGGCCAAGTTTCTGATGGACAAGTACCGAATCGTCGTCGTCCCGCTCGTCGGCGGCGCCCCTCCGAACTCCGTCTTCGACTACCAGGCCTTGCGCGTCTCGCCGAACGTGTACACGACGCTGGAAGAGATCGACACCTTCGTCGAGGCCATGGAGGACGCCATCAAGAACGGGGTCCCCGAGAGTACGGACCCGATTCCCGGTTACCCCGCCGAAGTCACGATGTAGAGGGAGGAAGACGATGAGACCGCTTGCCGCTCTCCCGGTCGTGATCGTGGCGTTCGCCCTGGCCGCAATGGCCTCGCCGGCCCAGGCCCAGGCCGCGTTCAAGGTCCCGTTCAAGTTCGAATCCGGCGCGAAGAAATTTCCAGCCGGGGACTACCTCTTGACCAAGACGGGAGAAGGCGAGGTCACCGTCCGGCAGGTTTCAACGGGAAAGGAATCCGTCATCCCGTTCAGCCAGAAGCTGACGCCGGCCGAGCCGACCGCGGCCGAGCCGCGCCTCGTCTTCGACGAGGTGGGGAACTTCGAGCCGTCCTACACCGAGTACTTCACCATCTACGTGCTGGCGGAGGTCTGGCTGTCGGGGCAAGACGGGTATCTGATTCACACCACGAAGGGCGCACACAAGACCCAGGTCGTCAAAGGCGAGGCGACGAAAAAGCGGCCTTGACGCCGCCACGCGCCGGCCTACACTTGGCGCGGAGGTGTGGCGATGCGCGACATGGAGTTCCCGCGAGTTCAACCTGGCAGGCGTGTGACCGGCGCCTGCGCCGGCTGTCCGGCTGCGCTGACACGCCGGCGGTTCCTCACGGCGACGGCCGGCGCCACAGCGGGCGCGTTGCTGGCGGGAACCGCGACGGCGGCCGGGCGCTCGGCCGACGTCGCAGGCAAGACCCGCATCCGTATCCTCTATTCGCTCCACGCCGAACGGCAGGCGGTTCCCGACTGGCCGAACATCGGGTTCGACTTCGTGCCGGTGATGGACCGCATCAACGGCGCGCTGTCAAAGGCCTGCCCGAACTTCGAGTTCCTGCCCACGCTCGCGGCGGGGGAGGAGCAGGCGAGGCAGGTGCTCGAGGCCGATCGGGCGGCCGCGGTCGACGGCTACCTGGTCTACCAGATGAACTGCTGGAACCGCGTCGTGCAGACCATGGCCACGAGCGGTCGGCCGGTGCTCTATGCCGACTTCCAGTTCGCCGGCAGTGGGGGTTTCCTCGTGTACACGTCTGCGTTCCTTCGTGCGCAGGCGCCGAACGTGGGCTTCGTGGCGTCGTCGCGGCTCGAGGACGTCATAGCCGCCGTGAGGTGTTTCGACGTCGTGACGAAGGGCGGTTCGGCCGCGGAATTCGCGGCGGCGACCGCGCGGGAGCGCCTGGGTCGGACGCCGAAGGCGCCTCGAACGGTCGATGCCAGGCGCGACCCGGTCACGCCGGTGTCGACCGCCGAGTGCGTTCGGCGGCTGAAGGAGTCGAAGATCCTGGCCGTGCGCGGCCAGGAGGCGGGCCCGGCAGGCGAGAGCATGGGCATCCAGATCGTCAACGTGCCGTACGCCGAGGTCAACGAGGCGTGGAAGGCGGTCGCCGCCGATCAGTCCCGCGCGGTCGCCGACCGGTGGCAGAAGACCGCGGCGAGGATCGACGGCGTGTCACGCGAGACCCTCGAGTCGTCGGCGGCCATGTACCTGGGCATGAAGAGCGTGCTGGCCAAGCACGGCGCCGGCGCCATCACGATCAACTGCCTCGGCGGTTTCTACGGCGGCCACATCCACGCCTACCCGTGTCTCGGCTTCCACGAGCTGAACAACGAGGGGCTGGTGGGAGGGTGCGAGTGCGACGTGCGCTCGGCGGCGACGATGGTGGCGGGCGGGATCCTGACGGGAGGGCGGCCCGGCTTCATTTCGGATCCCGTCATCGACACAGCGAAGCGGCAGATCATCTACGCGCACTGCGTCGCCTCGAACCGCCCGTTCGGCCCGAAGGGCGCGTCGAATGCGTTCGAGGTGCTCACGCATTCGGAGGACCGGCAGGGCGCCTCCGTGCGCTCCATCCTGCCGGTCGGGTACATGACGACCTCGATCGAGATCGAGCCGGCGCGCAAGGAAATCCTCTTCCACCGCGCAAAGGCGGTTGGCAACGACGCGGACGACCGCGCGTGCCGGACGAAGCTCTGTGCCGAGCCCGTCGGCGACATCGAGAAGCTGTTCACGATGTGGGACCGTTGGGGTTGGCACCGCGTGACCTTCTACGGCGATCTCAAGGAGCCCGTGTACGCGCTGGCCGATGCGCTGGGCTACGCCGTGGTCGAAGAGGCGTGAGGCCGTCGCACACCTGTGACGCCGCTTCACACTGGTCAGCGCTCCATTTCTTGCGTGTTCAATGACTTACGACATGGCCCGGAGGTTGCTCTGGCGTCGGGCATGAGACAGACCATTGGGACCATTGCACGGTTCGCCGTCGTCTTCATCCTGATCTCGCCCGGGGTCCTGCTGGCCCGCGCGCCGCAGGCTGACACCAACGTCAACGCCCGCTACACGGTCGAAAGCGTTTCGATCACCGGCGTCCCCGACTCGAAGGTCAGCCAGGCGCTGCGCGACGACATGCAGAAGCTGGTGGGCGCCAAGTACGACGCCGATGCCGCCGACGCGCTCGCGCACCGGCTGCACAAGGAGCTGCACGACTACTCGGTCGCCGTGAAGGTGAAGCGTGGCGACCAGCCGAACACCGTCAAGGTGATCTTCGAGGCAGAGCCGGTCAGGAATCGCCGGTTCGACTTGAACTTCGCGCCGCTGCTCTACAGCACCGCCGACGGGTTCAGCGCCGTCCTCGTGCCCGGGTTCGAGACGCACCACAATTACTTCTCCGTCGGGTTCGTGAGCGACGCCGACCAGCTGCTCGAGCGCAACATCGGCTTCCTCGTGCGATACGAGCACCGGAGGGTGGGCACCGAGAAGGTGCAGGTCGGCGTCGAGTACGACTACTTCCACCCGTCGTTCGAACCCGAAACCGAAGCCGCCCTGCTCCTGTCCCCGGAGGTCCCCGGCATCTACCGGACGCGCGAGAACTTCGCGCCGTCGATCTCGGTCCTGCCGATTCCCGACATCAAGGTGACATTCGGCGCGAGCTTCCAGACGCTCGAGATGCAGTACCCGGCGCCGAACGACCAGGCTGCGAACGCCTTCACCTTCAACGTCCAGTTCCGCCACGTCGTGCGGCCACTCCGCGGGCTTCGACACTCCATCAGCGCCGATTACGCGGTGCGCGACGCCACGTCGGCGCTCGAGAGCGACTTCCTCTACACGAGGCAGTGGGTCGCCAGCGACTACACCCTTCGGATGGGGCGGCAGCTGTTCGGGTTCCACTTCCAGGGCGGGTATATCAGCGGCCAGCCCCCGCTGTTCGAACGCTTCTCGCTGGGCAACACGATGACGCTGCGGGGGTGGGACAAGTTCGACGTCGCGCCGCTCGGCGGCACCCGGCTCGCCTACGGATCGCTCGAGTATCGGTACCGTCCCTTTCTGGTGTTCTACGACTTCGGCACGGTCTGGGACTCCGGGCAGTCCGCCGACCTGAAGCACAGCGTCGGGATCGGGGTCGGGTGGAAGAACGGGTTCTTCGCGTCGCTCGGGTTCCCGCTCCGGTACCACGACGTGACGCCGGTGTTCATGATCGGCTTCCGCAAATAGGGCCGCAGGTGAATCCCATGAACCAGCGACCCATTCCCTGCGGAACCGATCACGTGCGGACGAGGAGCCGGCGCCGTCGCCGGACGATTCTCGGGGCAGCCGTCGCGCTGGCCGTCTTCGCGCATCTCTCGGCGCAGTCCACGATCCTGCAGGTCGAGCGCGACGGCGATCGGCTTCGTCTCGCGGCGCCCGGGCTCCATTTCCTGACGGGCGCGCCGCTCCAGCGGCTGCACGACGGCAGGTCGGTGACCTACGCCTTTGCCGTCACGCTCGAGGTCGAGCACGGCGGCGCGGGAGGCGCCCGCCTCGCGCGGGAGGTGGTCTTCAGCTACGACCTCTGGGAAGAGCGGTTCTCGGTCGCGCACCTGGACGAGCCGAAAGCCTCGGCCTCGCACCTCACCTCGGCGGCGGCGGAAGCCTGGTGCCTGGAACTCCTGAAGCTGCCGGTGCGGGCTGCGCCGGCCGACAAAACCTTCGTGGTAAAGTTCGAATGCTGGCTGCGCGACGAAGGCACCCAACCCGCCGACGCAGCTTCCGCGACGACGATCACCGGGTTGATTGACATGTTCAGCCGCAAGGCGCGCGAGGCTCCGCCTCGCTGGGAAGCAGTTTCTCGGAAGATGCGGCTCGCCGACCTGACGGACAAGGCGTCGAAGTGACGCGCTTGCCATTCACCGGCCGGTCCCCGACATGGGCGTGAATCGGCTGCGCACCAAGCTCGTTCTCGTCTTCCTGGCGGCGACCCTCCTGCCGCTGGCCGCGATCCTCTGGATGAGCTCGGCCTTGATGTCGCGCAGCCTGTCGTTTGTCTCCACCGGCGACGCCGGCGCGCTGGCCTCGTCGCTCGAGCAGGTCGGCCGGGAGTACTACCGGCAGGCGCGGCAGCAGCTCAGGACCGATGTGGACTCCGGCCGGCCCGATCCGCAGCGCCTCGCCGCCTCGTCCCGGGGCAGCTGGCCCGCGGCGCTCCAGAACTTCTGGGATGGCACGGAGGCGGAGCGCTTCATCCTGTCCGAGCCCGATGGCGACCGTCTCTACTTCGCCGTGAGGCGGGGCCAGGAGCTCTGGCTCTACACGAAGACGCTCGATGGCGTCCGCATGGGTGATGTCACGCGACAGATCCGGGAGGCGCGCGCCCGGTCCGGCGACCTTCGCCAGCGCGATCTCCCCCGCGGGTTCACGCTCGCCCTGGTTCTCTCGAGTGCGGTCATCTGGGCCTTCTCGCTGGCCGTCGTCTTCTACATGTCGATCCGCATCAGCCGGCCGATCCAGCAGCTGACGACCGGCCTCGGACAGCTCGCCGCCGGCCGCTTCGAAACGCGTCTGGGCGCGACCGGGCACGACGAGGTCGGGGTCGCGATCGAGGCGTTCAATCGCACCGCCGGTCAACTGGAGCAGAATCGGGATCGGCTCGTGTACCTGACACAGGTGGCGAGCTGGCAGCTGCTGGCGCGGAAGATGGCGCACGAGCTCAAGAACTCGCTGACGCCGATCCGGCTCACCGTCGAGGAGATCGCCGCGCGGCAGTCGTCGGCCGGCCCCGAGTTCTTCGAGCGCGCCGCGGCCATCGTCGTGGACGAGGTGACGAGCCTCGAGCGCCGCGTCCGCGCGTTCTCGGAATTCGCCGCGGAACCGGAGGCGCACCCCTCCAGGCTCGATCTCAACGCCATCGTCCGCGAGCGTGTGGGATTCCTGCGCGGGGCGCACCCCGGCATCGCCTATCGGGTCGATGCCTCCGAGGACGAGCCCGGCGGCTGGGCGGACGGCGACCAGGTGAAGGGCATCCTCACGAACCTGCTCGAGAACGCCGCCGAGGCCGCCGGCGACGGGGGAGTGGTGCTGGCGGCGACCGGCAGGGCGGGAAGCGACACCGTCGTGGAAGTGCACGACTCGGGGCCGGGCGTGAGCGAGGAGGCCCGGCGCCGGCTCTTCGAGCCATCCATCTCGTTCAAGAAGCGCGGCATGGGGCTCGGCCTGGCCATCTCCCGCAAGAACGCACTGCTGGCCGGCGGCGATCTCGTGCTGGTCGAGGGGCGGCTGGGTGGCGCCGGGTTCAGGCTGATGATTCCGTCTTCAGAAAGAGCCACACCGTGAGCGCGAAGACGATCGTGATCGTGGACGACGAGGAGAACATCGGCGCCTCCCTGCGGCTGGTGCTCGAGGGCGCAGGGTACGCGACCGTCGTGTGCCGCAGCGCCGCCGACTTCCGGCGGCAGCTGGCCCGCTCGCATGCCGACGCCTACCTGCTCGACGTGCGACTGCCGGACGCCAATGGGATCGATCTGCTCCGGCTCGTCCGCGAACAGCGGCCACAAGCGCCGGTGCTCATGATCTCCGGCCACGCGACCATCTCCGACGCGGTAGCGGCCACGCGGGCGGGGGCCTTCGACTTCCTCGAGAAGCCGCTGGGCCGCGATCGGCTGTTGCTCGCCGTGAAGAACGCGCTGGAGCAGGCGGCCCTGCAGCAGGAGAACGCGAGGCTGCGAGAACTCGTCGGCGACGCGCCGCGCATGATCGGATCGAGCCCGGCCTTCATCCGGGTGGTCGAACAGGCGGCGCAAGTGGCGCGGTCCGACGCACGCGTGCTGCTGACCGGGGAATCGGGCACCGGCAAGGAGCTGCTGGCCGATCACATCCACCGCAACAGCCCGTTCGCCGCGGGCCCGTTCGTGAAGGTCAACTGCGCCGCCATTCCCGTGGACCTCCTCGAGAGCGAGCTGTTCGGCCACGAGAAAGGGGCGTTCACGGGCGCCACCTCGAGCCGGCGCGGCAAGTTCGAGCTGGCCGACGGCGGGACGATTCTGCTCGACGAAGTGCGCGACCTGCACGAGGCGTCGCAGGCCAAGCTGCTTCGCGTGCTGCAGGAAGGGGAGTTTCAGCGCGTCGGCGGCGACGAGACCCGGCACGTGTCCGTCCGCGTCGTCTCCGCGACCAACCAGGATCTGGCGGCGCTCGTCGCGGAGAAGAAGTTCCGCGAGGACCTCTACTACCGACTGAGCGTCGTGCCGATCCGGGTGCCGCCGCTGAGGGAACGGCCCGAAGACATCCGCCCGCTCGCGGAGTACTTCGTCGAGGAGTTCTGCAGCCGCAACAACTTCAGGCGCAAGCGGGTGGACGAGGGCGTCTTCGAGGAATTCCGCGGCTACCGGTGGCCGGGCAACATCCGCGAGCTGCGCAACGCGGTGGAACGGATGGCGATCCTCGCGCCCGACCCGATCACCGTGGACGCGATCCCCGTCGAGATCCGCCTGGCGCGCCAGCCGGGCGCGCCGTCCTCGCTCGAGGAAACCCGCGCGCAGGCCGAGCGCGACCTGATCCGCCAGGCCCTCGACGAGGCCGGCTGGAACATCTCGGCCGCCGCCCGCGCCCTCGGCATCGAACGCACGCGGCTGCACAAGCGGATCCGGAGCCTCGGACTGGAACGGTAGGAGAGGCCGTCCCCGCGCCCGTCGCGCAACCGTCCGTCAACCGCGGCCGCTGGCTGGCGCCGCGCGCGAGAGGCGCCAGACCATCCACGCCAGGCCGGCCACGCCACCGACGAGCACCGTCCAGAGCAGCACCAGCCTGATGGTCGCGGAACGGCGCTCCGCCTCCGCCTGGCGCGCCGCTGCCGCCATTTCGGCCCACGGCCCCAGCGCCGCCAGGCCGAACCGCGCCCGCTCCTCGTCGAGGGACGGCACCAGCGTGCCGATCGGGAGCGCGCCGCTCCGCGCCGTGGCCGATCCCGCGAGCAAGCGGTACGGCGGCTGGCCCTGCGCCGCGAAGACGACGCTCGCCAGGGGCGCGAAGACGACCAGCCTCGTCTGACCGGCGTCCAGGGTGCCGGCGCGGGGATCGGGCGTCACGCGCACGTAGCGCGCCGTGGCGCCGATCGAGATCGGACCGGACGTGCTGACGACGCCATTGCGGTCGAGCCGGAAGAACACGCCGGCGCCGATCGGTGACCACGGGTCTTGCCCGCCCGCCCGGCCCTCGAGGCGAACCGGCGCCACGTGCGTGCCGTCCGGCCACCGCAGGTCGATCTGCGCGATCGGCAGCGCGCCACCGAGGTCGAAATGGAGTGAGCGCGTCTCGTCGCCGGTGTGCTCCCGAGAGCCGGCGGGCGGCGGCCCCGCCGCAAACGCCAACTCCGCCGGCGGATCGAGCGCAACGGCGCGCTGTTCCGGGCTCACGGCCACGGCGCGGACGATACTCGGCGCCGCCGCGGCGTCGGCCCAGACGAGCCTGACGAAACGGCCCGCCGGCGCCGGCAGAACAACGGTCGGTTGCGTCAGTGCCCCCGCCGGTGAAGCGAGCGCCATCAGCTGCCCGGCACCGCCGGGTTGCCACCGGCGCAGGTCGTCGCTGGTCTCGAACTGGAAGGACGCCGAGAATTCGGCCGGGCTCGACCACTCGAATCGAACGGACCGGACCGGCGGGTCCGTCACCTTCCGTTCGCCCAGATCGACCAGCCACCCGCCCGAGCGCTGCCCGCCCGCGCCGTCAGCGCGCGCGCCGCCTCGCCGCGTGACATTGATCCGGTCGCCTTGGACGGTGAGTTCGATGGGCGCCGTCCAGGTCCCGTCGGCCGCCGGTTTCGGTGGCAGGGGGTAGAGCGTTGCGTCACGCACCCGGTCGGTCGTTTCCACCTGGCTGCCGCGCGGGTTCAGCAGGGCGAATGGCACACGCTCGCCCCGCGCATCGACGATGCGCAGGTCCGTGGGGCCCGGCTGGAGAAAGTGGGCGTAGGCGCCGGCCGGCAGGGGCAGCAGCACGAACGCCCCGGGCCGTTGCACGGCGATCGGCGCCTCGTACCGGAACAGGGTCTCATCGGCGGCATGGAGGGCCGCGCCGCCTGCGAGCGCGGCAGCTGCCAGCCAAACGCGGTTACGACGGTTCATGGGATTCTCCCTTGCCGGGCAGCGGGGCGACGTAGCCGATGACGAGCATCAGCACACCGACGCCGATGAACGACACGATCCTGGTCACGGTGCCCGAACCGGAAAGGTCGATCGCGAGCAGTTTCAACACGACGGCCGCCAGCAGCACGGCGCCGGTCATCCATGGCGCACGAACGCCGCGGCGCGTCGCGATCCACATCAGAGCGAGGGCGGTGACCGTCCACAGCAGCGAGACACCCGTCTGCACGGCGAGTGACGCCATCCACGCGTCGAAGTAGAACGGCACGCCCATGTAGTGGTGGAACGCCCGGATCAGGACGGCGTTGAGCCAGACGAATCCGTCGGCGGCGAGGCAGATGAAGATCGGCCCCTGCAGCGAGGTCGGGGCGTCGCTCGCTCCGTCGCTGGCCTTCCAGCGCCACACGGCAAACAGCGCAACGGCGACTCCCAGGTCGAGCGGGTTGACGAGCGGGACATGCGGCAGCGGGGCGGCCGATCCGTTCGATGCGACGTTCGCGACGAGAGCCCACAGCAGCAGGCCGAACGCCAGCACCCCGCACGCGCCGGTCCGGTAGGCGCGAGGGGCCGCGCTGACCGGCCAGACGCCCGTCGTCGGCGGCAGCGGCAGCAGGATCAACAGGCCAGCCGGCGCGGCCAGCCACCCGAGCCACGGCCATGCGCTCGCCGCCTCTCCCCAGCCCGCGGTGACCGCTCGGCCTTCGAGCGCCCCGAGCCCGGCCAGGACGAGGACGCCCAGCAGGTGCGCCCCGCCTCGGGCAACGGCGGGCCACCCCGGCGCGGCGAAGCGCAGGACGAGCAGGTGGGCGGCGATCGCGACGGGCCAGGCCCACCATCCGCCATCGGCGAGCGGGCTTTTGAGCAGGCCGGCGATGGCCGCAACGCCGATGACCATCACCGGGGCGTGGCCGACTGCGGGCAGCGAGACCCGGGGCCACCGCAACCGGACCGAGAGGAACGTGAAGGTCGCCGCCGCGATGCTCAGGCACGCCATCCAGGCGGCCAGCCGGAGCGGCGCCGCTACGAAAGTGTCGATCTCGATGGAGGCGACGAACACGAGCCACAGCGTGGCCCACGCGACGAACACGGTCTCCGCGGAGGGCTCCAGCGCGGCGCCGAATCGCGGGGCCTCGGTCTGCGCCGAGAACCGGCGCACGGACCAAGCGCCGGCCAGCGAGGAGACGACCACCAGCAGCCCGTTCAGCAGTGTCGCGTCGAATACCCTGGCCGGGGGCGGGTGGAACAGCGGCGAGACGAGGACCAGTCCCCCGGCGATCAGCAGAAGCAGGTAGCCGAGGGCGCGGCCGAGCGTCCTTGCCTGCCGGAACCCGAGCCACACGAGGCCAGCGCCCTCGAGCGCCCACGCACCGGCGACGCTCCGCGCGTCGAGCGCGAACGGGATGGTGAGCGTGACGAATACGGTCCCGATCGCGAGGCTTCCCTCGAACACCACGGCGAGCCTCGGGGCCGCCCGCATCCAGGCCGCGAGTCCGACGTAGAATGCCGCCAGCGCCAGCGCCGACAGCGCCGCGCCGTATTCGGTGTGCCGGACCAGGCCGTATTGGAGGCCGAACGCGATGGTGGGCAGGCCGAACAGGAAGGTGCCGTTGACCCACCCGTCGCTGCGCCGCACGGGCCGAGCCGTCGCCAGCCGGCGCGCCGGCATCAACATGATCGCGACGAAGAGTACGAAGAACGCCAGCAGGAATGCCTGGCTGCTCGTATAGTGCGAATCTCGGTACTGCAGGACTCCCCAGGCCGTGCCCACGACGAAGGTGAAGACGAATCCGACCAGGTTCAACGGCCGCCACGTCTTGTGCCAGGCCACGGCAGCGATGCCGAGGTCGAGCACGAGATAGTAGGTGAACAACGCGACGTGGCTGCCTCCACCGGTGGATACCAGAATCGGCGTCGCAAAGCCGCCGAGGGCGCCGACGACGGCCAGCACGGATGCGTCCTGCAGAACTGCGAGCACCGCTGCGAGGACCGCCACCAATACCATCAGGGCGAACACCGGGCCGACCGCAAGCACGCCAAAGAGCTTGAACGCCGCGAAGAGCGTCAGGTAGAGGACCGCCACCGCACCGCCCTGGAGCGTCTGGGCGTAGACGGGCCGCCGTTCGCGCAGCCGCCACCCGATGACGAGCAGGACGATCGCCGCGCCCCCGATGCCGCTCAACCGCATCTCGATCGGCACCGTCGTGTGCTCGGCCGCGAACTTGGCCAGGAACGCGAGGCCGATGAACAGGATGCCGATTCCGGCCTTCACGATGGTGTTGCCGCCGAACAGCCAGTGCGCCAGGGCCGCCACCGGGTCGGCGGCAGGCGCCGGTGGCGGCGGCGACAATTCGGGCGATTCGGCGGCCCGGGGCGACGGGGGTGGAGTCGGCGGGGGTGGGCTTGGCGGGAGTGGAGTTGGCGGGGGTGCAGGCGCACCGACGCCGCCCGTCACGATCTCGACCGCTGCCGCCTGCCGCTTCGCGTCGGCTGCAGCCGACGGCGGCGTCTCGTGCGGGCGAACCGCGATCACCGGCTCGCTGGGCAAAGCCTGCCGTGCTTCGGCCGGTGCACGCCGCTGCGCTTCGATCGCTTCGATCCACTCTCGAGTGGCGGCAAGATCCTTCTCGAGCCGGAACGACCTGACCAGCAGCCACCCGAGCAATGCGCCGACGATCGCGGCGAAGCTCCCGTCCCAGAGCATGCCGATCACGGCGCCGACCACGACCGCGAAGACAGTAGGCACAAACACCCCCGCGTGACGGGTTCCCTGGGCATCGAGTGGGAAGCACCGCGGACTGTAACGTCTCTGGCTGAGTTTCGCAAGGCGTCCACATGCCACGCGCGTGCTCCACAGGCGGGTCCCTGCCCGACGGATCCTGAAAGCCGAGGCGTGACACATGTCACTCTGGCGCGAGCTGACGCGCGGACTGCGGGTGCTGGTCAATCGAACGGCAGCCGACCGCGAACTTGCCGACGAGTTCGAGCACTACCTGGAGCAGGCCGCCGCGGAGCGTGAGGCTCTCGGCCTCCCGCCCGAGGATGCGCGGCGCGCAGCCCGCGTCGAAGCCGGGAACGTCGCGTCGGTCCGCGACCATGTGCGGGCGTACGGCTGGGAACACGCGGTCGACACGATTGCCGGCGATCTCAAGCACGGCGCCCGCCGGCTGCGCCGCAGTCCCGGGTTCACGGCGGTATCCATCCTGACGCTGGCGCTCGGCATCGGCGCCAGCACGGCGATCTTCAGCGCGGTCTATCCCGTCCTGTTCAAGCCGCTGCCGTACCCGCACCCGGACCGCCTCGTGATGGTCTGGGACACCGGCTCAGACCGGTCGCGCATCGATGTCACCTTCGGCACGTCGGTGGAACTGGCGGCGCGGAGCCGGTCGTTCGAAGCCATGGCTGTCATGAAGCCGTGGCAGCCGACCATGACCGGAGTGGCGGAGCCGGAACGGCTCGAGGGGCAGCGCGTCGGGGCCGGCTACTTCGAGACGCTCGGCGTCGCGACAATGCTCGGCCGGGGCCTCCGGGCCGCGGACGACACGGTCAACGGTCCCAGGGTCGTCATCATCAGCGAGAGCCTCTGGCGCCGCCGTTTTGGCGGCGACGCCCCGGCTGTGGGCCGCCAGGTCGCGCTCGACGACACTGCCTGCACGATTGTCGGCGTGATGCCACGCCGCTTCGAGAACGTCCTCGCCCCGCTGGCCGCCGTGATCAACGAGTCGTTCGCGCGGCGCGTCTTTCCCGGACGGGACCCGCTCGGGCAGCGGCTGCACGTCGGACCGGACACCGGGCCTTGGTACACCGTCGTCGGCATTGCCGGCGACGTGAAGCAGATGTCGCTGGCCGGGCAGAAGATGGACGCGGTCTACGTGACCGCGCCACAGTGGCACTTCGCGGACAAGGCGCGTTGGATCGTGGTGCGTGCCCGGGGCGACGCCGCGGCGCTTGCGCCAGCCGTCCGGCAGGCGATCTGGTCCGTTGACAGAAACCAGCCGGTCCTGCGGGTCGCGACGATGGAGGAGCGGGTCGCAGCGTCGGCCGCCGAGCGGCGCTTCGCGCGGCTCCATCCTCGCGCTGATCTCCGAATAGCCACTGGGGTTCCGCAACGCCCCTCGATATTTCACGAGCAGCACCGTAAGAGACACGACGGCCATGATGCCCGCCGGGATGGCCTGCCACGCGGGGTAGAGCATGAAGAAGGCGAGCGAGCACGGCACCAGGAAGGCCACCAGTCTTTCGTCCTCGCCGGCGAAGATGGCGAACGGCAGGAGCCAGGTGAAGTACCACGGTTGCAGATTGGGCGAGAACCCCAGGACGAGCAGCAGGAGAAAACGGAACGAGTACTTCACGACCGCCTGGGAATCGGAGGTGCGCCATGCGCCCGTATGCGAGGTTGGAGAACACGTCGTTCGACGTGAGCGGAAGTGCCAGGGCCGCGGCGCACGACAGTGCCAGGGACCAGCCAAGCAGGCTACGGCGCGCGTCGGTATGCGCGTCGGTCGCGCTCGTTGGCCGCACCGCCTCGGATTATCCACCAGCCGGCGAAAACACGCCAGGCGGTGACCCGCATCGAGGCGGGCACGTCCCGTCGCAGCGCCCGGCCGCGGGCCCTGCGGGAGTAGCCGCGGACCGGCCGTTCAATCCGATGGGTCCTCAGGGGTCGGAGCGGTTTTCCGCGATTACAGAAGTGAATTGCAGATCAGAAATCGCGGAAAACCGCTCCGACCCCTGACCCTCTGAGGTTCGCACAGCACACGACGGGCGTCATCGACCTTCCCGATCCTTGTCGCGGTCGTGATGTGCGTGCCGCCACTCCCAGTATTCCTCCTGTTCGCTCCGGCTCAGCCGCTGGAACTCGACGTACTCGCGGTGCCGCGTCTGGAGATACAAGCGGTACGCGCGCTCCTCGCTCTCGTTCCAACGGTGAGAGTCCCGGTGCGGCGCGTCGTAGATCCTGACCTCGGCGGTGCACGCCGACATGGGTCCGGCGAGCGCCGCGGTGATGAGCACTGCACTGAAGTACCTGCGCATGGTGTCACCTCGAATGCGCGCCCGGTCGTCCATCGGCCGAATCGCGTCCGAGATCGGGCGCGCGTCGCTCTCCTCGACGAACCAGCGGATCTCATCCGCCCGGGCACCTCGCTCAGGCGCCCGGGCTCCGCAGGTGTAACGATGCAAGAACCGTCCCCTCCCCACGCCTGTGGTTCGAAAGGGGCCTCAGGGTTTCAGGGGTCGGAGCGGTTTTCCGCGATTACAGAAGTGAATTTCAGATCGGAAATCGCGGAAAACCGCTCCGGCCCCTGAGCCCTTGTCCTCGATGGTTGACGGCGGTCTGCGGCGGCTATAGCATCGCGCATGTTTCCCGGGTTTCCCGTCGGAGGCTCCACGGTCGGCCGTACGGTGTCGCACTACCGCTCCGACCCCTGAGCCCCCTGCCACGGAGTCGGTGACAAGGATGGAGACCAGTTTCGATCGCCTCGAACTCGTCCGCGCCACCGACGCGCTGTACGAGACCTTCGCCCGCTATCCGCTCAAGGAGCGGATCGACCTCTGCCCACACTGTGAGCTCGATGCCATGGAACGGCGCCTCCATGTCCGGCCGCTTCGCGAGATGACCTGGGCCGACCTCGGGATCTACTCCTTCAAGGCGCTGACGTCCTTCGGGGACGAAGACGACTTCCGACACTTCCTGCCCCGTATCCTCGAACTCTACGTGCTCGACCACCTCGGTGCGCCCTACTCGCTGTTCATGCTCTTCGGGAAACTTGACTCCGCCGGGTGGACGACGTGGCCCGCGGACGAAGTCGCCACGATCCAGCGGTTCATCGACGCCTGGAAACGGGTGTTGAGCTCGCGGGCGCGCGACTCCGAGGACGGCGCCCGGGAACTGGAGGAGCTGAGGGACGGGATTTCCGCCTTGTGACCACGCTCGCCCGGCTGTACGCCGCGCACGTGATGTGCGCTCGTGCGCGCTGTGCGGTGTTCCGTAGGCCTGGAAAGGGATTTGCTATAACGGTGCCCAACCTGCCATGAAGGGGCGCTCGCGCTTCATTGATTTCGTCGTGGACCGGCCCATCCTGTTCGGCGCCGTTGCGGTTGCGCTCACCGTCGCCGTCGCGCGGCTGGTCAATTACGTCCATCCGCGGACCCACCTGCCGCTTATTCCCGGCATGCGGCTCCATCACTACGTTCTCGGGATCTTCATCCTCACGATTGCCGGCTACCTGGCGCTGCTCTTCAAGGGGCCGCGCGCGACCTTCTGGACGGCCCTCCTCTACGGACTCGGCGCCGGGCTGACCTTCGACGAATTCGGGTTCTGGTTCAATCCTCCTCGGGCCGCGATGGCCCCCGGCGCCCGCTGGCAGTACACCGGCATCCTCGTGATCATGGCGTTTTTTCTGGCCACCGCGCTGTTGCGGCGACTGCGATCGCATCGTGGACTCACGCGGCCTCGCTCGACCAGATGATTGAGAGACTGGCTGACGACGCCGCGCGCACCTCTCATCCTCGGCGCGAGAAGCTTCGGACGGCCCCGAGTTCGTGGAAGAACGCTCACTCAAAATCGGCGTACGCCGTGCCGTTCGGCGATGACGGAGATTAGGACCGCCCACGATCCATGCTGTTCCGAACCCTTGCCGACGTCGTGCTCGTGGCGCACTTCGCCTTCGTGGCGTTCGCGGTGCTCGGCGGCGTGCTCGTCCTGCGGTGGCCGCGAGTCGCGTTCGCCCACGTCCCGGCAGTCATCTGGGCCGCGGTCGTCGAGTACGCGGGTTGGGTTTGCCCGCTGACACCGCTGGAGAATGCGCTCCGCGAGGCGGGTGGCGGGGCAGGCTACACAGCGGCGTTTCTCGACCACTACCTCGTTCCGGTGCTGTATCCGGCCGGACTCACGCGAGAACTTCAGGTTGCGCTCGGAAGCGGCCTTCTACTGCTGAACGCGTTGGCCTATTGGCGGTTGGCGCGGCGACGGAGTCGGACGCGAGCCTGAGGCAGGAGCGACGGCAGCCTCTCTGCGGGCCACGCATCGGGCAGGAGTCCCGCGGCAAACGCCACTTCCGCTGGCGTTTGCATGCGCAGTTAGCCTTCGCTGGAAGACGCTCGGCCAAGTGCGAAGCGGAATCTTGGTGCGGAAGCGGGGATTTGAACCCCGATGAGCTTGCGCCCACTAGCTCCTGAGGCTAGCGCGTCTGCCAGTTCCGCCACTTCCGCACAGTGGGAGAGAAATGCGCCGGCAGGAACGGTTAGTATAGCGAAAACGCGTCCGCCCGTCGAGCGGCGGGAGCCCTCGAGCCTTCTTCCGAGCTCTGTGCATTGACCCCATCGTCCCGGCCCTCCCCCCGCCTCTTCCCGGTCGTGCTCGCGGGCGCTACCGCGTTCCTCGATCTGTACGCGACGCAGCCGCTGCTGCCGTTCCTCGCCCGCACCTTCGAGGCCACGACGCTCGAGGTGAGCCTCACCATCACCGCCGGCACGCTCGGCGTCGCTCTCGCCGCGCCCATTGTGGGGCGCTTTGCCGACCGCGTCGGCCGCAAGAGCGTGATCGTCGGCGCGGCGGTCGGGCTGGCCGCCGCCACGTTCCTGGCCGCCACCTCCACGTCGCTCTGGCAGTTGATCGCGTGGCGCTTCGTGCAGGGCGTCTTCACGCCGGGAGTTTTCGCCATCACGATTGCCTACATCCACGAACAATGGCCCCCTTCCCGCGCCGGCGCGGCGACGGCCGCCTACGTCAGCGGCACCGTTATCGGCGGATTTGGGGGCCGGCTGATTGCCGGTGTCGTGGCCGCCGACGCCAGTTGGCGCACGTCGTTCCTCGTGCTCGGCGCGATCAACCTCGCGGCGGCGTGGCTACTCTCCGCGAAGCTCCCGCCGGACCAACGCTCGGCGCTCGCGCCGCACGAACACTCGCGCATCGGCGCCGTGCTCGGGCTGCTGCGCAATCCGCAGCTCGTCAGCGCCTACATCGTCGGATTCGGTGTCCTGTTCTCGCTCGTCGCGATGTTCACATACGTCACCTTCCTGCTGGCCGCCCCGCCCCACCTCTTCAGCACGGTTGCGTTGGGGTCGGTCTTCTTCGTGTACCTCGTCGGCGCGATCATCACGCCATTCGTTGGTCCGGTCATCGATCGCCACGGACACAGGTTCGGCATGCTGGTCGCGGCGACGTTCGCCATCGGCGGTGCTCTCCTGACGCTCGGTGAGAACCTGCCGATTATCCTCGTCGGCCTCGCCGCCTGCTCCACGGGCGTCTTCATCGCCCAGGCGGCCGCCAGCAGCTACGTCGGCGCGGCCGCCGTCCGGGATCGCGGCCTGGCCGTCGGCCTCTACGCGACGTTCTACTACTTCGGAGGCAGCGCTGGCGGATCGCTTCCGGCGCTGTTCTGGGCCCGCTGGGGCTGGACGGCTTGCGTCCTGCTCGTCGTCGCCGTCCAAATCTCCATTGCCATCGTCTCAATGGTGTTCTGGTCCGACCGGCGCCGGGTGGCCGGTCGCAGAAGGCAGGCGGGCGGCAATCAAAGGTAGGGCGTGGGATAGGAAAACTGACGACAGGTCTCCGTATCTGCTGCTACCATAGAGGATTACCGAGCGGGAGCTCTGCCACGCTGGAGCGTTTCCGCCTGCCGTTCGTTCATGGGAGAGTGCAATGAGGCTGCCGTTACCCCGCTCGCTGCTGCTGGTCGTGCTCCTGGCGACCGCTGCGTCGAGCTGCAGCGACACCATTAACGTCACGACCCCGACCCCGCCGACCGTCACGCCGGTTCCCCCTTCGGTCCGGGTCACCGACACGTTTTCCGGGTCGCTGACAACGGGTGCGGTGAACTACTACACGGTCACCGCGAGGGTCGGTGCGGTTGTGACGACGATGACGGGGATCGGACCCGACCCGACCGTGCCGATTGGGCTGTCGGTCGGCGTCCTCAGCACCCTCACCTGTACGGCTCTCATGACCAATCCGGCCGCCACGATCGGTAACTCGTTGACTGCCACGGCGTCCGGCGCCACAACCGTCTGCGTGACGGTGTACGACCCGGGGACCGTCCCCGCCGACACCACGGTGACCTACGCGTTGACGGTCACGCATTACTAATCCAATCGGCTTGCGACCTGCGGCTGGCGCCTGGCGGTCTGCAGAGCACCGCGCGGGTCGCCACTGGTCCCTGGCCGGCCGCCAGGACTCTGGCCCCGCCGCAAGTCGTATGCCGCAAGCCGCAAGTCGCAACTCGCTGATATACTCCACGGATACTGGCAGCTCGCCCGCGGTTGCGCTGCTCCTGCCTCTCGGGAGGCCGGGTGCCGAACGCCGGGAACCGAGAGCTCATCTTCGGAGGTAGTCCGTGGCTGTGCGACGCGGAGTCGGGCTCGTTCTCTTCCTCGTCCTTCTCGCCTGCATTGTCTCGTTCGGGGGCCTGCTCGCCATCTGGCTGATGGTCGGCGGCGAACCGACCGTGCCGTCACGCTCCACGCTGGTGCTGCGCATCGACGGCGACCCCGTCGAAGGCGGACCAGACGATGGGCTCCGGCAGTTCCTGCCGGTGCAGCACGCGCGCAGCGTGAAGGTGCTGGTCGAGAACATCCGCAAGGCGAAGGTCGATCGACGCGTCGCGGCGATGGTGGTGCGTCCCACGGGCCTGCAGTCGCCCTATCCCGCCCGCGTCCAGGAACTGCGCGATGCGATCCTCGACTTCCGGCGCTCCGGCAAGCCGGCCATCGCCTACCTCGAGGACGGAGGCCAGACGGAGTACTACCTGGCCACCTCCTGCGATCGGATCTTCGTGGCGCCGTCGAGCCCGCTGCAGCTCACGGGGATGGCGAGCTACTCCCTGTTCCTCCGGGGCACGCTCGACACGATCGGCGCATACCCCGACATGCTGCACATCGGCGCCTACAAGACCGCGCCCAACCAGCTGACGGAGAAGTCGTTCACCCCGGCGCACCGCGAGATGGCGCAGTCGCTCAACACCGACAGCTACGAACAACTGGTCAAGGCGATCGCGGATGGACGGAAGAAGAGTGAGGCCGAGGTCCGCGCGCTGCTGGACGAGGGGCCGTTCCTGCCGGAAGACGCGCTGCGCGCGGGGCTGATCGACGACGTCGCCTACGAGGATCAGCTGGCCGACAAGGGAAAGGTGCCGCTGGGGCGCGGGAAGCGCCTCGAGCTGGACGAGTACGACCGCGTGAGCGCCAGCTCACTCGGGCTCGGACGCGGGCCGCGCATCGCGATCATCTACGCGTCGGGCACGATCGTGTCCGGCCGAAGCGGCTACGACCCGCTCAACGGCCCGGTGCTCGGCTCGGACACGCTGATCGAGAACATCCGCAAGGTCCGGGATGCGCAGGATATCAGGGGCGTCGTGCTGCGCATCGACAGTCCGGGCGGGTCGGCGGTGGCGTCCGACATGTTGTGGCGCGAGCTGGTGCTGCTGCGCGACGCGAAGCCCGAGAAGCCGCTCGTGGTGTCGATGTCGGACCTTGCCGCGTCCGGCGGGTACTACATCGCGATGGCGGCGCCGCAGATCGTGGCGGAGCCCGGCACGCTCACCGGCTCGATCGGGATCTTCGGCGGCAAAGTGGTCACCGGCGGCGTCTTCGCCAAGCTCGGCGCCAATATCGAGGGCGTCAGCCAGGGGAAGAACGCGGACATGAACTCGCCGACGCGCCGTTACTCGGAGTCCGAGCGCGCGAAGGTGGGGGCGCAGCTGCAGGATTTCTACGATCAGTTCGTCGAGCGCGTGGCCGCGTCGCGGCACATGTCCCCCGAGCGCGTCGACGCGATCGCGCAGGGCCGCGTGTGGTCCGGGCGACAGGCCAAGCAGAACGGCCTGGTGGACGCGCTGGGCGGCCTCGAAAAAGCCGTGGCGCTGGTCAAGCAGAAGGCGAAGATCACCGATGCCGAGGTGGAGCTGGTGGTCTACCCGCCGCGCAAGTCGCTGTTCGAGGTCCTGTCCGCGCAGTTGAGCGGGTCGGACGAGCGGGTGAGGATGATGACGCTGCTGGCGGCGCCGGAGCGCCGCGCGGTGGGCCTGGCCGCGGCGCCCTGGACGCTGTTCAAGAAGGGTGAAGCCCTGGCGCTGATGCCGTTCGGGCTGGTCAGATAAGTCAAGCAGGGCTAAAGCTAAGT
>Ga0209048_10001928_pt1 | contig 20928 bp, 18 predicted proteins | sample FrelakmetCRP12CR_FD_187146 | JGI IMG/M metagenome (GOLD analysis project Ga0209048, IMG submission 187146) | Freshwater lake sediment microbial communities from the University of Notre Dame, USA, for methane emissions studies - CRP12 CR (SPAdes)... | ecosystem: Environmental > Aquatic >... | reverse complement strand
CGTCCTCGCCCACCGCGGACACCGCGGCGAGTTCCCGGAACGCGAAGATCTTGCCCAGCGCCGCCGCCGTGCGCAGCGCGTCGACCGCCGGCTCTGAAAGCCTGTTGAGCCGCCGTCCGATCGCCTCCTTCACACTTTGCGGAATCGCCAGCTCGTGCGTTTCCTTGCGGCCCCAGCGATCGCCGTCGCGGTAGATTTCGCCCTGCTCGATCAGCGACTTGATGACCTCCTCGACGAAGAAGGGATTGCCTTCGGTCTCGCGATAGAGCGCCTCGGCGAAATCATCGGACACGTTCGCGACGCCGAACAGCGTCGCCAGCAGATGGCCCGTGTCGGCGCGGGTCAGGCGCGTCAGCGCGATCCGCGTGCCCAGGCGCTCGCGGTTCCACTCGACCAGCGCTCCGGCCAGCGGATGCGCGCGGTCGAGTTCGACTTCCCGGTAGGCGACAAGAAAGAGCACGCGCTCGTTGCGCAGGTGGCGCAACAGGTAATGCAGCAACGACAACGTGCCCTGGTCCGCCCAGTGCACGTCGTCGACGAAGACGAGCAGGCCGCGCGCGGCCGCCAGCGACTGCAGGAAGCGCGCCGCATTGTCGAACAGGCGCATCCGGTCTTCGCTGGGTGAAAGCGGTGGGTTGGGGGGGAGCGCGCCCAGCTTCGACTCGATCTCGGGGGCGAACCTGGCGATTTCAGTGGCGGTAGCGCCAAGCGCGCTGCGCAGCTCCTCCGGGCTTTGGCGGTGGGCCCACTCGCGAAACGCCTCGACGAACGGCAGATACGGTGTGGTTGCCTCGTACTCGTAGCACCCGCCCCGCAACAGGGTCGCACCGCTTTTCTGCGCGTGCGCGACCAGATCCTGCGCCAGCCGCGTCTTGCCCACGCCAGGCTCGCCCGAAAGCAGAACCAGTTGCCCGCTCGCCTGCTGCGCGTTTGCCCAATGCTGCTGCAGCTGCCGCGACTCATGGCCGCGGCCGACCAGCTGGCCGCGTACCAGCTGCGAGAGCGGCGCGGAGGGGGAGGCGGCGACGTCCTCGACCCGCAACGGAGGGAACGCGGAGGGCAGGTCCGCGGCCACGAACTGGAAGATGTTCTCGGCTTCGGCAAGCCCGCGCAGCTTGTGGAGTCCGAGGTCGCGCAGCGTCGTGCCATCGGGCAGGCGGTCGCGTACGCGATCGGCCACGGCCGCCGAGAGCAAGGTCTGCCCGCCATGTCCGGCGGTCATCACGCGCTGCGTACGCGCAAGCGTCAGCGACGACGCATATTCGCCGCCGTTCGCTTCGACAGCCCCCGTGTGCAGGCCCATGCGCACGCGCAGCGATCCGACTTCGCCCCAGCCCTCCCCGTGCAGCACGCGCTGCGCCTCCAGCGCGGCGGCCAGCGCATCGGCGGCGGCTTCGAATGCCGAGCAGAATCCGTCTCCCAGGACCTGGAACACGCGTCCGTGGTGCGCGCCTATCGCGCCCTGCAGCAGCGCGTTATGCCGGACGAGCGCATCCTTCATCGCCTCGGGATGCTGCTGGATGAGGCGCGTCGACCCTTCGATGTCCGTGAACAGAAAGGTAACCGTGCCGCTGGGAAGATCATTCATCGCGCATCGAGTCTGCCACTACTCGGGAGGAGATGCTACCTCGCCCCTTGTGCGAGGACATCGCCACGTTCGGCGGCCGCTGCCAATGCGCGCAGTGCATGTCTGTCGAATTTGCGGAATCGACCCGTTATACAATGCGCGTCCCGTCCATCGTTCATGCAACCGCAAGCCTCCGCGACCAACGCGTCGCAGGGTGTTCCGGCTGCATACCCGATCGAGTGCGCCATGTCCTTTGAACAACGCCTAAGTTCCCTTTCGCCGGGAACGTTGCAAGGCCTCAACCGCGGTATCGAAAAGGAGAGCCTGCGCATCCGGCCGGATGGAATGCTGGCCGCAACACCGCACCCGGTGCAGCTGGGCTCGGCGCTCACCCATCCGCGCATCACGACGGACTTCAGCGAATCGCAGCTCGAGCTCATCACCGGCGTGCATGCCGATGCCGACGCCTGCCTCAGGGAGTTGACTGAAATTCACCAGGTCGTCTACCGCGCAATCGGCGACGAGCTGCTCTGGTGCGCGAGCATGCCGTGTGGACTGCCCACCGACAACTCGATACCTCTCGGCCAATACGGGACGTCCAACCTGGGCCGGGCGAAGCACGTCTATCGCACCGGCCTGTCGTATCGCTACGGCCGGCGCATGCAGACCATTTCCGGCATTCACTACAACTTTTCTCTGCCCGAACCGCAGTCGAACGCGGACTACTTCGCGCTGATCCGCAATTTTCGCCGACATTCCTGGCTGCTGCTCTATCTGTTCGGCGCCTCCCCCGCCGTGTGCTCGAGTTTCGTCGCCGGTCGCCCCAATGAATTGCAGCGACTGAGCGACGGCACTCGCTTCCTGCCCTACGCGACTTCGCTGCGCATGGGACGCCTGGGCTACCAGAGCGACGCGCAGTCCTCGCTCATGGTGAGCTACAACAGCCTCGAAAGCTACGCGGCATCGCTGCAGGACGCGCTTACCCGTACCTACCGGCCCTACGAGGACATCGGCGTCCGGACCGGCGACGATTATCGGCAGCTCGCCACCAGCATGCTGCAGATCGAGAATGAGTTCTACGGCACGATCCGTCCCAAGCGGGTGATCCGGCCGGGCGAGCGCCCCCTCCATGCGTTGCGCGAGCGCGGCGTCGAGTACGTCGAAGTGCGCCTCATGGACCTCGACCCGTTCTGTCCGATCGGCATCACCGCCACGACGCTGCATTTTCTCGACATGTATCTGCTCAACTGCCTGCTGCGCGACAGCCCGCCCGATACGCCCGACGAACTCGGCGCAATCGTGCACAACAAGCAGCTCGTGGCCGCACGCGGCCGCGAACCGGGACTCAAGCTGACGCATGGAGGTGAGGAGGTAACGCTGGTCCAATGGGGCGCTCAGGTCCTCTCCGAATGTGCGCCCATCGCCGCGGCGCTGGATGCCGCCAACGGCACCGGCGCGTATCGCAACGCATTGGCAACGGCCGTCGCTGCGTTGGATGACTCCGCCACCACGCCGTCCGCACGTGTGCTTGCGGCCATGAAGAGCGGCTACGACGACAGCTACACCCGCTTTGTGCTTGCGCAATCGGCGGCGCACCGCGAGACCATCCTCAAGCTGCCGCTTTCCAACGACGTCGCCTCCCGCTTCGCGCAATTGGCGGAACAGTCGCTGGCGAGGCAGCGTGACATCGAGGCCGCCGACACGTTGCCCTTCGCCACGTTTCTGCAGCGTTACCTGTCCCCGGACAGCCTGAACGTCTGAAGTCGCCGCAGGATGCGACGATTCGAGACCATTGTGCTGGGCCTGGGTGCGATGGGCAGCGCCACCGCGTACCAGTTGGCGAAGCAAGGCAATCGGGTCCTCGGCATCGACCGGTTTTCCCCGCCGCACGTCCACGGCTCGACGCACGGCGACACGCGCATCACGCGCCTGGGCATCGGCGAAGGCGCGCATTATTCGCCGCTGGCCATGCGCTCCCACCAGATTTGGCGCGAGCTCGAACGCGAGACCGGCCGCACACTCCTCACCGCCAACGGCGGCCTCGTCCTGTCCAGCAAGGCGAAGTCCTCGCGCAGCCACAGCGACCGCTTCTTCGCGAACACCGTCGCCGCGGCGCGGCGGTACGACATTCCCCACGAGCTATGGGACGCGGGGCAAATTCGCCGGAGGTTTCCCCAATTCAGGGTCGCCGACGACGAATCCGGCTACTTCGAACCCGGCGCCGGCTTCGTGCGACCGGAAGAGTGTGTTCGCGTGCAGCTTGAACTTGCCGCGCAACACGGTGCGACGCTGCACCGGAATGAGCGTGCGCTGGCGTTCGATGCCAACGACGGCGGTGTCGTGGTCACCACCGACCGCGACACCTATGCTGCCGACTGGTTGATCGTTGCGGCCGGTCCTTGGCTGCCGGAGCTCGTCGGACCCGGGTTCGCGCGGCACCTGGTCATTTACCGGCAGGTGCTGTGCTGGTTCGACATTGCCGGCCCGGTCACGCCGTTCCTCCCCGAGAACTTCCCGGTGTTCATCTGGGAGCTGCAAGGGAAGCGGCAGGGTCTCTACGGATTTCCCGCGGTCGACGGCGCGAAAGGCGGATTGAAGGTTGCCACGGAGCAATACGATGCGCCGACCACGCCCGACGCGGTCATGCGGCAGGTGTCCGCGGAGGAAACCGGGGAGATTTTCGCCGAATACGTCGAGCCTTTCCTGTCCGGACTGAGCGGCCGGTGCGTAAAAACCGCGACCTGCCTCTACACGCTCACGCCGGACTTCGGCTTTGTCATCGACACGCTTCCCGGCACGGATCGCGTGATCGTCGCGTCGCCCTGCTCCGGCCACGGCTTCAAGCATTCGGCCGCCATCGGCGAGGCGCTGTCGCAACGGGTGATCCGCGGCGCGAGCCGACTCGACCTGGGCACGTTTGCCATTGCGCGATTCCGCTCGTGACACGTCCGCCCGGAAATGGCGGCCGGGGGACTTGGCCAAGGTGTGCCTGGGCTCGTACACTGTCGCCATGCGTCGGGACGTCCGGATGCGAGAATGCCGATCAAATCCTTGCTGCTGCGTTCAGTGGAATTTCTGCGCCGGCACCTGCTGCTGACTTTCGTGCTGATGGGTGCGTTTTTCCTGCTTTCCGGCATCACGTCGATAAACCTTTACGTGGTGCTCAAGGCCAACCTCGACCTGCTCCGGATGTATGGAACGCAGGCGATCGAAGATGGCGCGCTGCGGCAGCTCGTCGAAATCCTCGGCAATGCGTTCTTGAGCATCGTCTTCTTTGTCCTGTTTGTGCTATGCGAGCGCATCGTCGTCGACCGCCTGACGGGGACACTGCGCGACGTTTCCAGCGGGACGTCGGAACATTAGGGAGCTGTACTTGACCGCGACAACCCCCAACACGCTGCAGAGCGAGACCGTCCTGCATCCACGCGCGGTGGAGCAGCTCGTGACCGGGCAGGCCACCTCCGACGGCGCGGGCGTCAAACTTACGCGCGTGCTGACGCAGCAGTTCCAGCGCCGGCTGGATCCCTTTCTGATGCTCGATGCCTTCGGCACGGACAACCCTGACGATTACATTGGCGGGTTTCCGGATCATCCGCATCGCGGATTTGAAACCGTGACGTACATGATCGCGGGCCAGATGCGCCATCGCGACAGTTTCGGTCACGAGGGCCTGCTCAGGAACGGTGGCGTGCAATGGATGACGGCGGGCAGTGGCATCGTCCATTCGGAATTGCCGGAGCAGGCCGACGGACGCATGGAGGGCTTCCAGCTCTGGCTCAACCTGCGCTCGAAGGAGAAGATGCGCGCCCCGTGGTATCGCGACATTCAAAGCGCCGAGATTCCGGAGTTCGCCACGACCGAGGGCGTGCTGGTGCGCGCGATCGCGGGCAGGAGCCATGGCGTGGGGGGCGCCATGGAACGGGAAATTACCGCGCCACTCTATCTCGACCTGCATCTCGGCTCGGGAGCGCGCTTTGCCCAGACGCTGTCGCCGCAATTCAACGCGTTCGTCTACGTCTACCGAGGCGCGCTCGAGATTGGCGTGACGCACGTGTCTGCACAACGGATGGCCATCATGCAGAATTCCGCGGGCAGCGACGGTATCGTGCTGCGCGCAGCGGAACCCGCGCGCGCGTTGCTGATCGCGGGCATGCCGCTGGGTGAGCCGATCGCCCAGCACGGACCGTTCGTGATGAACACGCGCGACGAACTGATGCAGGCGGTGCAGGACTACCAGGCCGGGAAATTCCGCGCCGTGGCATGAGGCGATGGTGGCGCCGATCCCATGATGCCGCCGCCAGTGGCATCATGGCACCGTGCGGCGACGGAACATGTCGTCGCAGATCCTGTCCGGGGAGTTCCAAATGAATGAAGAGACTTTCAACCTGAGCCTTCGCAAGTTCCTGAAAATGGTCGGCATCAGCTCGCAGCGCGAGATCGAAAGGGCAGTGAACACGGCCGTGGCCAGCGGAGCCGCCGCCGGGACGGAGACGTTTCCGGCACGCGTGACCCTGCATATCGTGGGGCTGGACCTGCACGTGGATTTCGACGGGGAGATCAAGCTGGAGTAGGCTGTCAACCGATCAGAGACAGACGTACTCTACCGCCTCCGTCGCATCGTCTTCGGAGGAATGGCCAAAACACAGGCGTCCGCTGCCGCGCAGGATGAGCTCCTCGCGCCGCAACATGATCTCGGGCTCGCCGTGCACCGTGCAGAACGTGCCGTTCGAGCTCACGTCGACGAGCACGAACTTGTCGCGCCGGCGTTCGATGCGTGCGTGGAGGCGCGAGGCCTTCCGGTCCATGATGACCACGTCGTTCTGCGCATCGCGACCGAGCGTGACCGGCGCCGAATTCTGGTCGAGGTCGAGTTCGCGCGCGCCATGCGTCAGCTTGATGCCCACCGGCCGGCGATCCGGCCGCGTCGACATCGTGGTCAACTCTTCCTCGGACTCCTGCCAGATCAGTTCGAACGTGCGAATTTCGTTCTGCTTGCCGCGCACCGAGTGCGCATCCTGGTCGCGCGTGCGTGCGCGCAGCGCGGGCGAAAGCACGTCGACGGTCTCTCCGGAAACGAGCGTCTGGCCCGCCTTGGCCAGCGAGGCCAGCCGCGAGGCGACGTTGACGGCATCGCCGAAGACGTCGGCGTTGTCGTCGATGACCGGACCGAAATGGAACCCCGCATGGATTGCCAGCGGCGAACCCAGGCTCGTGCGCAGTGCCGAGATTTGCGTCTGCATCGCAATGGCGGCATAGGCGGCGTTGGCGGGCAACGGAAACACCACCATGGCCTCGTCGCCGATCGTCTTCACGATGCGGCCGCCATGCTCGTCGCAGACCGCCTTCATGATCTCCAGGCAGCGGCCGATGGTCGCCAGCGCCTCGGCATCACCCAGCGTCTCGTAGAGCTTGGTGCTGCCCGCGACGTCGGCAAAGAGTATGGCGAGCTTGCGGGGAGCGGATTCCATGCCGGCGCGTGACGGGAAATTACAAAGTATAGTACAGGAGCATGGCCCGGGCTTGCGGGCCCTTCGGCGCCACGGTATGTTCGCCGCGGGTGTCGCACGGTTACGGGGTGGCGGCGAGAATCCGAGGAGTTCGACTCGATGGAAAAGCTAGGGCGCTACGAAATCCGGGAAATCGTCGGCGAAGGCGCGATGGCGCGCGTCTACAAGGCCTACGACCCGGAGATCGACCGGACGCTCGCGGTCAAGCTGCTGAAATCGCAGCTGGCCGAGGACGACCAGTACCGGCTGCGCTTCCTGCGCGAGGCCCGGGCGGCCGGCGTGCTTTCGCACCCGAATATCGTCACGATCTTCGACGTCGGCGTCGACGGCAAGCACCCGTACATCGCCATGGAGCTGATCGACGGGATGACGCTGGGCGAAATTTTGCGCACCGACAAGGAGCTGTCGGTGAAGGAAATCGTGGAGATCGGGATCCAGCTCTCCCGCGCGCTCGACTACGCACATCGCAAGGGCATCATCCATCGCGACATCAAGCCCGGCAACATCATGCTGATCAACGAGACCAACACCGTGAAGGTCGCGGACTTCGGCATCTGCCGCATCGACGATCCGGAAGGGACGGAGCAGGCCCAGCAGACGCAGATGGGCGACGTGCTCGGCACGCCGAATTACATGTCCCCCGAGCAGGTGATGGGGCAGAAGGTCGATTCCCGCTCGGACCTGTTCTCGGTGGGCGTCGTCATGTACAAGCTGCTGACCAACGCGCTTCCGTTCGAGGGCGATTCGGTGATCAGCGTCGCCTACAAGATCGCCAAGAGCGAGGCGCCTCCGGTGCAGAGCCTGCGCCCCGACATTCCGCTCACCCTGCGGCGCATCGTCGAGCGTGCGCTCAAGAAGCAGCCCGAAAAGCGCTTCCAGACCGGTGAGGAATTCGCGCTTGCCCTGATCGGCGTCGCGCGGGAACTGAACGAGGAGGAGAGCAAGAAGGGAACGGGCCGCATCCCGCTGGGCATCCGCTGGGCGCTGATGATGGCCGCGCTGGTCGCGGTAACCATGACGATAACCGCCACCATCCTCTACCAGCGCCAGTACCAGGCGATGATGGACCAGGTGCAGGACTACGGCGGCTCGCTCGCCAAGTTCATCGCGACGCAAAGCGCCGTGCCCCTTCTCGACGAGGACTGGACCGCGCTCGACGTATTCATCCAGGAGACATTGGGCCGCCAGGACTTCAATTCCATAACGATCGTCGACCACCAGGGCGTGGTCCGCGGCAGCAACCAGGCGGCGCAGGTCACCCAGAAGTACGTGCCGCTGGAGGCCAAGCTGCTGGTGCCGGCCAACGCCGACGTCAAGGTCCAGAGTCATCGCCTTGCCGACGGACGCGCGGTGCTCGACTTCGGGACGCCGGTCCTGTTCCAGGGCAAGGAGATCGGCCAGGTGCATCTGGGCATCTACGAGGCGCCGTTGTCCAAAGTCGCCAATTTCATGCTCGCGATGCTCGCGATCCTGACGCTGGTGACGATCGCGGCGGTGGGCGGGGGCACCTACCTGCTTGCGCGCGGACTGTCAGGCCCGATCCGCGTTCTGCGCAACTCGCTCGACGAACTCGCGAACGGCCGCTACGACTATCGCATCAACGACACCCGCCGCGACGAACTGGGCGAGCTCTACGCCGAGTTCGACCGCACCGCCGCGGCGCTCGAAGCGCGCCACGACCCGCCCCACGCGGGCGACGCTCCTGTTGCCAGGCCGCCTGATGCGGCCGGTGCGCCGACGGCCGCTTCCCCGCCACCCAAGCAGGGCTGACCCATGCGCGCGGCCCCGTTCGGTGCAGCGATCATTGCGGTGATCGTTCTGGCCGGCTGCGCGGACGCGCCGCCGCGCCCCACGCCCGCACCGGAAGTCGCGAGCACGGTGCAGGAAGGCGTCGTGCTCGCACGCGACGAATCCTATGCCATCGTCGTTGCGGCGCCCGGCGAGGACCTCGACGCGCTCGCGCAGCGCTTCCTCGGCGATCGCAGCAAACGCTGGCGGATCAGCGAGTTCAACAACGTCGACGAGGTGCGACCCGGACAGACGGTGGTGATCCCGCTCAAAGCCGCCAATCCGTCCGGCGTGTACGCCAACGGCTACCTGACCGTGCCGATACTTTGCTATCACCGCTTCGGACCCCGGTCGAGTCAGCTGGCGGTGACGCCGGCGGCGTTCGAGGCGCAGATGGACTACCTCGCCCGCAACGGCTACCACGTGATCCCGCTCGAGCGACTCGCCGGGCACCTGGAGCGCGGCGAAGAGATTCCGCGCAAGTCGGTGGTGCTGACGATCGACGACGGTTACCGGTCGACCTATGAAGTTGCGTTTCCGGTGCTGCGCAAACACGGCTTCCCGGCGACGGTGTTCCTCTACAGCGATTTCGTCGGCGCGCCGGATGCGCTGACCTGGCCACAGATGAAGGAGATGGAAGCGTCCGGGCTCGTGAACATCCAGCCCCATTCGAAGACGCACGCCAACCTCACGCTGCGCCTTGCCGGCGAAACGGACGCCAAGTACCGCGATCGGTTGCGCGCGGAGGTCGACACGCCGATTCGCCTGATCCAGGACCGCCTCGCCGTGCCGAGCCTTTCCTACGCGTTTCCCTATGGCGACGTCAACGAAGCAGTGGTGGACCTGCTCAAGCGCCAGGGAGTGCGCGTGGGAGTGACGGTCACCCCGGGCGGTAACGCCTTCTTTGCCTATCCCTACATGCTGCGCCGGAGCATGGTCTTCGGCGGCGACAGCATCGACGTGTTCAAGTCGAAGCTCGCCACTTTTGCGCAGGTATCTCCGCGTTGAGCACGAAGTGGCGTCTCCGCGACGTGATGGCGCTCACCGTGGTGGCGTTGCTCACCGCGTGCGCGCAGATACCCGTCGCCACCAATGCGCCGCCGGATACTGCCTCCGCCGGTCCCGCGGAGGACGCCCGCGCGCAGGCCATTTCCCGGCATCAGCGCGCCGCACAGCAGGCCCGCGAATCCGGCGACCTCGCCTCCGCGGCCGTGCAATGGCACTTAGTCGTCCTGCTCGCGCCCAGCGAGCAGAAGTATCAACGCGAACTGGACACGGTGAACGCGGCGATCCGGCAAGGCGTGCGCGAACAGCTGCAGGCCGGCAACGCAGCGTTGAAGGGCGGCGACAACGAACGTGCCACGCAGGCGATGCTGCGCGTGCTGGCGCTCGATCCAGCCAATGACGAGGCCGCGAAGGCATTGCGGGAAATCGATCGCCAGCGCATTTCCAGGATCCAGGGGGACCGCGCGCAGAAGCTGCGTCCCGTCGATGTCGCCGCGTCGAAATCGGCCGCAGGCGATGCCGGCGTCTACGACCTCGAGCAGCCTCTGGAAATGCTGCGCGCCGGCGACGTGAACGGCGGCCTGCGCGAGTTGCGCGCCTATGTCGACGCCAACCCGGGAAATCGTGCCGCACGGCAGAAGATCGGCACGGCGGTCGCCGAGCGGGCGCGCGAACTGCAGAGCAAGGGCTCCCGCGAGCAGGCGTACCTGCTCTACGAACAGGCGGTTTCCCTGCGCGGCGAGTCCATGCCCGAGTGGACCGCGCAGATGCAGGCGCTGCGCAAGGCGCTCTCCGACGAGTATTACAGCAACGGCGAACGCGCGTACCGGACGGACGTTGCGCTCGCGATCGTGCAGTGGGAAACCAGCCTGCGCTACGACCCGCAGAACCTCAAGGCCTCGACCCGCCTGCGCGACGCGCGCGCAGCGCAGGAAAAGCTGAAGAGCATCAGCCCGGCGAAATAGCCTACTTCGGCGCCGGCGCCGTGCCGCCGAACTTGTCGGCCATCTTCTTCTTCAGTTCCAGGCAGCGCTCACGCTCGAGCTTGGCCTTCTGGTTGTTCGGGTCGAGTTCGAGGATGCGGTCCCACTTGGTGATCGCCAGGTCGAGATTCTGCCTCTGGAACGCCTGCGTGCCTTCGCGATCGAGGCTCTTCACGAGCGCCACCTTGCTGGCGTCGCGCCGGCGCACCGCTTCCGGATTGACGGGCGTCTTCCTTGCCGCATCGCTGTAGGCGGCATAGGCGCCTTCGAGATTGCCGCTCGCTTCCAAGTCCTTGCCCTTCTGCAGCAGGTCGGCGACATCGTCATGCGGTTTCGCCTCGGGTTCAGCCGGCTTGGCGACGGCATCCGCAGGCGGCACCGGCGGTGAAGCGGCCGTCGGCGGTGTTGCCGGCGCGCGTCCCGGAATCTTGATCACCTGCCCTGCGGCAAGCTTGTTCGGGCTCGCCATGTCGTTGTACTTGGCGAGGATGTAGAAGCGGAACCGGTCGCCCAGGTACTGCTGCGCCAGCTTGGACAGCGAGTCGTCGCGCTGCACCGTGTAGCGGAAGAACACCGGCCCCAATTCCTTTTGCGCATCCGCCTTGATCTGCTCCTGCAGTTTCCGGGCAAGATCGTTGGTCGAATCCAGTGCCAGGGCCTTGTCGAGCGTGATCCGCGCCGCAGGCTCATCGCCATTCTGCAGCTGTTCGACGGCGTCGAGCGCGAGTCGCTGCGCCTGGGACTTCGCCTGCGCCGGCGTCAGTTCCGGGACGGGCGCCGGCGCGGGTACCGGCGCCGGAGCGGCAGCAGGCTTGGCGGCGGCGGACGCTGCCGACGGATCGGTCGCAGGCGGCGGAGTGGCGCAGCCGATGAGGATTGCCGCGACCGCTGAAACGGTCGCCACGCCGCGAAACGCCGACTTGCCGGACTTCGTAATCATTGTCTTCCCGTGCGTGGAAAATACTGGCGGGCCCGGAATGCGGCGCGCCGACTGTGCATTTTGCGCCAAACACCCGCCTCCTGCCAATACGCCGGCTTACAGCGGGCAGCAGAGGCAAGTCCGAGGACGTTTCGCGTCGGGTCGGTCCGCAGGTCCGGTGCGCAGTCAGTCCGCCGAGACCTTCAGCAGCAGCTTGCCGGTGTTCTGGCCCCTGAACAGCATCAGCAATGCGTCGGGAAACTTCGCGAGGCCGACCACGATGTCTTCCTGCGATCTGAGGCGCCCGGACGCCATCCAGCCGGCCAATTCACGCCCTGCTTCGCGATACCGGCTCGCGTAATCGAACACGACCATGCCCGTCATGCTGGCGCGATTCACGAGCAGCGACAGGTAGTTGGCCGGCCCCTTCACCGGCCCGGTGTTGTTGTACTGCGAGATGCCGCCGCAGATGACGACGCGTGCGTGGAGCGCCAGCCGCGACAGCGCCGCGTCGAGGATGTCGCCGCCGACATTGTCGAAGAAGACGTCGATACCGCTGGGGCAGGCCTGCCCCAGTGCCGCCTTGACGTCCTCGGACTTGTAATCGATCGCGGCGTCGAATCCGAGCACCTTGCGCAGGTAATCGCACTTGGCTGCTCCGCCGGCGATGCCGACGACACGACAGCCCTTGATCTTCGCAATCTGCCCGACCACGGCACCTACGGCGCCTGCCGCGCCCGACACGACAACCGTCTCGCCGGGCTGCGGCCGGCCGATTTCCAGCAATCCGAAATAGGCGGTCATGCCGGGCATTCCCAACACGCTCAGGAAGACCTGGATCGGCGCAATGCCCGGGTCGATGCGGGTCAGGCCTGCGCCATCGGACAGCGCATATTCCTGCACACCCAGCATGCCGAGCACCGAATCGCCGACGGCGAACTGCGGATTCCGCGACGAGGTCACGATACCCACGCCCCCTGCCCGCATCACTTCGCCGATGCCTACCGGCGCGATGTACGACTTGCCTTCGTTCATCCAGCCGCGCATCGCGGGGTCGAGCGATATGTAGATAATCCTGACCAGGACCTCGCCGTCGCCAGGGTCGCGCACCGGCTCCTCGGTGAACTTCCAGTCGCTGGCCTTGGGGCTACCCACCGGACGCGCCGCGAGGCGGAATTGATGGTTGGTGATCGTCATCGCATCTTTCCATTACCGCCACTGGTTTGTTGAAACTGGCCCTGTGTCATCCCGAGGAGCGCATGCGACGAACGATCTGCTTCATGCAACTCGCTTGTTCGAGGCAAAGGCAGATCCCTCGCTTCACTCGGGATGACACCAGGGCAGGGTTCCAGTAGCGAATTGCAATGAACTGTCAACTCAGGTTTCGTTACCTCGACGCCTGGACCGACCTGCACAACTTTCATTCTAACCGTATCTTTGCGCATGGCTTTCGCCGATGACCTGGACGAGGACGGCGGCCTCGGACGCGACTTCATGGCCACGCGCCGCCGGTGACCCGCCATGACTGCGCGTAGTCAGCTCCTTCGATGCGCTCGAAACCCGCCAGCGTGAACGCCTGCGGACTCATGGCGATCAGCATGGGATCGTAGAGCGGCGGCAGCTCCTCGGGTCCGGTGACGCGCGTCAGGCTGACCAGCCGGGCGATGCGGACATGGCGCAGCAGATCCTCGTCGTACAGTTGTTCCACCCGCAATTCCCCGGCCACCGGGGTCCGGTTGGCCCACTCGCGCTTCGGCAATGGCCGACCGCGATGGCGAAGGCGGAGAACGCTGAACCGCATGCAATAACCGTATGAATGTACGGTAGTGTACTACGTTCGCCCGTCGTCCGGACCATTGCGCCACTCCGCGGATCAATTCGCGCCGAAGCTCCGCGATCCTGCGCGACGAGAACCGGTGCCGGCGGATTTGCCATCCGCGCGCATTTCGGGAAGAATCCGCCGGACAGCAGCAACGCAACCACCGCAGTTCATTCCGGATCGCCAGGCGCCGGCGGCGGCCGGGCGGCGAGGTTGTGCATTTCCATGCGGGCCACCAACCGTTAAACCACGAGCGAGTAGACATGATGCCTTTGCGGCAATCGTTACCACGGTCGGTGCTTCGCAAGGGCTGGCGCCGGCTGCTGGTCGCGATGCTGGCGCTGGCCGGTACTGCCGCCATGGCCGCGGAATCGCCGATACGCAAGCTCGACGTCGCCTTCGAAGGCGATGCCTACATCGTCAATGCGATCTTTTTCGCACCCGCTTCGCCGAAACTGGCGTGGGACGTGCTCACGGACTTCGACCATCTCGCGGGTTGGGTCCCCAACGTCGCGGAAAGCAAGGTGATCAAGCGCGAGGACATCGCGGTCACCGTCGAACAGCGTGGCGTGGCCAAGTACGGTGCCGCGAGCTTTCCCTACGTGACCGAGCGCAGGATCGAATTGCGGCCGCCGGCGTCCATCAAGACCGCCCAGGTCAAAGGCAACATGCGTCGGGTCGAATCGTCGATAATGCTCGAAGGCGAAGGGAAAGGCACGCGGATCGTGTACCACCTGGAAATCGTTCCGAGCCTCCTGGCCGGCGCCGTCATGTCCAAGCAGTTTGTCGAGCACGAAGTCGGCGATCAGTTCACCGCGATCATCGGGGAAATGACCCGGCGCGCTCAGTAGTTCCTGCCGGTCGAATGGAGTTCGGTGTTGAGTAATCGCCTGTTATCGTCGTCGGTGGCCTGCCCCGATTGCGACCTCCTGCAGCGCATTCCGCCGATCCCCCCGGGGGGAAAGGCGTGCTGTACGCGATGCGGATGCGTGCTCGCCCGACAGCCGGCTGGCCCCCGTGATCTGCCCCTTGCCCTTGCGATTACCGCGGCGATCGTGTTTGTCATCGCCAACACGTCGCCGTTGATGGACCTCTCTGCGCTCGGGCGGACCGCGAGCACGACCGTCGCGGGTGGCGCCCTTGAGATGTTCAGGGAAGGCGAGCAGCTTACCGGAATCCTGGTCCTGTTCTGCGCCGTGTTCGCGCCCGGCGGCTATATCGCTTTCATGCTGGCGCTGCTGCTCGGCGCACGACGCACCCCCGTCCCGCTCTGGGTCGGCGCGATGCTGCGCTGGGTGCACCATTTCGAGATGTGGTCGATGCTCGAAGTGATGATGCTCGGCATCCTGGTCGCGCTGATCAAGATCGCCCAGCTGGCCACCGTGCATGCAGGCATCGGCATGTACGCGGTTGGCGCGCTGATCCTGCTGTTCCCGGCAATCGTGGTCACCTTCGACGTGCGCGAGCTCTGGACGAGAGTGGAATGGGACGACGCGAAGGCGCCCGTGAACACACCCGCCGGCACGTCGGTCGCGGACCCGACAGGATGACGGCCACCGCCGCAACCGCAGCGCAGGCCGGGCTCATGGCTTGCGAAGCCTGCCAGATGCTGTCGCGGCCCGCCGGCGAAGGTCAGGACGCTTACTGCCGCCGCTGCGGCGAAGCGCTCGAATTCCGCCATCACGACTCCATACAGAAGACCTGGGCGCTGGTCATCGCCGCGGCAGTCTGCTACCTGCCGGCCAACATGCTGCCCGTGCTCAACACCACGACGCTGGGAACGTCGGAGGCCGATACCATTCTCGGCGGCGTGGCGTTTCTATACGCCACGGGATCGTGGCCGCTGGCGCTCATCGTGCTGATCGCCAGCGTGATGATTCCGCTGGGCAAGCTGGTCGCCCTCGTGTACCTGTTGTTGACGGTGCAACGCGGCTCGGTCACGAGCAATCACGAGCGCACCCGGCTCTACCGCCTGGTGGAGATCATTGGCCGCTGGTCGATGCTCGACGTATTCGTGGCGACGTTCACCGTCGCGATGGTGCAGCTGCAGCCGCTGATGTCGGTGGCGCCGGGCGCAGGGGTCCTTTTCTTCGCGGCCGTGGTGGTGCTGACGATGCTCGCCGCCGAGGCCTTCGACCAGCGCCTGATCTGGGACTCCGCCTATCCGCATCGGAATCACCATGGCTGACGAGCCCGATCTCTCCAACCTTCCGGAAGCCGCCGTCGTGCGCAAGAAGCGCATGCGGTTCTCCGTCATCTGGATCATCCCGATCCTCGCGGCGGCCGTGGCCATCGGGCTGGCGATCCAGCGCGCAGTAAGCGAGGGCCCGGTCATCACGATCCAGTTCAAGTCGGCCAGCGGGATCGAGGCCGGCAAGACCTTCATCAAGTACAAGGACGTGAGGATCGGGCAAGTCTCCGCGGTGACGCTGTCCGAGGATTACTCCAAGGTGCTGGTCAAGGCCAAGATCGCCAAGCACGCCACCGGCTTGATGGTCGAGGACGCGAAATTCTGGATCGTCGAACCGCGAATCTCGCTGGAAGGCATATCGGGGCTCAACACGCTGCTCTCGGGCAACTACATCGGCTTCCAGGCCGGCAAATCGACCGAGGACCAGCGCACGTTCACCGGACTCGACGAGCCGCCGACCATCCTGGACCAGCCCGGCCGGCGCTTCGTGCTCAAGGCGCGCAACCTGGGATCGCTGGGCATCGGCGATCCGGTCTACTACCGCGGCATACTGGTCGGCCAGGTGGCCCTCTACAACCTGGTCAACGAAGGCAAGTCGGTCGAGATCACGATCTTCGTCGACGCGCCCTACGACAAGTACATCACGTCCGAAACGCGCTTCTGGAACGCCAGCGGCATCGACGTTTCGGTCGGCGCGGACGGCGTGGACGTGCGCACCGAATCGCTTGCGGCCCTGCTCGCGGGTGGCGTCTCATTCGACTCGCCCGACTATCTTCCGCCGGCTGCGCCGGCCGCCGCGAACACGGCGTTCCCGCTGTATCGCAACCGCGCCATCGCGATGAAGCAACCCGACCCCATCGAACGCCGCTTCGTGCTCTATTTCAACGAGTCGGTACGCGGCCTGTCGGTCGGCGCTCCGGTGACGCTCTATGGATTGCGCGTCGGCGAAGTTGCGGAGGTCGGCCTGCATTTCGACGCCGCCACGCGCACGTTCCGCCCCCGTGTCCTTGTCACCTTTTTCCCGGACCAGGTCGTCGGGCGCATGACCGCGAGGCAGCAGGTGGCCAACGGCAAGGAACTCCTGACCTTCAACAAGGAAGCCCGTCTCGGCCTGCTGCGCCAGAACGTGGAAGAGCGCGGGCTGCGGGGGCAGCTCAAGACCGGCAGCTATCTCACCGGAGAATTGTTCGTGGCCTTCGAGTATTTCCCGAATGCGCCCAAGGTGAAACTCGACTGGAGCCGCGATCCGCTGGAACTGCCCGTGGTCGCGGGCGGCTTTGCCAACATCGAGGCCAAGCTGTCCAGTATCCTCACCAAGGTCGACAGCATGCCGCTGAACGCGATCGGCACGGACGTCAAGGATGCGCTCGCGTCGCTCAACCAGACCTTGAAGGATGCCGACGCGCTGGTGAAGAACGTCGACGCGAAGCTGGTGCCCGAGGGAACCAAGACGCTCCAGGACATGCGCAACGCGATCAATTCCGCCGACCGCGTGCTCAAGAACACCGACAGCACACTGTTCGGCAAGGATTCGCCGGCGCCGCAGGACCTGCGCGACACGTTGCAGGAGGTCACGCGGACTGCGCGCTCGGTGCGCATCCTGGTCGACTATCTCGAACGTCACCCGGAAATGCTGATCCGGGGCAAGACAGAGGAGAAGCCCTGATGCGGCTGATAGCCTGTGCAAGCGTGCTGTGCGCCACTGCCTTCCTCGCAGCCGGGTGTTCCACCGCGCCGACGCGCTTCTACACGTTGAGCCGCGCTCCGGCCCCCCCCGCGATGCCCGCCGCGACGGCGTCGAACATGACTGTCGTCGTCGGTCCCGTTTCGATCCCGGCCATCGTCGACCAGCCGCAGATCGTGGTCAGCACCGGCGCCAACTCGGTATCGCTGGACGAATTCAATCGCTGGGCGTCGCCGCTGCAGAGCAATATTTCACGCGTAGTGGCCGAAGACCTCGTCACCCTGCTCGGGACGCCACGCGTATCGCAGTTCCAGCAGTCATTGAATCTGGATGCGGACTACCGCGTGGCGATTGAAGTGCAGAGCTTCGATTCGGCGCCCGGCGATGCGGCAACGCTCAATGCAGTCTGGGTCGTGCGGCGGACCAGGGACGGGAAATCGCAAACGGGCCGCACCACGGTCCGCGAGCCTGCCGGAACTGCAGGCTATGAAGCGCTGGCCGCCGCCCACAGTCGCGCGCTGGCGCAGATGAGCCAGGAGATTGCGGACGTCATTCGCGGGTTCGATCGCGCCGCACAGTAGTCGATTTCAGGCTTCCATTCGCGGCGGGTCATCTCGCGTTGACGCATCTGACACTCGGCACCCGGAGTTCCACGTCCAGCGGATGCCTTGGTTGCGTCGCCCATTGACGCCAAAGCTACCGCTTGCGCCAAGTTGCCGCCAGTGGCAATGCCAACTTGCAATCTCCGCGAAGAACAGGAAACGGACCCGCGTGGGGGGACGCGATTCTTGGGCTATTGGACGAGTTCTCGCCGAATGGATGGATAGATTGGCACACAAAATGCTCTTCCTACGATATTTCCTAAAGGGAGACTCCCGCAATGTCGGGGAGTTCGGTATGCACCAAACGTATACGTCTTCACGGCCCATAGCATTTGCTCACTGCGGTGTTGAAGCAGGGCGCATCGGGCTGTCCGGCCATGTCCACAATTAGCACTTCCGCCATGAAGCCGCAGCGCTGCGGTCGTTGCCGTTGGTGGGAAGGAAACCGTTTCCGCAACAAGGCAAGCCAGACGGTCAGCTTCTCTGTTGAAGGGAAATGCGGGAATTTGCATGCACCGGCTGAATGGGCCAACACCAAGGTTCACTACCTGGCTGGCGCGGACTGCCCGGTTTATGAAGTGTGGGAATCACCAGATCCGGACAAGGTCGACGGCGAATTGCATCCATTTGCGCGCGCGTGAAGTGACCGTGCGTCGGTTGCGGCTGCAGGGTGCCTGCGGTGGCTGCAACTGCAATTGCGGTTGCAAACCTGGGGCGGAACGCGGCCAGCTCAGCGCTGCAAAGGTCTCAAGCGACCTTCGCGCCACACTTGCCGCAGAAGCGATTGCCGGGCGCTTGCGCCGCGCCGCATTTGGCGCAGGCGATGGCGGTCGGAACCGCGGACCGCGACGCGCGTCGCCACCACAACCCGATAAGCGCCGCGCCCAGCAAGCCGAAAATCGCGAAGCCTATGAGCGGTAACACCCAATCCGGCAGTCCACTGCCCGTCCCTGCAGCGGCGGGCGCCGGCATGGGCGCCTGCGTTGGTGCCGCCGCCGGTGCAGGCAAATCGCTCGCTTGCGGTTTCAGGTTCTCGGCCGAAGGGCGTGTGTCGGCCTTCGTATAGCGCACCGTGATCGGCAGAGGCTTGCCTGCCTCGAGCGCTCCCAGTTCGGCGGCGCGGTAACGCAAACCGTCCTGCCCCGTGGAGGCGCCTTCGAGATTCGGCTCTACCGAAATCCCGGTCGCCGACGCGGGTTCCTGGACCACCACCGTGACGCGCTCGACGGGCAGATCACCGGGCCACACGTAGCGGAAACTGCGCGCGGGCACGTTCGTCGCGATCGGCTCGTAGAACTCGACGTGGAAGAACCGTTCCGGCGTTTCGAACTTCACCGAGATGAAATCGCCGGCGCGTACGCGTTCGTGCTTCAGGTTGAGGAGATTGCCGCCGGCAGTGGTGGAGTACGCGACTGCCGTCGGGCCGCCGGAGGCCGCGGGCAGCCTGAGCGTAATCGCGGCCGGCAGCTTGACGTCTTCCGCCAGTGCGCCCCGCAGGATCACGAGCGCGGCCGGGCGGTCGTACTCGGGCCAGATCTCGATGTTGAGGCCAGCCAGGCGCGGATTGCCCTTGGGCGCGCCGCCCGCCTGCGGGAGAGCGATCGCGGGCAGCAGAACCATCGTCAGCGCGAGTATCCAGCGCCGTGCGGCGAAAATGGGTCGGGTCACTTCAACATGCATGGCAGGCTCTCCATTGACGCCGAGATTCTATCGGTTGCTACCCGCCGTTGGGGATGATCGGCGTCAATGGCCTATCGATTTCCGGCAAGGCCGACGCGCAAACGGCCGCCCGAAGGCAGCCGTTGCGCAGGGATGGAGGTGGCGAAAGTGGAAACTCGTCGATTCCTATGATGAACAAAGTTGCCGAAGCTATCACGTACGGCCCTTGCCTCAACCGTTACGACCTTTCATACCAGATAGCACAAGGCGACGGATGCTGTCGCTTCTTCGGCGGAACTTGCGCGAAGCGAAATTTGCTGACGACGCGGAAAGCCCGAGATACCAACAAAAAGCCCCGCCGAAGCGAGGCTCTTGTCGACAATGACTCAGTGACTAAGCTACGGACTACTTCTTGTTCTTTCGGCGCGCAACCAACAGCGCGACAATGCCTATGCCAACCAACGCCAGTGATTCAGGTTCGGGAATGGTTTCAATTCTTGCTGCCCAAGCCACGGCCGGAACGGCAAGCAAAGCGGCAATCGCAGCCGCACGGGCAGCGGCTCTGGGTGTCACTAATGAGCGTCTCAGGGTGCGCATGATTTCCTCTCGTGACCGCAATTTGTTAACGCGGTGAAAAGGCCCGCGTCGCATCTGGTGATCGTCGGCACGCCCGCCGAAAACCGGTGGCATTCATTCAAGGCAATACGCATGCCGAGAATTTTTTGTGATTAATATTCAATGGGTTGGAGTTGCGTCATGCCAATGGCCCGGATGCAACTGTAAAATTTTTCGACGCAGCTTTCTGCCGCGGACTCGGCGCCAGAATCACAGCTGGCCATGCGGTCACACCCGTTCTCAGTCGGCCCTGGATGTCGAACGCCAAAAACTAATCGTCAAAATGGCCCGGGGATTCCAAGTGGTTCAGCCTTCGTTATCTCCCATTGAAAGCGTGTCAGAGAGGTTGCGGGCAGACAATTCCAGACCGATTTTTCCCTAGGGTGGCCGAAAGAAAAACGGCCCCGCTCGGGGGCGGCAATTCCTTGGTTTGGTGGAGGTGGCGATTGCTTGCTCGGATTTCGCGTTGCCACCGCGAAATCCTCGTCCTCGCTGCGCTCGGACCGCCGATCGCTCGACCTTCGGTCTAGCTCGAAGCGTCCTCCGGCATCCTCCCATAGGTCGGATGCCTCCGTCGAACTCGCTGCTC
>Ga0209048_10001927_pt1 | contig 20934 bp, 20 predicted proteins | sample FrelakmetCRP12CR_FD_187146 | JGI IMG/M metagenome (GOLD analysis project Ga0209048, IMG submission 187146) | Freshwater lake sediment microbial communities from the University of Notre Dame, USA, for methane emissions studies - CRP12 CR (SPAdes)... | ecosystem: Environmental > Aquatic >... | reverse complement strand
CAAGGAGGCCGCGGAGACCGGCGACGCGCTCGACGCGCTCGAGGCGACGCTTGCGGGCGAGACCGACCTCGATGCCTACTTCGTCGACCTTGCCGCGCGCGAGCCGCGACTGCCGCCGCATCTCGAAGGAAAACGATGACGATTCCGATGCCCGTTGCCGCGGGCGCAGACCCCCGGTCCTACCCGCTGATCGCGCAGCTCTTCGCGACGCACGGCTACACGGAGGTCGACGCCGGAAACTTCGACGCGTTCACGCAGCGCGCCGGCCACACGCTGCTGCTGTTCACCGAAGACCCGGTCCGGTTCAAGGAGACGCTCGACCTCGCGGTGATCGTGCCGGAGATCGGCCGGGCGTTTCTCGGCCGCTACGCGGTCGGCGTGCTGCTGCCCGAGGCGGCGCGCGCGTTTCACCCGCGTTACGGCTTCCGTCGCTGGCCGGCGTTCGTGCTGCTGAAGGACGGCCGTTACGTGGGCGCCGTCGACGGCCTGCGCAACTGGGACGAATACGTCGAGGAGGTCGCGCGGCTGCTCGAAGCGCCGCCGACGCGCCCGCCGACGATCGGCATCGCGGTCGCGGGCGCGGGCGCGGGCGATGCGCCGGGCGCTTGCGGCGCGTGAAGAAGAACGACGAGCGAAGGGGGCATGCCATGAAGGATTTTCCGATTCCCGTACGGATGGTCGGCGCGGGTTCGCAGCCGGTGGAGGACGAGGAGCTGCAGTACCTCCCGATGCCGCGCGAGATGAACACGTTCCGCATGCCCGCCGTCCCGGACCGCGCGGCGGCCGAGCCACTCACCGAGGCGCGCGACCTGCTCGCGGCGTTCCTGCGCGAGATGGAGCGCTGGGAGCCCGCGGCGGACGCGTACGGGCCACGGTGCGACCTGGCCGGCGTGACGCCGGAGGCGCTCGTGATCACGAACCAGATGCTGGGCGAAGGCGAGGTCAGCATCCAGATCGCAGGCGCGAACCCCGCCCGCATCCAGGAGAGCGTGTTCACGGGACTGTGGCGCGTCTGCGCGCTGGACGGGGACGGCCGGCTCGCCGGCGACCAGCTCGAGGCGGCCGCGCTGCCGCGCATCGTGGTCGAAGCCGCGCGCGCCGCTGCGCTGTCGCGCCTTGCTCCCGTCGAGATTCCTCCCGGCGCGATGAACTCGCCGGCGGTGCTGAACGAGATCGGCGCGCAGATGCGTGCGCGCAGGCCCGGGCGGCGCGCGCACGTCGTCAACCTCACGCTGTTTCCGCTGACGCCCGAGGACCATGCGGTGCTCGACGCCGCACTGCCGGTCGGGCCGGTCGCGCTCATTTCGCGCGGATTCGGCAACTGCCGCATCACGTCGACGCTCGCGCGCGACGTCTGGCGGGTCCAGTACTTCAACAGCATGAACACGCTGATCCTCAACACCATCGAGGTCGTCGACGTTCCCGAGGTAGCGCTCGCCGCCACCGAGGATCTCACCGACAGCCGCACGCGGCTCGCCGAGCTTGTCGACTGGATGAGCGAGTCCTGCGCCGACGCCGAAGAATGAGCCGATGACGAGCTTCGAAGGCTTCGGCGACGCGGCGAAGATCGGCGCCGACACGCGGATGGAGTGCAAGGTGTGCTGGTACGTCTACGACCCGTCCGAGGGCGACGTCGTCTGGCAGATTCCGGCGGGAACGCCCTTCACGCAGCTGCCGCCGCACTGGACGTGTCCGAACTGCTCGGCGACCAAGGACCAGTTCCTGGTGCTTTCCGATGAAAAGTAGGGTCAGACTCGACTTTCGCGCCAGCGAAGGGGCCGACGCGAGCGATGGGCCGACGAAAGTCGAGTCTGACCACGCTTTCCGCGACCCGTCCGCACAGCTGACGGCGACCTTTCGCGCCGTCGCCGCGCGGATGGAGGGACTTTCGTTCGTCAATCCCGCGCTCGAGGTCGAGGCGATCGGTTTCGCGCCCTGGGAGGGCCGCTGGCTCGGCGTGATGGTCACCCCCTGGTTCATGAACCTGACTCTCGTGCCGGCGGACCCGGCGGCATGGCAACCGCTGGCGCTGGGGGCCAAGCGACGCTACCGTTTTCCCGCGGGCGAGTACGAATTCATCGGCGCGCACGACGCGGCGATCGGCGAGTACCAGGTCTGCTCGCTGTTCTCGCCGATGCAGCAATTCGCCGATCACGGCATGGCGCGGCTCGTCGCGCAGCTCGCGCGCGAGGCGCTGTTCGACCCGGCCAACGCGGAAGCGCCGGAGACGCCGACGGCGAATCTGTCGCCGCCTGCGGCCGATTCGGGACCGGGCCCGCTCGCGCGGCTCGAATCGGGGCTCGCCGCGCCGCTGTCGAAGCGCGATCTGCTGCGCGGGCAGTTTGCGGGCGGCGGCCGTGGCGATCGAGGGTGAGCTGACCGTGCGGCTCGACTGGGACGGACGCCGCGTGCGCAGGGTGACCGTGCGCTCGACACGGCCGTTCGCGGCAGCGCGCGTGCTCGTCGGCCGGACCGTAGACGAGGCGGCGGCGATGGTGCCGCGGCTTTTCAGTGTGTGCGCGCACGCCCAGGGCGCCGCGGCCGCGGGCGCCGTCGAAGCCGCGGCGGGCCGCGTACGCGCACCCGGGACCCACGCCGCGCGCGAGGCCGCGGTGCTGCTGGAGACGGTCCAGGAATACCTGCGGCGGATCCTGCTCGACTGGCCGCAGGCGATGGGTCACGACGCGCCGGCCGAGCCCGTCGCCCGTGCGCGCCGGCTGATCGCACCCGTCCTCGCGCGACTCGCCTCGTTCGCGCAGCGGACCGACGGAAGTGCGCCGGATGCACCGGACGCGGTTCCCGGCGAAGTCGCCTCGGAGCTCGCCCTGCTCGCGGCGCGCAACGTCTACGGCAGCTCGCCCGAGGCGTGGCTCGCCGCCGGCGCCGGCGATGCGCTCGCGGGCTGGATCGAGCGCGCGCCCACGCTGCCGGCGCGGCTGCTGAACGAGCTGCGGGCGACGGCGCGGACGCTCGGCCGCAGCAATGTTCCGCTGATGCCGTCGCCGCGGCGCGACGCGCTGCTCGCGGCCGTCGTGCCGGCGATGCGCGCGGACTCCGGATTCGAGCGGACGCCGACCTGGGAAGGGGTGCCCGTCGAGACCGGCGCGCTCGCCCGGACGAGCGCGCACCCGCTCGTGGCGGCCTTCCGCGCCCGGGACGGCAACACGGTGCCGGCGCGGATGGTCGCGCGCCTCACGGAGCTCGCCATGCTGGTCGGCGGCCTGTCGGGCGCCGGGGCGCAAGGCGAGGACGCGCGCTGGGTGGATGCCGTGGCGCTCGCCCCCGGCGAGGGCCTCGCCGCCGTGCAGACGGCGCGCGGCCTGCTGCTGCATCGCGCGAGTGTCGCCGACGCCCATGTGACCGGGTACCAGATCGTGGCGCCGACGGAGTGGAACTTCCATCCGGGCGGCCCGCTCGTGCGCGGCCTCGAAGGCGCCGGGGCCCCCGACGAGGCGGTGCTCGTGCGGCATGCGCTCCTCGCAGTGCAGGCGCTCGACCCCTGCGTGCGATGCCAGGTCGAGGTCGCGAGTGCATGAGATGGCGCTCGCCGAGGGAGTGCTCGAAATCGTCGAAGAGACGGCGAGGAGGAACGGTGCCGCGCGCGTCACCGTCGTCCGGCTCGAGTTGGGCGCGCTGTCGCATGTCGAGCGGGAAGCGCTCTCCTTCTGCTTCGACGCCGTCGCGAAGGGCGGCGTTGCCGGCGGCGCGGTGCTGGAGATCGACGCGACGCCCGGCGCGGCGTGGTGCATGCCCTGCGGCGAACGCGTGCCCCTCGAGCGGCTGGGCGATCCTTGCCCGCGCTGCGGCGGCTGGCAGCTCGCCGTCGTGCAGGGCGAGGAAATGCGCCTGAAGGAAATCGAGATCGCGTGAGCCCGCGCGGGCAACGCGACGGCATCACGGCAAGGAGAACGATCATGTGCACGACCTGCGGCTGCGGCCACGGCGAAACGACGATCGAGGGCAAGCCCGTCGGCGAGCACGAACACGTGCACCGTCACGCCGACGGCACGTTGCACTCGCATCCGCACGTGCACGATGCGGAGCACGGCCACGAGACCGAGCACGCGCACGGCGCGGAGCACCCCCGCGACATGGAGCACGCGCACGACATGGAGCACGCGCACGGGACGGCGCACACGCATTCGCCGGGGCCGCATCTGCACTGGCGCCAGCGCGCCGACGGCACCTGGCACAGTCACGTCCACGGCGGCGGCAGCCCGCATCCGGCCGGGACCGGAGTTTTCGGCGCCGCGCACGCGCCGGGCATCGCGCCGGCGCGAATGGTTCAGATCGAGCAGGACATTCTCGCCAAGAACGACGCGTACGCCGCGCGGAACCGGCAGCTGTTCGCCGACCGCGGCATCTTCGCGCTCAATCTCGTCTCGAGCCCCGGGTCGGGAAAGACGACGCTGCTCGTGCGCACCATCGAGGCGCTGCGGGGGCGGGTCCCGCTGGCGGTGATCGAGGGCGACCAGCAGACGTCGCTCGACGCCGACCGCATCCGCGCCACCGGCGCGCCCGCGGTGCAGGTCAACACGGGGAAGGGCTGCCACCTCGACGCGCACATGGTGGGTCACGCGCTGTCGACGCTGAATCCGGCCGACGGCAGCCTGGTGCTGATCGAGAACGTCGGCAACCTCGTCTGCCCCGCGGCGTTCGACCTCGGCGAGGCGCACAAGGTGGTGCTGCTTTCGGTGACCGAGGGCGAGGACAAGCCGCTCAAGTATCCGGACATGTTCCACGCGGCGGACCTGCTGCTGATCAACAAGATCGACCTCGCGCCCCACGTGCAGTTCGACGTCGACGCGGCGATCGGCTACGCGCGGCGGATGCGTCCGGGGCTGCTGGCGCTGCAGATCTCGGCGACCACCGGTGAAGGCTTCGCGGCGTGGCTCGCGTGGCTCGAGCAGGGTGTGGCGGCGGCGGTGGCGGCCCGCGACCATAGCATCGACGCGCTGCGGCGGCGCGTTGTCGAGCTCGAGGCGGCGCTCGCGCGGCGGGCGGCTCCCGCGTCCGCGGCCTGAGCGCCGGGCTCCCCTGCCATGAGAGCAACGGAACTCCTGTCCCGGCCGGCGATCGTGCGCCGGCGCATCGCGGTGCGCGGGATCGTGCAGGGCGTCGGCTTCCGGCCGTTCGTCTGGCGACTCGCGTCCGAGCTGGGGCTCGACGGCTGGGTGCGCAACGACGCCGCCGGCGTCACGATCGAGACGCAGGGCGAGCACGCAAGCGTGCTGGAGTTCGCGCGCCGCCTGCGCGACGACGCGCCGGCCCGGGCGCGCGTCGACGGCATCGCGATCGCCGACTGTGCGCCGGCCGATGGCGGGGGCTTCGTGATCCAGGACAGCGGCGGCGGCCGCGCGGCCACGGCGATCGGCCCCGACAGCGCCGTCTGCGCCGATTGCCTGGCCGAGCTGTTCGACCCGGCGAACCGGCGCTACCGGCACGCGTTCATCAACTGCACGAGCTGCGGCCCGCGCTACACGATCACGCACCGGCTGCCGTACGATCGCGCGACGACCAGCATGGCCGCATTTGCGCAGTGCGCGCCCTGCGCCGCCGAATACCGTTCGCCGCGCGACCGGCGCTTCCACGCCGAGCCGAACGCCTGCGCCGCCTGCGGCCCGCGGCTCGCGTTCCTCGACGCGGCGGGCGCACCGGTCGAGGGCGTCGATCCCGTCGCGGAGACCGTCGCGCGGCTCGCGCGCGGCGGGATCGTCGCGATCAAGGGGCTGGGCGGATTCCACCTCGCGTGCGACGCGCGCGACGCCGCGGCCGTCTTCCGGCTCCGCAGCCGCAAGGCGCGCGACGAAAGGCCGTTCGCGCTGATGGTCGCCAACGTCGAATCGACGCTGCGGTGGGCGAATGTCTCGATCGGCGAGCGCGCGCTGCTCGAAGCGCCCGAGCGCCCGATCGTGCTGCTGCACAAGCGGGACGGCGTCGATGCGGAGCTGCCCGGCGTCGCGCCGGGGCTCGCGTGGTTGGGTGCGATGTTGCCGTACACGCCGCTGCAGTACCTGCTGTTCCACGACGCGGCCGGGCGGCCCTCGGGAACCGCATGGCTCGCCGACGCGCAGGACTTAGTCCTCGTGATGACGAGCGCGAACCCGGGCGGCGAGCCGCTGGTCACCGGCAACGCCGAAGCGCTCGCGCGCCTGGCCGGCATCGCGGACGGGTATCTCGTCCACGACCGCGACATCGTGATCCGTTGCGACGACAGCGTCGTGCGTGCCATGAGCGCCGCCGGGCCGCCCCAAGGCGCGAATCGAGCCCCCTCGGGGGGCAGCGCAGCGGCGCGAGCCGCAAGCGTGGGGGCCGAACCAATCGCCACCGGTGCGCAGTTCATCCGCCGTGCGCGCGGCCACACGCCGCGGGCGATCCGGCTCGCCCGCGCGGGACCTCCCGTGGTCGCCGTCGGCGGCTACTTCAAGAACACCGTCTGCGTCACCCGGGGCGACGAGGCGTTCGTGTCGCAGCACATCGGCGACCTCGACAACGCGCCGACGTGCGCCGCGCTGGAGGAGACGCTCGCGCACCTCGTCGCGATCCTCGACATCGAGCCGGCCGTGGTCGCGCACGACCTGCATCCCGACTTCTTCAGCACGCGGCACGCCGCGCTGCTCGCGGCGAAGTGGAACGTGCCGCTGCAAGGCGTCCAGCACCACCACGCGCACATCGCCGCGGTGGCCGCCGAGCACGGCGTGTGCGCGCCGCTGCTGGGGCTCGCGCTCGACGGCGTTGGGCTCGGCACGGATGGTGCCGCATGGGGAGGCGAGCTGCTCTACGTCGACGGCGCGCGCTGCGAACGGCTAGGCCGGCTCTCGCCGCTGCGGCTGCCGGGCGGCGATCGTGCCGCCCGCGAGCCCTGGCGCATGGCGGCGGCCGCGCTCGCGCGTGCGGGCCGCGGTGCCGAGATCGCGGAGCGCTTCGCCGGCGAGCCAGCAGGCAAGGCGGTGGCGACGATGCTCGCGCGCGGCTTCAACGCGCCGGAGACGAGCAGCATGGGTCGCTGGTTCGACGCGGCAGCGGGGCTGCTCGGCGTCCGGCACCGCATGGCGTTCGAGGGGCAGGCGGCGATGCTGCTCGAAGGCCTTGCCGAGCGCCACGGACCGGTGGCGCCCGAGCACGACCTCTACGCGATCACGCTGACCAACGAGCTCGACCTGACCGCGCTCGCCGCGCGCCTCGCGGCGGAGCGCGACCAGGCGTTCGGTGCCGCACTGTTCCACGCGACGCTCGTCGCGGCGCTGGCCGAGTGGGTCACGCGTGCGGCCGAGGCCCTCGACCTGACGAGGGTCGCCGCCGGCGGCGGCTGCTTCCTCAACGCGCTGCTCGCGCGCGGCCTGCGCGCGAACCTCAACGCGCGCAATCTCACGATGCTCGAGGCCCAGGCCGTTCCGCCCAACGACGGCGGCCTCGCGCTCGGGCAGGCATGGGTCGCCGTGCAGACGCCCTCGCGCGGTGCCTGATCATGTGCCTCGCGATTCCCGCCCGCGTCGTCGATCTTCCCGAGCCGGACGTCGCGCTGATCGACGTCGGCGGCGTGCGCAAGCGGATCTCGCTCGCGCTGGTCGACGGCGTGCGGCCGGGCGATTACGTGATCGTCCACGTCGGCTACGCGCTGACCAGGCTCGACCCCGACGAGGCGGAGCGCACGCTGCGCACCTTCGCGGAGGCGGGGCTGCTGCCCGAGTCGGCCGAATGAAATACATCGACGAATTCCGCGACGGGGATCTGGCACGCGGGCTCGCCGCGGCGATCGCGCGCGAGGCGCGCGCCGGCCGCAGCTACAACCTGATGGAGTTCTGCGGCGGACACACGCACGCGATCTCGCGCTACGGGCTCAAGGACCTCCTGCCGCCTAACGTGAACATGATCCACGGCCCCGGCTGCCCGGTGTGCGTGCTGCCGATCGGACGCATCGACAACGCGATCGAGCTCGCGGCGCGGCCCGGGCTGGTGCTCTGCACGTACGCCGATACGATGCGCGTGCCGGCGTCGAAGGGACTGTCGCTGCTGAAGGCCAAGGCGCGCGGCGCGGACGTCAGGATGGTGTATTCGAGCGCGGATGCGATCCGCATCGCGCAGGAGAATCCGGACCGGGACGTCGTCTTCTTCGCCATCGGGTTCGAGACGACGACGCCGCCCACGGCGGTCGCGATCCTGCAGGCGCGCTCCCTCGGACTCGCGAACTTCAGCGTGTTCTGCAACCACGTGCTCACGCCGTCCGCGATCGCCAACATCCTCGAATCGAAGGAAGTGCGCGAAATCGGGACGGTCCCGCTCGACGGCTTCATCGGGCCCGCGCACGTGTCGACGGTGATCGGCAGCCAGCCGTACGAGTATTTCGCCGAGGAGTACCGGCGGCCGGTCGTCATCGCCGGCTTCGAGCCGCTGGACGTGATGCAGGCGATCCTGATGCTCGTGCGGCAGCTGAACGACGGCCGCGCCGAGGTCGAGAACGAGTTCACCCGCGCGGTCGTCCGCGATGGCAACGCGAAGGCGAAGGCGCTGGTGGCCGAGGTGTTCGAGCTGCGCCGGTCGTTCGAGTGGCGGGGGCTGGGCGAGGTGCCGTACAGCGCGCTCCGGATCAAGGAGGCCTACCGCGCCTTCGACGCCGAGGTGCGCTACGGCATCGCGTACCGCTCGGTGCCCGACAACAAGGCCTGCGAGTGCGGCGCGATCCTCCGCGGCGTGAAGAAGCCGGCCGACTGCAAGGTGTTCGGCACCGTCTGCACGCCGGAAAACCCGATCGGCTCGTGCATGGTCTCGTCGGAGGGCGCCTGCGCCGCGCATTACACGTATGGCCGCTTCAAGGACGTGCCGGTCGTGGTCGAGACACACACATGAGCGCGGCGGGCGCAGCCAAGGCCCGAAGGGCGCGTCGTCGCGCTATTACGCGCGCTCGACTCTCGCCGTGTCCACTTGTGAATCATTGCACGGAGAGCGCATGAGCAACGTGCGCGAGGACTACGTCCGCCCCGTCGATTTCAGGCATGGGCGCGTCGACATGACGCACGGCGGCGGCGGGCGCGCGATGGCGCAGCTCGTAGAAGAGCTGTTCCTGCGCACGTTCGACAACGAATGGCTGCGCCAGGCCAACGACCAGGCGGCGTTTGCCGTGCCGGCGGGGCGGATGGTGATGGCGACGGACAGCCACGTGGTCTCGCCGCTGTTCTTTCCCGGCGGCGACATCGGCTGCCTCTCCGTGCACGGCACGATCAACGACGTCGCGATGTCGGGGGCGAGGCCGCTCTACCTCGCCGCGGGATTCGTGCTCGAGGAGGGGTTTCCGCTCGCCGAGCTCAAACGCATCGTCGAATCGATGGCGGCCGCGTCCAGGGAAGCCGGCGTGCCGGTAGTCACCGGCGACACGAAGGTCGTCGAGCGGGGCAAGGGCGACGGTGTGTTCATCACGACGACCGGCGTCGGCGTCGTACCGGAGGGCGTCGCGATCTCCGGCGACCGGGCATGTCCGGGCGACCGCATCCTCGTGAGCGGCACGATCGGCGACCACGGCGTCGCGATCATGTCGCTGCGCGAGAATCTCACCTTCGAGACGACGATCCGCTCGGACACCGCGGCGCTGCACGGCCTCGTCGCGGCGATGGTCGCGGCGGTGCCCGGCATCCACTGCCTGCGCGATCCGACGCGGGGCGGTCTCGCCACAACGTTGAACGAGCTCGCGCGCCAGTCGGGCTGCGGCATGGTGATCGCGGAGGCGAAGATCCCGGTGGATCCGCAGGTCGCCGCGGCATGCGAGTTCCTGGGGCTCGACCCGCTGTACGTCGCGAACGAGGGCAAGCTGGTCGCGATCTGCGCGGCGGAGGCTGCCGCCGGTCTCCTCGCGGCGATGCGCGCGCACCCGCTCGGGCGCGGCGCCGCCATCATCGGCGAGGTCATCGCCGATCCGCACCACTTCGTGCAGATGGAGACGAGCTTCGGCGGCCGCCGCGTCGTCGACTGGCTGACCGGCGAGCAGCTCCCCCGGATCTGCTGATGCGCATCCTGTTCCTCGCGCATTCGTTCAACAGCCTGACCCAGCGTCTCTGGGTGGAGCTGACGGCCGCGGGCCACGACGTGTCGGTCGAGTTCGACATCAACGACCGCGTCACGGAGGAGGCGCTCGCGCTGTGGGATCCCGAGCTCGTCGTCGCGCCGTTTCTCCGGAGAAGGATCCCGGAATCCGTGTGGCGCAGGCGCCGCTGCATCGTGATCCATCCGGGGATCGTCGGCGACCGCGGTCCGTCCGCGCTGGACTGGGCGATCATCGACGGCGAGGCCGAGTGGGGCGTCACCGCGCTCGAGGCGAATGCCGAGATGGACGCGGGCGATGTCTGGGCCTCGGTCGGCTTCCCGATGCGGGACGCGACGAAGAGCAGCCTCTATCGCAACGAAGTGACCGAGGCGGCGGTCGCCGCGCTCGGGCTGACGCTCCAGCGCATCGCGCGGGGGGAGAAGCCCGAGCCGCTGGCCGCGGCGCGGCCCGGGGTGCGCGGCAGGCTGCGGCCGCCCGTGCGCCAGCCCGATCGCGCGATCGACTGGAAGAGCGACGACACGGCGACGGTGCTGCGCAGGATCCGCGCATCCGACGGCGCGCCCGGCGTGCGCGACGAAATCCTCGGCATGCCGGTCTGTCTGTTCGGCGCGCATCCGGAAGGGGACCTTTCCGGCGGCGCCGGCGACATCGTCGCCCAGCGGGACGGCGCGATCTGCCGCGCGACCGTCGACGGTGCGGTGTGGATCACGCACCTGAAGCGCGCCGACTTTGATGAGCCGCGCTTCAAGCTCCCGGCGGCGGCCGTCCTCGGCGAGCGTCTCGCCGGGGTGCCGGAAATCCCGGTCGCACCGGACTCGGTCGCCGGCCGGCCGACGTGGCGCGCCATCCGCTATGAGGAATCCGGCGCCGTCGGCTTCCTGCACTTCCCGTTCTACAACGGGGCGATGGGCACCGCGCAGTGCGAGGCGCTGCGCGAGGCCTATCGCCGCGCCCGGTCGCGCCCGACGCGCGTGATCGCGCTGATGGGCGGTCCCGATTTCTGGTCGAACGGGATCGACCTCAACCGGATCGAGGCGGACGACCACCCGGCCGAGGAATCGTGGCGGAACATCAACGCGATGGACGACCTCGTCCGCGAGATCATCATCACCGACCGGCAGCTGACAATCGCCGCGCTGCAGGGCAACGCGGGCGCCGGCGGGGTGTTCCTGGCGCTCGCGGCCGACCGGGTCTGGGCGCGCGACGGCGCCATCCTCAATCCGCATTACAAGGGCATGGGCAACCTCTATGGCTCGGAGTACTGGACCTACCTGCTGCCGCGGCGCGTCGCCGCCGCCAACGCCGCGGCCATCACCGAAAGCCGGCTTCCCGTCGGCGTGCGCGCGGCGGCGTCGCTGGGGCTGATCGACGCCCATTTCGGCGCCGAACCGGCCGCTTTCCGGGCCGAGGTCCGCGCACGCACCGCCGCGCTCGCTGCCGATCCCGGCTTCCCTGCGCTGCTCGCCGGCAAGCACGCCCGGCGGGGGGCGGACGAAGCCGCGAAGTCGCTCGAGCGTTACCGCGACGAGGAGCTCGAGCGGATGAAGCTCAACTTCTTCGGCTTCGACCCGAGCTATCACGTAGCCCGCTACCACTTCGTGCACAAGGTGCCGCGCTCGCGCACGCCGCTCTGGCTCGCCCGGCACCGCCGGGGCGGGCAGCCCCCAGCGGACGTGCGGATCGAGCGCGAGCGAACCCCCGGACACGCGCGCCCCTGATTGTAACCACCCGGGTTACACATTCGATCAACCCGCGCCGCGCGGCACGACCCGCTGGCACACCATCCCGACGCGCGGCTTGCGCTATGTCAACCAGCGCCCGCCCGCCGCGTGAAAAAATCGCGAGGCGTGCTTGCGGGACGGACCGCGGGGTGCGGTTGTCCGGGGCGCCGGAAACTTCCCAACAAGGAGCGGATATGAAGCTGATCGTAATTGCGATGGCGTCGGCGGTCGGACTGGCTGCGGCCGGGCTGGCGCAGGCACAGGACGGCGCGGCGCTCGCGCAGAAGAGCGGGTGCATGACCTGCCACGCGGTGGACGCGAAGAAGATGGGGCCGGCGTTCAAGGAAGTTGCGGCCAAGTTCAAGGGCAAGTCGGATGCCGACGTCGTCGCGGCCATCAAGGCGTCGAAGGCGCACGCGTCGTCCAAGGCCTCGGACGACGACCTCAAGGCCCTCGGGAAGTGGATCCTGACGCTGTAGGTTAGGCGCCGCGGTACCCGGTTGGCCGCGGTTCACCGCCCGGAACGGCCGGGCCGCGGTCAACGCAAAGCCTTCCTGTGCGTTAAAATGGGCGGTCGCGTGCCGCCGTTTCGTGCACGCGGGTGATTCGCCCGTGCAGGCGCGGCGGGTACTTTTCAACCAGGAGGGAGCATGAAATCGATCGTAATGACGGCCGTCACGGTGGCGGCCCTGGCGACGGCGGGCATCGCGACGGCCGGCGGCGAGGACGACGCCAAGAAGGCGGGTTGCCTCGGCTGCCACGCGGTGGACACGAAGAAGATGGGCCCGGCGTACAAGGAAGTCGCCGCGAAGTTCGCGGGCAAGAAGGACACGGACCTCGTCGTGGCGATCAAGGCGGCCAAGCCGCACGCGTCGCTGAAGGCCTCGGACGACGACCTGAAGTCGATCTCCGGGTGGATTCTGTCGCTCAAGTAACCGCGCGGCACCTCCGGAAAGGAGCCGGCGCCCGCCGGCTCTTTTTTTTCGCGCCGCCCGCGGCGACCGGCATCGGACGATCCTTTGACGGGGCGCAAGGATCGTCGCCCGCAACCGGCGCGCGCCCGGATAAGATGTGGCGGATTGCCGCGCGGCAGCTTGCCGCAGCGGATGTCGATGCCATGACCGCCGACGCCCGGGCCACCGTTTCCGACGTAACGCCGCAGGGTGTGCATGCCGCGCCCGCGCCGGACGCGCCCCGCGTACTCGCTTCGGTGCCCGTGGAGGTGGCCGATCCGCCGGCTCTGCTCGCGAGCCTCCGGCAGCTGATGCACCTGCGCGGCATCGCCATCGTCGGCCAGTCGACCGCGATCGCGCTGGCGCTGGCGCTGGGCGTGGCGCTGCCCATGGTTTCGATGGTGGCCATCGTCGGCGCGCTGGTCGCGCTGAACGTCGCCGCGGCGGCGCGCCTCAGGCGGGGGACGCCGACCACGCATCGCGAGGTCTCCGCGCACCTCCTGCTGGATCTCGCGGCGTTCACGGCGCTGCTGCTGCTGGCGGGGGGCACCGCCAACCCGTTCACGCTCGCCTACCTGCTGCACGTCGTGCTGATCGCGATGCTGCTGCCCTGGGTGCTGGCGCTCGCCGGAACGGCGCTGGTGGTCGCGAGCTTCGGCCTGGCCTTCGCCGTTTCCGAGCCGCTGCGGCTCGCGGACGGCCGTCCGCTGCCGGACGCAGCGATAGCACTGGGGCTCTGGGCGAGCTTCACGCTGACGGCCGCGGTGACCGCCTGGTTCGTCGTGCGCATCGCGGCGGCGCTGCGTGAGCACGACCGCCTGCTCCGCGAAGCTGCGCGGCGCACGCTGAACGACGAGGCGGTGCTGCGCATCGGCACGCTCGCCGCCGGTGCCGCGCACGAGCTCGGCACCCCGCTGACCACCATGGCCGTGGTCGTGGGCGAGATGCGGCGCGAGGCGGACACGCCCGAGCGCCGGCGCGACGTCGCGATCCTCGCGGCCCAGATCGAAGCCTGCAGGCACGCGCTCGCGAACCTGCGCGCGGTCGCCGGCCACGCCCGCGCCGACGACGCCGGGCGGGCGCGGCTCGACGCTTTCCTCGCCGCGACGATCACGCGCTTCCAGGCGATGCGGCCGGACGTCGCTCTTGCGGCCCGCTGGGATGGGCCCGCCGAGGTTCCGGAAATCTGCACCGACGAGTCGCTGCGGCAGGCGATCCTGATGCTGCTCAACAACGCGGCCGACGCGTCGCCCGGGCACGTCGACGTCGAGGCGCGATGGGACCGTGAATCCCTGCACATGAGCGTCGGCGACCGTGGCACCGGCGTCCCCGAAGGAACGCTGAAAAGGCTCGGGCGCGCATTCTTCACGACCAAGCCGCCGGGGAAGGGGACCGGTCTCGGCCTCGTGCTGACGGCGTCGACCATGGACCGCCTCGGTGGTACAGTCCGCTGGTCCAATCGCCCCGGCGGCGGACTCGTCGCGGAAATTCGCGTGCCGCTGAACGGTCTGACCCATCCGGCGACTACCCGATGAACGCTCCGATCGTTGATCCGCACGACCGCGCCAGCCTGCTGCTCGTCGACGACGACCACACGCTCTGCGACGTGCTGAGCCGGGCGCTTTCCGCCCGCGGCTTCGGCGTGACCGCCGCGCACACGGTAGACGACGCGCTGCGCGCGATCGACGCCGATCCGCCGGAATACGCCGTCGTCGACTTGAAGCTCGCCGACCAGTCGGGGTTGAAGGTCGTCACCCACCTCAAGGACGCGGACGCGCACACCCGGATCGTCGTGCTCACCGGGCACGCCAGCATCCCGACGGCGGTGGAGGCGATCAAGCTCGGCGCGACGTATTACCTGACGAAGCCCACCGACGCCGACGCCATCGTCGCTGCATTTGCCCGTGAGCACGGCGACGATCGCGTTCCGGTCGACGCGAAGCCGATGACCGTCGAGCACGTCGAGTGGGAGCACATCCAGCACGTGCTCCACGTCAACGGCGGCAACGTCTCGGCCACCGCCCGCGCATTGTCGATGCATCGCCGGACGCTGCAGCGCAAGCTGCGCCGCGGGCCGGCGTAGGTCGGGTCGCGAGGCGCGCAGGCGCGCGCCACCCTCACGCGACGAGGCGAATCAGCGCCTATTTCGCCGGCTGCTTCGCGAACCAGGTCGCGATGCTTTCGATCATCGCGTTGCTGTACGGGAAGCTCATCCGATGCATGGCGGAGCTCTCGCGCTTGTCGTCGCGATACTCGCGCATCGCCATGATCAGGTAATCCTTGTCCTGACCCTTGAGCTTCGGGGCGACCATCGAGGGATTGCTTTCGTCATCGTGACAACGGTTGCATTTCGCCGCCAGCTCGTCGGTGGGGCTCGGGACCTTGTCAGCGGCCAGCGGCTTCTGAGCGGCATAGTAGGCGACGATGTTCTCGACGTCCTTGTCGCCTAACCCGGCGACGTAGCGCTGCATGCCCCAGCTCTTGCGCGTCGTCCAGTAGGCCTTGGTTGCCTTCATCAGGTAATCGAAATCCTGACCCGCCAGGCTTGGCGTGGCAGCGTCGCGGCTCACGCCCTTGGCGCCATGGCAACCGCCGCACATGGTGCTGAGCTTCTCGCCGGCCACTGCGTCGCCTCGCGCCGGGACGGGACGCTGGACGGGCGCCTGCGCGGAGTAATAGATCGCCAGGTTCTCGAGCTCCAGCCGGTCCGAGTCGCGCATCGAAGATCCCATCGAGCCCTTCGCACGGTCACCCCGGTGGTACTCGTGGATCGCGGCGACGAGGTAGGCCGGCTGCTGGCCGGCCAGGCTCGGCGTTCCGCGAGCGGTGGCGTTCCCACCCTCACCGTGGCATTTCGCGCAGGCTTCCGCGGCCTTCTTGCCCTGCTCGTAGGGATTCGAAAGCATCATGTCCGGGGCCCTGGCATTGGCGACCGGCGGCTGCGCGGCGTAGTAGGCGGCGATGTTTCGGATGTCCGCGTCGGACATCTTCGCAACGAGATCGCGCAGCCCCGAATGCGTGCGCTTCCCTTCCTTGTACTCCTTGAGCGAGGCCACCAGCGAGCGCTCCCGCTGTGCGGCCAGGTTCGGGATGGCCGGTCCCGCGCCCTTGCCGTCCAGTCCGTGGCAGCCCTTGCAGGTCGTCTCGGCGAGGGCCTTGCCCGCCGCGATGTCTCCCGTTGCCGCCGCCGGCGGCTTCTCGGGCACGGACTTGGCGGTCGGTTCCTTTTCCTTGCCGCAGCCAAGCAACGCCAGCGACAACGCAATACCCAGCAAGATGGTTTTCATCGCGAATCCCGAAGATAGGTGGTTCCGAATTCCTGCTCCAGCGGCGGGTTCGCCGATCTGGTCTCGGTCAAGACTTGCCTATGATAACAACGGATGCGATCGGCGAGGCGGCGCGCTTCGCGGAGGCCTGAGGCGTCCGGCAACTCCCGCCCGCGAGAACCCGCTGCGGCGTCTCCCGCCCGAGCCGACGCGAGCCGTGCGCGGGGCGAGGTGCGGCGCGGATTTGCCGCGATGCTCGCCGCTCCTGGCCGCCCTCAGGGCGCCGCCACCGCACCATGACCCGCGTCGTCGTGCCACGGCGGGAACAAGCGGATCATCCCGAGCAGCACCGCGATCGGCGCGAGGGTCAGGATGAGCGCCATGAGCGCGCCTTCCTGGCCGAGGAAGGGCAGATGATAGGAGAGCAGCCCCTTGCCCGTCTTGGAGATCTCCTGTCCGCCGATGACCACGTTCCAGCGCATCATGAACACCGACAGCAGCACCAGGCACGCGCTCAGCGTCACCCCCAGGACCAGCGCTCTTCCGGTCGTGCCCCGCCAGATCATGTACGAGAGGACCAGGAGCGGGGTGACGGCGCCGACGCCGAACTGGAGGATGAAGTAGGGGACGAGCAGCGGACCCTTGACGAACTCCATGATCATGTCCACGCCCTCGCGGCCCTTGTAGACGATGTTGGCGAATTCCAGCGCCTCGAGCAGCAGCGCCACCATGATGAACGCCCACACGGTGTAGGCGAGGCCCTTGACGCAATTCACGTCTATCGGAACCTTGCGCAGCTTGCACGACGCCACGTAGAGGACGATGAGCAGCGAGACGCCGGAGATGATCGCGGAGAACAGGAAGATGACCGGCATGAGGTCGGAGGACCACCACTCGCGCGACTTGAGCGACCCGAACAGGAAGCCCACGTACCCGTGCAGGCCGTGGGCCCCGGGGATGCCGATGACGGCGAGCCAGAAGACCCACTTCCGGTCATGCCGCAGCGCGCTCTCGGAAACGTCGTACGAGCCGAGCGTCAGCAGCCGATACACCTTGCCCAGAAGGTCCGTCCTCTTCTGCGCTTGCTCGACGATGTACGGCCGATAGGCGAACCAGATCTCCAGCATCAGCAGGACGACGTAGAACGTCGCGAAGAAGCCGAACATGGCCATCGCCGACGTCAGGTGCGGCGTGATCATCGCGTTGAACGCCCGCTCCGGGTGCCCGAGGTGGAGCAACAGCGGCAGGGGCACGAACAGCATGCAGCACAGCGAGGTGAGCAGGGCGAGGTGAGCGACGGGCCGCAGTCGCTCGAAGCCGAAGACCTGGTAGAGGCTCGACACGGTGAACGCCCCGGCGACCAGCCCCGTCAGGTACGGGTATACGGCGAGAAGGACGGTCCACTCGATCACCGTCTCGTTCGGGTAGACCCACCCGATGTAGGGCGCGAAGTGAATGAGGGATTCCATCAGTTCACCTCCTTGTCGATGCCCACGTAGAAGACCTGCGGCGCATTGCCGGATTCGCGCTTGAGCACCTGGACGCGGTTGTTGCGCACGAACAGGCTGACGGGGCTACCCCGGTCCCGGATATCGCCGAACACCCGTGCCCCGACCGGGCAGGACTCGACGCAGGCGGGCTGCATGCCCTTGGTGATCCGGTGATAGCACCAGGTGCACTTGTCGGGCACACCGCGTTCCTCGTCGAAGTAGCGGGCGCCGTAGGGACATGCCTGGACGCAGTACCGGCAGCCGATGCAGCGCTTCTCGTCGATCAGCACGACACCGTCCTTCGTCTTGAACGTCGCGCCCACAGGGCACACCTGCACGCAGGCCGGGTGCTCGCACTGGTTGCACAGCTTGGGCACGAAGAAGGCCTTCTCCACCTTCGCGCCCTTGTAACGGTCGGCAAACCGGTACTCCTTCTGCGATCCGGAGGCCGCGATGTTCACGGGGTCCTGGTGGCTGTCGATGCGGGCATTCTCCTCGCCTTCGATGTAGACGTACCGCTCGACCCAGGTGCGGAACTGGTGCGCATTGCCGGGAACGTGATTCTCGTTCTTGCACGCCTCGACGCAGCGCAGACAGCCAATGCACTTCGTGGCGTCGACACCGAACGCCCACTGGTGCTTGGTCCAGTCGTAGTCCTTCGTCGGAAACGAGTCGCCTGCGGCGGGGGCTTCCGTCTTCGCGCAGGCCGTGCGAGCTAGGCCGAGCGCTCCGGCTCCCGCGATCGCGCCCGCGCAGGTGGCGAGACCGATCCTGCTCAGGAAACGGCGCCGCGCGACAAGGGAGGGATTCGGGTCGATCTTCATTGTTTGGCCTTTCCCTGGTTGTCCGCCTTGCAGCTCTGACCGGCGTAGTACGCGGCGAGGTTGGCGATGTCGGCGTCGCTCAGGCCTCGCGAGACGCCGGCCATCATCGGGTCCTTGCGCAGCCCGGCCCGGAATGCCTTGAGGACGTTCGTCAGGTACCCCGGCGTCTGGCCGGCGATGAGCGGCCACGCACGGTTGGTCGCCACGCCGGTCTCGCCATGACACGATGCGCAGTTCTTTGCGAGCGTCTTGCCCGCCGCGGCGTTTCCGCCCTTGCTGGCCCCGGCGCTCTTGCAGGCGAGTCCCGCGTAATGGACGGCGAGGTCCTGGATGTCGGCGTCCGACAGGTCCTGCGCGAGCGGGGTCATCGCGACGTCCTTCTGCTCGCCGGACTTGTACGCCGCCATTATCTTCACGAGGTACTGCGCGCTCTGGCCGGCGAGGCTCGGCCACGTCTCGTTCGGGCTGATCCCGTCGGCGCCGTGGCAGCTCCCGCAGGATGCCGCGCGCCGCTTGCCGGCCGCCGCGTCGCCTGCCACCTTCACCGCAGCGGCCCCGATCTTCGGCGAGTGCGCGTTGTGACACGTCACGCACTGCTGGCCCGCGCCGTGCTCGGCCACCTGAATCTGCGGCTGCGCCGACGGACGTCCCGCCGTCGCCTCGTGGCACAGCGTGCACAGCTTCTTCGAGTCGGCGGGGATCGGCAGCTTGCCGCTCGCAGGGTGTCCCTTTGCCGGACCGTGGCACGTCTCGCAGATCACGCTCTTGTGGTTGCTCGCCGACCACTGGGCGTGCCGATCGGCGTGGCAGGGCTGGCAGTAACTCGGGGTCTGGTAGACCGGCTCCAGCGCGGCGATCTCGGCAACGGAGTCGGCCCGGTAGTGGCCGAACCGGTAGAACGATTCCGGCGTGAACAGCCACTTCGCAACGAGCGCTAGCGCCAGCACGGCAACCATGATGGAAAGCAAGCGAACAACGTGTCTGGGCATGCTCATTCTCCCGGTCGGCGCGTAAAACCGTTCGCACGGAGCGTTGCGCGGAACCCGGTCGCCGCGCCGCCCTCCTTGCGCGGCTCCGTTTCCGACCGTTTCCTTGCTGTCGCCCGGGGGGCTGCGGCGATCGGTCACAGGTTGCGCAGACGCGTCATTCGAGCACACGCGAGCCGGCGCGGAGTTGAGGCAAGTCAACGTCCGGGTCGTTGCGGCGAACCGGAAACGCGATGTACCAAATCCGTGCGCCCGCCGGGCTTCGGTCCGTGACGCAGGGCGCGAGTCATGCTACGATTCCTGCCGCCCTCAGCCAGCGAGCCCCGCGCCGTCTCATCCCCGCACCTCCCGGCACCGGACACCCCAGCGGCCACGTCCCGATTCGCAGGTCAGACGACCCCTTCGCACGACCCCGACAACCTTCCAAAGCACGATCGATGCAGCCAAGCGCGCGAACTCTTCTCCTGACGACTTTCTTTCTCGGCTGGGCCGCCGGCACGCTGTCGCCGGAAGCGGCGGGCCAGGCGGTCACCCTCACTGCGGCGAACGCGGACGTGCGTGCCGCCTACGCGACGCCCCAGGACATCGCCGAAGGGAAGAAAGTAGCCGCAGCCTCCTGCGCCCAGTGCCACGGCATGGATGGCGCGAGCACCGGCGAAGGGGTTCCGCACATCGCGGGCCAGCGTGCCCCTTACCTCCACGTCGAGAGCCTTGTCTACAAGAACGGCGGCCGCGGCACCAACCCGATGAGCGCCGCAGTCAAGTTCCTGAGCGACGACGCGCTGATGAAGGTCGCCGCGTACTACGGCAGTCTCGAGCCGATCCCGCCGATCGCGCCGCGTGCCGCGCCCGCGGGCAAGTCCGCGCCCACGAAGCTCGACCCGGTCAGCGCCGGCAAGGCGGCGGCGGCCGGCTGTTCGGGATGCCACGGGGAGACCGGGATCAGCAAGATGCCCGGCATGCCGAACCTGGTCGGGTTCGATCCCAAGTACTTCGTCGCGGCGATGAACGCGTACAAGAGCGGTCAGCGCAAGCACGAGGTGATGAAGACGCTGGCTGCCGGCCTCAGCGAAACCGACCTCAACAACCTCGCGCTGTTCTATGCGCTCCAGAAACCCGGCAAGGCACAGACTCCCGCTCCGGGCAACCAGGCGGCGGGCAAAGCCGCTGCGGAGGGCTGCGCCGGCTGCCACGGCGATGCGGGAGTGAGCACGAATCCGGCGATGCCCAGCGTCGCGGGCCAGGATGCCGAGTACTTCGGCGCTGCGATGAAGGCCTACAAGAACGGATCGCGCGCCGACCCGAGCATGGCGGGCGCCGCAGCGGGTCTCGACGACAACAAGGTCCGCGACATGGCCGCCTACTACGCCGCCCAGCAGCCGCAGGCGCCCAAGGTGCGCAAGCCCCTCACGGTGGCCGAATGGGTGGAGCGATGCGACCGCTGCCATGGCCCCAACGGCAACAGCACCGACCCCCGCTCGCCCGCGCTCGCCGGCCAGCGCGCCGACTATCTGGAGCGGGTCATGCGCGCGTACCAGAAGGAGGAGCGCAAGAGCGCGGCGATGGCCTCGATGTCCCACGTGCTGACGGACGCGGAGATCGAAGGCATCGCCGCCTTCTACGCCCGCCAGCGCGCGCGCAGCGTCGTGTACCTGATC
>Ga0209048_10001926_pt1 | contig 20941 bp, 20 predicted proteins | sample FrelakmetCRP12CR_FD_187146 | JGI IMG/M metagenome (GOLD analysis project Ga0209048, IMG submission 187146) | Freshwater lake sediment microbial communities from the University of Notre Dame, USA, for methane emissions studies - CRP12 CR (SPAdes)... | ecosystem: Environmental > Aquatic >... | reverse complement strand
CCGACCTGGTGGACCGCCTCGGGGGCTACCTGGCCAATCCCATGATCCAGGTCGTCGCCTCGCTCCCGGCCCTCCTGTCGGCCGCCGCCTGGCTGCGGGGCGACGATCCCGAGGACGCCTGGGCAGCCGCAGTGGGTGATCAGCGGGTGCTGGCCGAGGGGTGCGATTCCGAGGTGCCGCTCGCGCTCGGACGCCAGGTCGTGTCCGGTGACCCGGCGGCGTCAGCCGAGCTGCGGGCGTGGCTCGAGGCGGCCGCCGCCTGTGAGGCGGGGACCTGGGGCGAGGAGGTCGCCCCGTGGGTGGGACAGCTGCGCCGTGAGTCGGCGGTCTGCCTGGCCGTGCTCGACGCCCTCGGCGCCGACGGGGTCGAGCGGGCCCGTCGGGCCACGGTGGCGCTGTTCCTGTGGTCGGGGGCGCGGTCGCTCGACGTCGAGGTGCTCGGCGGCCGGGGCGGGATCACCGCCGGACTGGGCCAGGATGCCGAAGGCGGCTGGGTGGCCGACCGGTCGGCGTTCGTCCCGGCGGCCAGCCTGACCGACCTCCTGGTCGCCGAGCTCGCCGGCCGGCTCTGAGGCGGGCACCGTCGGTCACCGGTGGTCCCGTGCGGCTCTGATGCCGTGGTCGTCGGAGGACCGCCAGAGCTCGAGGACCGTGACCCCCGGTCCTCCACCAAGGCGCAGTGGGCGATGAATCCGTCCGCCGCGGCCCGGGACGCCGCGTGCCTGGCATGGATCGTGTCGTGGGTCTCCGGGGTCATGGCGGGGACACGCTGGCGCTCGACGACGGCCATGGGCCATCCCGGCACCCGCAGCGGCACCCGGCCGATCGGGCCACGGCGAGGTGGCGGTCAGTTGTCCGATAACGCGTCGGGACACCTGTCCAACTCTCACCTACGCTCGACGGGGACCGACGGCCCGGGGGGACGATGACAAACGGATCGGGGCTGGGGAAGCTCAGCCGGGAACAGCTCGCCCGTCTGGCCCCCGAGTACCTGCTGGCCGGCCACCTGATCGACCGGGCCGGCATGCCCCACCTGATCGGCGCGTTCGGCAGGGACGGGATGCGGGATATCGCCATCGGGGAGTGGAAGGGCGCCAGCCCCGTCTACACCCGCCGCATGCAGCAGGCACTGGGCTTCGGAGGCGACTCGATCGAGACCATCTTCAAGGGGATGCAGATCGACGTCGGCGCGCCACCCCAGTTCATGGACTTCCGGTATGTGGTCACCGACCACGACCACGGTGAGTTCTGGTTGGACCACTGCGGGGCCCTGATGGACGTCGAGCCAATGGGCCCGGACTACGTCACGGCCATGTGCCACGACATCGAGGACCCCACCTTCGACGCCACCGCCACCGCCACCAATCCCCGGGCGCAGGTCCGCCCGATCCATCGTCCCCCACGGGTCCCGGCCGACCGGGCGCCGCACTGCCACTGGACGGTCACCATCGGCGACGACCATCCCGTGCTGCCGCCGCCGCCCGAAGCGGTCGCCATGTCCGCCACCCGGGCGGCCACCATCGAGCTCGATCCCATCGACCCCGACGACCCCGGTCGGCACGACTACGCGGGACCACTCGTGGCGGACCTCGACTTCGCCGACTGGTCGGCCTCGGCCCTGAGGCGGATCATCGACGAGGTCTGCCTGCAGGGTCACCTCCTGGCCCTGTCGTTCCTGGCCGCCACCGCAGCACGGGCCGAGACCCCCGAGGAGGCGGTCGAGTTCGGCCGGCGGCAGTTCACCGGGGTCGCCGGCGTGGCTGCCGAGCGCCTGAGGGACGCGCTCGGTCTTCCGCCCACGCTCGAGGGGGCGGCCAGGCTGCTCGCCCTCCATCCGGGCCTGCAGCCCCATGCCTACGTGGGCTGCGAGGTGGAGCTCGGCGACCGGCTGATCGTGCGGCTGCCCCGGGACACCGCAGCCGAGGCGGATGGAGCCTGGCCCTCGATGCTCGGCTCGGACCACCTCGAGCCCCTGGGCGTCATGGTGCGCGCCATCGACCCATTCCTGCGGTGCCAGGCGGTCTCCGACGACGGCAGGGAGCTGGTCGTGGACGTCGTCCGCGGCGATACCCAGGTGCCCGACTCCGACGACGTGGCCCTGACCCGGTTCAGCACCGCCACCCAGTTCGCATTCGAGGACCGCGGTACGCCGGTGCAGCTGACGCCGGGGGGACGCCTGCCGTCCGGGCCCGGCCACCGCGGGGAGTGAGCCACTCGCTGGACGCCTGCCGGCCGCGGTCAGTCGACCGGTACCGCCTCGATCAATTCCGGCCCGTCGTTCCGGACGTTCCCGACCGTGGAGGACACCGCCCGGTGGACGAGCGTGCCGGCCGGGCACGCCATGAGCAGGGACTCGAGCTCCGGCTTGTCCCGGTTGGCCGGGTCCAGCCACTCGTCCAGGACCTCGGGCTCCAGCACCACCGGCATCCGGTGGTGGATGTCGCCCATGTCGGGCCCGGCCTCCGTGGTGATCACCGTGCACGTCCGCAGCGCGGGGCGCTCCCCCTCCGGGGTGCCTGCCGCCGCCGGCCCGCCCCACCACTGCTCCCACAGGCCGGCCAGGGCCAGCGGCTGTCCGTCGGCACGGGTGAAGTAGTAGGGCTCACGGGTCCGGCCCGATCCTGGCTTCCACTCGTAGAAGCCGTCGGCCACCACGGCCAGCCGGCGGGCGGTGAACGCGGCGCGGAAGGAGGGCTTCGATGCCACCGTCTCGGCCCGGGCGTTGAAGGTCCGGTTGGCCATGGTCGGGTCCTTGGCCCATGACGGCACCAGGCCCCAGCGGTAGCACCCCAGCTCCCGGTGCACGGCTCCGACGCCCTCCCCCGAACCCGACGGCGCGTCCCCGTCGGGCACGTCGGCGATACCCAGGATCGACCGGGTCGGCGGCACGTTCCAGCTCGGACGGCCGTCCGGATCCACGTCGGGCCCGAGCACGGCGTCGAAGATCCGGGCCAGATGGTCCGGCTCCGAGTACAGGGCGATCCGTCCGCACATGACGATCCAGCCTACGACGGACGGCCCCCGGTCACCCACCCGGTCGGGCCGGGGCGCCCCGCTGTCGTCCGGGCTACTTCTTGGGTATGGCGTAGTAGTACGGAGCGTCGCACCGGTAGCCGTGGGCGGGCCCGCTGGCCGGCGGGTCGTCGAGCCGCTGGAACTTGCCCTGCACGATCTGGGCGATGATGTAGCAGCTGGGCGGGACCTTGCCGGCCGGGTTGGACGTGGCGATGAGGTAGTCCCCGTTGAACGCGGTGATCTTGCCCAGCTGCTGGAGCACCGAGCCCCGGGTCGGGTGCGGCCCGGCTGCCTGGAGGGCCTGCGCGAACAGCTGGCCCGAGAGCCATCCGAACAGGGTGTAGAGGTCGGGCTTGAACCCCGGTGACACCTTCTGGACCCAGGTCAGGAAGGTGTTGACCGACGGGAGTGCCGAGGCGTCCTCGCTCAGGAACAGCGAGGTCAGCGTCTCCATGTAGGCGCCGTCGATGGCCGAGGCCCCGCCGGCGTCCGGCACCAGCTGCTCGGAGTACGTGGATGCGCCGAAGACGACCTGGGGGTGGAAGTTCTGCTGGTCCAGGGCCTTCACCACGGCTGCGGCGTAGTTTTCGGGCATCTGCTCGAGGAAGAGGATCTTGACCCCGGCCTGGCGCATGGCCACCACGTTCTGGGTGAAGTCGGTCTGGGTGATGTCGAACTGGGGGTCGTACACGACCTTGTAGCCGATCGACTGCATGGCCGCCTTCTCCCCGGACCACTTGGTGATGGCGGAGGGCTGGTCGGCGATCAGGGCGCCGGCACCGCTCAGGTCAGCGGGGAACTTGGTCTTGAAGTACTCGAGCGGGCCGAGCGGCCAGCCGACGGCGCCCGGGTCGGGGCTGAAGGTGTTGGGCAGGTCGGAAAGCGCCTGGTCGAGCGGCACGGTGACGTCGGGGAGTCCCGGGTTGGCGGCCACCACCGTCTCGCCGTAGCTGTCCTGGAGGGAGAAGCCGCCGACCGCGGCGAAGTCCTTCTGGAGCACCTGCTCGTGGGCCTGCTTGTTGGGGGCACCCTGGTAGCCGTCGTCGTAGGAGTCGACGAGGAGCTGACGGCCGTTGATCCCGCCCTGCGAGTTCACGTAGGCGGCGTAGGCCTGGGTCCCGACGTCGGCTCCCTTGAACAGCCCGGCGAACAGGGTCGACACGTTGCCCACCGTCACCGTCGACGAGGTCAGCCCGGTGGTGTCGCTGAACGCGGACGCCGGGATGCCTTTCGATCCCACCGCGGTCGACGTCGTCGGCGCCGCCTGGGTCGACGAGCAGGCCGTCAGCGTGCCGGCCAACGCCAGCCCGACCATGGCCAGCGCCGCGCTCCGCCTCCGCCGCCCCGTCGTCCGCTCACCGGTGACTTGCTTCAAGGTCGTCTCCCCCTGGTCGTGGATGCACCGGCAGATCGTGGACCTGTCCCCCCGGTGTGATGCAGTGGCAGTGACTCTAGAGAATGCCGGCCCGGCGCGCCGGGCACGGTGGGTCAGCCCGCTGTCCCGTCATGGCGGGTCCGCATCCGGTGCAGCGCGGCGATCTTGTCCCGGTCGATGTTGACGAACTCGCCGACCGCCTCCACCGTGACCTTCCCGTTCTGCATCAGCACGCCCCGGCTGTGGGTCCGGCGTTCGGTGACCTCGGTCACCTGGGACTCGAACAGCGACTCCACGCCGATCAGCGTCGGCCGGCGGTACCGGATGGTGAGTTCGACCGTCGGGCCGGCCGCGTCGGCCAGCACGTTGGCCGCGGTCAGGATGATGTCGAAGGAGGCGGCCAGCGCCGCCCCGTGCACCCATCCCGGGGCACCCTCGTAGGTGGGCGAGAAGACCGCCCGGCCGCGTGCCACCGGCGGGTCGAACCAGAGCTCGATGGGCGGGGCCAGCGGGTTGCACTGCCCCGCCACCATGTCGAAGGGCATGGAGTCGGTGAGTCCCGTCCGCTCCTCGACCCCCACGTCGTACCCACTGAACCGCGGCACGGGCTCCGAGTCGTCGGGGACGGCGAACTCCAAGAGGTCCGAGACGGCATCGACCATCGCCGCGGCCCCGGCCAGCACGCCCGGCGGAGGAGCTGAGGTCACCGTGAGTTCCATGAGGCGGCGCACGGCCGCGGCCAGCTCCTCGCGTCCGCCCCCGCTCCACGGACGGCCCGGCGGACCGGTACGGCGGGGCCGTCCGTCGGGTCCCGTCCCCTCGGTCGCCGCACCGTCACTCACGGTCGTCCCCGAACCGTCCGACGTACCCGGCATGGGCGTCGAGCACCGCCAGGACCTCGGAACGCCCACCCGACGGCACCCGCAACACCACCTCGTCGACGCCCAGCCCGGCGAAGTGCTCGAGCTTGGCCTCGGTCGGGATCGTCCCGAACGGGACCACCCGGGCCTGAAGCGGGTCCCGGCCTGCAGCTTCGAACGCCCGTCGCAACTCGGGGACGGCCTCGCCCAGGCCGGACCCGCCGATGGGCATCCAGCCGTCGCCGTACTCGGCGACGGCGGCGAAGTTGGCCGCGGTGGGGCCGCCGCCCAGCAGCACGGGAACCCGTCCCCGCACCGGCTTGGGCCAGCTGAAGCACGGGTCGAGATCCACGTACTCCCCGTGGAACTCGGCCTCGTCGTCGCGCCACAGTGCCTGCATGCACAGCACGTGCTCCCGGGCCACCGACCTGCGTGCGGCGAAGTCGACCCCATGGTCGGCGGCCTCCTGGCGGTTCCAGCCGAAGCCGATTCCGAGCACGAAACGGCCACCGCTCAGGTGGTCGAGCGTGGCGACCTGCTTGGCCAGCACGATCGGGTCGTGCTGGGCGGCGAGCACCACTCCGGTCCCGAGCCGGAGGTCCGTGGTCACCGGTGCCGCCGTGGCCAGGGCGACGAACGGGTCGAGGCTCCGCTGGTAGTCGTCGGCCCGGACCCCTTCGACCAACGAGGGGGGTGTGTCGGCCCGCACGGGCAGGTGGGTGTGCTCGGGGAGGTAGAGCGATGCGAATCCCCGCTCTTCGGCAGCCCGGGCCAGATCGGCCGGCGCCAGGTCGCGGTCGGTCAGGAAGCAGGTGATGCCGAGCTCCACCGGCGGTCAGTCTCCGAGCCCGTCGGCCAGCTGGGCCCCGGGGTTGACCGTCGGATCGGCGAAGAGTGCGGCGAAGGCGGCTTCTTCGCGTCGGCGGGCGTCGGCGACGGCGGTCCCGCGGCCGGCCAGCATCAGCCGCTTGATCTGGCGGGTGCCATGGGCCGGGAAGGACGCGATGGTGCGGGCCAGGGCCAGGGTCTCGGCCAGGACCGTCCCGTCGGGACAGGTACGCAGGGCCAGGCCAGAGGCCACGGCGACGTCTGCGGTGATCCACGCCGCGGCCAGGAGCGCGGCGGATGCCTGCTGCCACCCCATCCGGGCCGGCAGGAGGACGCTGCTGGCCGCTTCGGGCGGGACGCCCATCTCGGCGAAGGGCACACGGAGCCGGGCGCTCTCGTCCATGAGGACCAGGTCGACATGGCCCAGGATCGAGCACCCGAGGCCCATGCCCACCCCGTGGACCGCGGCCAGCAGGGGCTTGTCGAAGCGCATGATCACATCGAGCAGGTCCCGGAACCCCACGCCGGCGTCGGCCTCGGATGCCCCGGTGGCAATGGCCACCATCTCGCGCAGGTCCTGGCCGGAGGTGAACGCCCTGCCCCGCCCGGTCAGCACCACGGCGTGGACCTCGTCGTCCTCCAACGCCCCGGACAGGGCACCGGCGACGGCCCGGTACATGGCCTTGTCGAACGCATTGCGCGCCTCTGGCCGGTCGAAGGCGATGACCAGCACGCTGTCGAGGAACTCGAGCTCGATGCGGCGGTCGGACCCGTCGGCCTCCGTCACGGGCGTACGATCTGGCCACCGTCGACGTTGAACACGTGGCCGGTGATCCACGACGCCTCGTCGGACAGCAGGAACAGGCACATCCCCACCAGGTCGGAGGGCTCGCCCTGGCGCTTGATGGCCAGGCCGGCCAGGATCGGCTTCATGAACGCGTCGGGGACGACGGTGCGGGATGCCTCGGTGTCGATCGGGCCCGGTGCGATGGCGTTGGTCCGGATGTGGACCCCGCTCAGCTCGTGAGCCATCTGCTGGGTGATCGAGTTCACCCCGGCCTTGGCCAGCCCGTAGAACCCGGCGTACATGTAGGCGGCGGTCGACGACTGGTTGACGACGGCACCGCCGCCACGGGCCTTCATTGCCGGGTAGCAGGCCCGGACGCAGTTGAGCGCGCCGAGCATGTTCACCGAGAGGAAGCGGTTGAGGTACTCCCAGTCGACGGTGAGCAGGAGGTCGAGCTTCATGCCTCCGAAGATGGCGGCGTTGTTCACCAGGTAGTCGATGCCGCCGAAGGCGTCGACGGCGGCGGCGGCCATCGCCTCGGCCGAGGCCGTGTCGGCCACGTCCACGGCGACGCCGATGGCCTGGCCTCCGGACCCCCGGATCCCGGCGGCGACGGCCTCCGCCTTGTCGGCGTCGATGTCGGCGACCACGACCGATGCGCCGGCGGCGGCCAGCGCCTCCGCATAGGCCTGGCCGATCCCGCCGGCCGAGCCGGTGACCACGGCCACCCTGCCGGTGAAGTCGAAGGTGGTGGTGGGATGTGCTCCGGATGCGTCGGACGGTGCGTCGGGCATGGTCAGGACTCCTCGGTGGTTGCGGCGGCGGACTGCTCGTGCCGCTGGGCGATGATCTTCTCGGCGGCGGCGTTGGCGCCGGTGGACAGCGGCCAGCCGACGTAGTGGGCCAGGTGCAGCACGATCTCGCGGACCTGCTCCTCGGTCAGTTCCCCGCGCTCCAGGGCGGCCCGGAACTGGATCTCCAGCAGCGGGGCCTGGCCCAGCGCCGCCAGCACGCCGATGGTGAGCAGGCGGCGGTCCCGGACGTCGAGGGCCTCTCGGGTCCAGATGCTGCCGAACAGGTGGTCGACGGTGACCTCGACGTAGGGACCCGCGATGGTGTCGGGGTCCACCGAGAACCCGTAGACCTCGTCCATCTTGGCCCTGCCCGCGGCGCGTGCCTCCCCGGATGCATCACTCATGGCGTCCCCACTCCCTGTCGGCCGTGCCGGTCACGCCGGCTCGGCCAACGACTTGGTCTCCAGGTACTCCTCGAAGCCGGCCACACCGGACTCGCGTCCCACGCCCGACTGTCTATACCCCCCGAAGGGGACGTCGGGACTGAACCACAGGCCGCCGTTGATGCCGATGGTGCCGGTCCGGATCCGGTTGGCCGCGGCCACGGCCCGTTCACGGTCGGCCGACCACACCGAGCCGGACAGCCCGTAGGCCGAGTCGTTGGCCAGGGCCACCGCGTCGTCGTCCCCGTCGTGGGGGATGACGACCAGCACCGGGCCGAAGATCTCCTCCTGCGCCACCCGGGCGCTGTTGGGCACGCCCACGATCAGGGTCGGCTCCACGAAGAACCCTCCGCCGAGGCCCTCGGGGCGCCCACCGCCGAGCACGGTCGTGCCGCCCTCCCCGGTGGCCAGCTGCAGGTAGCCCTCCACCCGGTCGCGCTGACGTGCGCTGATCAACGGGCCGCAGATGGTGCCGGGGTCGGTGGGATCGGCGGCGGGCAGCTTGGCCATGACCCGGGAGGTGGAGTCGACGGCCTCGTCGAAGAGCCGGCGGGGCACGATGAGCCGGGTGGTGATGGCGCACCCCTGGCCGGCGTGGGTGCAGACGGTGAACGCAGCGGTGGCACACGCCCCCCGCAGGTCGGCGTCGTCCAGGAGCACGAACGCCGACTTGCCTCCGAGTTCGAGGAAGACCTTCTTGACCGTCTCGGCGGCCGCGGCCATCACCTTGCGGCCGGTCGCCGTCGAGCCGGTGAAGCTGACCTGGTCCACCCGCGGGTCGGTGGAGAGCAGGGCGCCCAGGGCGTGGTCCGAGGACGACACGATGTTGACCACCCCAGGCGGGAGGTCGGTCTCTTCGGCGATGAGGCGGCCCAGCACGGTTGCGCACCACGGCGTGTCCGGTGCCGGCTTGAGGACCACGGTGTTCCCGGCGGCCAGGGCGGGGCCGAGCTTGGCCAGGTTGATCTGGTGGGGCACGTTCCACGGGGTGATCGCCCCGACCACGCCGGTCGCCTCCCGGCGCACCCACCGGTGGGACGGGATGCCCAGCGGCTCGGCGTTCCCGAGGTCGGTCTCCCACTCGTAGGACTCGGCCAGGTCGGCGACCCATCCGAGCGAGCCGACCGGCGCGTCGAGCTGGGCGGAGTAGGTGAGCGAGAGCGGCGAGCCCGTCTCGGCCACGGTCATGGCCCGGATCTGGTCGGCGTTGCGCTCGAAGGCCTGCTGCAGCTGGCGGATGCCGGCCACCCGACGGGCCACGTCGGTCGACCAGTCGGTCGTGTCGAACGCCGTGCGGGCGGCGGCGATGGCCTGGTCCATGTCCGCCGCGTCCCCGTCGGCGACCACCCCCAGGACTTCGCCGGTCGCAGGATTGATCGTCTCGAACACCGTGCCCGACCGGGCCGGGCGCAGGACGCCGTCGACCAGCATCCGCTCCTCGCCGACCACCGTGCCGCTGCTCGCTCCGCTCATCGCTTCTCCTTCGTTCCGCCCACGCCGAAGATGTCGTCGCAGTGCGATTCGGTCATGACCGCCAGCGGCAGGTCCACGTCCAGGTCGGCCGCCAGTGCGAGGGCTGCCTGCAGGTCCTTGTGGGCCAGGGCCGCGCCCGACCGCATGGCCCCGACCAGGCCCTTGTCGTCCGCGTCGGTGAACGGCGCCACCGTGGACCGGAACATCAGCGTGGATGCCCCGCCGATCAGGGCGTCGCTGGCCCGGATGACCTGGGCCAGCATGGACAGGTCGATGCCGGCCGCCTCGGCCAGCACCTGGCCCTCATAGGCGGCCAGCCACCCCCCGTACTGCACCAGGTTGCGGGCCAGCTTGGCCGCCAGACCGGTGCCGAACGGGCCCATGGTGACGGCCAGCGAGCCGATGGCATCGAACACCCGTGCCAGTCCGGCGATGACCTCGGGGTCGCCCCCGACCATGCACACCAGCTTGCCGGTGGCCGCCGCGCTCGGGCCGCCGCTGACGCCGCAGTCGACCACGGGCACGCCGAGCGCGGACGCCTCGGCGCCGATGTCGGCCACGCACGCCGCGGTGATCGTGCTGACGATCACGAAGGTGGTGCCCTGGCCACCGGCGGCCAGGGCACCGTCGGGGCCGGACAGGACGGCGTGGACCTGCTCGTCGTCCACCACCGCAACCACCACGACCTCGGCCCGTCTGGCCAGGTCCGCAGGCGACGGGGCCACCGTTGCGTAGGTGGCGTGCCGGTCGGTCGCCTCGGTCCGCACGTCGCAGACGACGAGCGGCAACCCGGCGGCGTGGACGCTGGTGGCGACGCCGTCCCCGATGGCACCGAGCCCGATGACCCCGACCATCGGACCGGTGGCGTCACCGTCGGCCCCACCCGTTGCCTGCTCTTGTGCGGACACAGCTCGTTCTGCCGACACAGGTTCCCCCCGTTGCTGGACAAGTGTCTGGACTATAGTTTGGACACATGACCGAGACCAATGCGGGAGCTGCAGACGTGGCGGACCGCTCCGCCGATGGCACGGACGAGGGCACGGGGACCCCATGACCGCGGCCGAGCCACTCCCGGACGACCGCTCCCCGGTGGTCGACATCGAGGCCACCCGCCGTCGGCTGAGCGCCCGTCAGGCCGAAGTGGCGGCGAAGCTGGTCCGGGCCGCCGAGGAGGAGACCGAGGAGGCCGGCTACGACGGGCTCACCGTGCGGGGCGTGGCCAAACGGGCCGGCGTGGCGCCGGCCACCGCCTACACCTACTTCAGCTCGAAGGACCACCTCCTGGCCGAGGCGCTGTGGCGGCGGATGGAGTCGCTCCCCCCGGTCGACACCGAAGGGGCGGTCCCCATGGCCGAGCGGATCGAGCGGACCGTTCGGGACATGATCCCCTTCGCCGCCGAGAGCCCGGCGCTGATCGACGCCTGCACCGTGGCGCTCATCAGCTCCAATCCCGATGTCGCCCACCTGCGGGACCGGATCGGGGCCCTCACCCACCGTCGTCTGACCGCGGCACTCGGGCCGGGTGTCGACCCCCGTGTGGTCCGCGTGCTCGAGGCGTCCTACTCGGGTGCCCTGCTGGCCGCCGGGACGGGCCACCGCTCGTTCCTCGACATCCCCGCCTTCGTGGCCGTCGCCGGCGAGCTGCTGGTGGCCGGAGCGGACGCCACCACGACCACCTCGAAGGGCGCACACCGATGACCGCCGACGCACAGGGGCCCGTCACCTACAACCCGTACGCCTACGACATGCACGAGGACCCCTACCCCACCTACGCCCGCCTGCGGGCCGAGGCGCCGGTCTACCGGAGCGAGGAGTTCGACTTCTGGGCGCTGTCGCGCCACGGGGACGTGCTCGGCGCCTTCCGCAACGTCGACAGCTTCTCCAACGCCTTCGGTGTGTCCCTCGACCCGGCCGCCTTCAGCCGCGAGGCCCACCGGACCATGTCGTTCCTGGCCCTCGACCCGCCCAAGCACACCCGGATGCGGTCACTGGTGGGCAAGGGCTTCACCCCGACCAAGGTCAACGCCATGGAGGCCCGCATCCGCGAGATCACCCTCGAACACCTGCTGCCCGCCCTCGAGCGGGGAAGCTTCGACTTCATCGAGGACTTCGCCGGCAAGGTGCCGATGGACGTGATCTCCGAATTGGTGGGCGTGCCGGTGTCCGACCGGGCCGAGCTGCGGCGCCTGGCCGACACCGTCCTCCACCGCGACGACGGGGTCTTCGACGTGCCCGTCGAGGGCATGGAAGCAGCCCTCACCCTGGTCGGCTACTACCAGGCCATGGTCGACGAGCGCCGCACGGCGCGCCGGGACGACCTGACCTCGGCCCTGCTCGACGCCGAGATCGACGGCGACCGCCTCACCGACGAGGAGATCGTCGCCTTCCTCTTCCTCATGGTGGTCGCCGGCAACGAGACGACCACCAAGCTCCTCGGCAACGCCTGGTACTGGGGGTGGCGCAACCCGGACGAGCGGGCCAAGCCGTTCGCGGACCCGACCCGTGTGGCCGACTGGACCGAAGAGACGCTGCGCTTCGACACGTCGAGCCAGATGCTCCTGCGGGTGACCCGCCAGCCCCTCGAGCTGCACGGGACGGCCATCGCCGAAGGCGAACGGGTCCTGCTGCTGGTGGGCTCGGCCAACCGGGACGGGTCGGTCTTCCCCGACCCCGAGCGCTACGACCTCGACCGGGACACCTCCAAGCTGGTCAGCTTCGGCAGCGGCCGCCACTTCTGCATGGGGGCCCCTCTGGCCCGGCTGGAGGCGCGGATCGCCTTGGGCGAGCTCGTCTCGCGCGTCGCCGCGTACGACGTCGACCCCGACGGCATCGAGCGGGTCCACTCGATCAACGTGCGGGGCCTGGCCGCCCTGCCGACCACGGTGGTCATGCGCTGATGCCCCGATTCCCGCCGAACCCCGACCTCCGGCCCGCCGTGGTCACCGGCGCCTCGTCCGGCATCGGCCGGGCCACCGCCGCCGCGCTTGCCGCCCTCGGCCATCCCGTCGTGCTCGGGGCCCGCCGGGTGTCCGAGTGCGAGGACGCCGCAGCCGCCATCCGGTCCGACGGGGGTGAAGCCGTCGCCATCCACCTCGACCTGGCGGACGACGAGTCGGTCGAGCGGTTCGCCGCGGCCGCCGTCGACACGCTCGGGGCGGTGGAGATCGTGGTGTCGAATGCCGGCCAGAACATGGCCGGAGCCGTTCTCGACACCGACCCCGCCGAGCTCGAGGGGGTGCTGTCGGTCAACATCACCGGCACCCACCGTCTGGTACGGGGCCTGGTGCCCGACATGGTCGCCCGTCGCCGGGGGGACCTCGTCTTCGTCACCTCCGACGTGGCCGAGCGACCCCGGCCGACCATGGCCGCCTACGTCACCTCCAAGTGGGGGCTCGAGGGGTACGTGCGCTCGCTGCAGATGGAGCTCGAGGGGTCCGGCGTCCGGGCCACCATCCTGCGGCCCGGCCCGACCCTCACCGGCATGGGGATGGACTGGGACCCCGACGTGACCGCCGAGGTCATCGAGCAGTGGGCGTCGTGGGGCTTCGCCCGCCACTCGAACTTCATGCGGCCGGCCGGCGTGGCCGAGGCGGTGTGCGCCGTCGTCGGGCTCCCCCGCGGCGTGCACACCACCGTCATCGAGCTCCAGCCGGAGGCGCCGATCCACCCAGGTACCGGAGACGAGGAGACATCATGACCACCACCGTCGAGAAGCGGCAGCCCCCGAGGGTCTCCGGAGGGGAAGGGGAGAACGGCCACCTCGAGGAGCTGCGGGTCGACCCGATCGCGCTCCTCGAGCGCGTCCGCTCGGAATGCGGCGACGTCGGGCGGTTCGGGCTCGGCGCCAACGAGGTGGTCCTCCTGAGCGGCGCCGAGGCCAACGAGTTCTTCTTCCGTGCCCCGGACGAGCTGCTCGACCAGGCCGAGGCCTATCCCTTCATGAAGCCGGTGTTCGGCGAGGGGGTGATCTTCGACGCCTCGCCCGAGCGGCGGCGCGAGATGCTCCACAACCAGGCGCTGCGCGACAAATTCATGCGGGGCCACGCCGCCACCATCGCCGGCGAGGTGGAGCAGATGGTCGCCGGGTGGGGGGACGAGGGGGAGATCGACCTCCTCGACTGGTTCGCCGAGCTCACCATCTACACGTCGTCGTCGTGCCTGATCGGCAAGCGGTTCCGCGACCAGCTGACCCGGCGGTTCGCCGAGCTCTACCACGACCTCGAGCGGGGCACCGACGCTCTGGCCTTCGTCGATCCCTACGCGCCCATCGAGAGCTTCCGGCGCCGGGACGCGGCCCGGGTCGAACTGGTCGGGCTGATCCAGGGGATCATGGACGGGCGTCTGGCCGCCGGGCCCCCCGCCGACGACGAGCGGGACCTCCTGGACGTGCTGATGTCGATCCGGGACGACGACGGTGCCCTCCGCTTCAGCGCCGACCAGGTGACCGGGGTGTTCATCTCGATGATGTTCGCCGGTCACCACACCACGTCCACCACCGCGTCCTGGATGATCATCGAGCTGCTGACCCGGCCCGAGGACCTCGGGCGGGTCACCACGGAACTCGACGCCCTGTACGCCAACGGCGAGGAGGTCAGCTACCAGGCGCTCCGCGAGATGCCGTGGCTCGAGGCGTCGCTGAAGGAGACGCTCCGGCTCCACCCGCCGCTGATCCTGCTGCTGCGGGTGGCGATGGAGGACATCGAGTTCCGGGAGTTCACCATCCACGCCGGCGAGATGGTCGGGGCCTCGCCCTGGGTCTCGAACCGGATCCCCGAGGACTTCGCCGACGCCGGCCGGTTCGACCCGTCGCGCTACCTCGCGCCCCGCGAGGAGGACCGCCTCAACCCGTGGACGTGGATCCCCTTCGGGGCGGGGCGCCACCGCTGCGTCGGCTCGGCGTTCGCCCTGATGCAGTTGAAAGCCATCTTCTCGGTCCTCTTCCAGGATTGGGAGTTCGAGCTGGCCCAGCCGGCCGACTCCTATGTGGCCGACCTGTCGAAGATGGTGATCCAGCTCCAGCAGCCCTGCACCGTCCGATACCGCCGCCGGGACCGTGCGGCGCTCGGGCACCGGCCCTGATGCACGTCACCGTCGATCCCGACCTGTGCCAGGGCCACGGCGTGTGCGAGTCCGAGGCGCCCGCCGTGTTCGAGCTGTCCGGGAACCACAAGGTGACCATCCTGGACGAGCAGCCGCCGGACGAGCTGCGCGGTCAGGTGGCGGCTGCCGTCCGGTTCTGCCCGACGTCCGCACTGAGCATCACCGACTAGCCGCAACCGAACAGGAGTGACCATGCCGTCGTACCCCCGCAGTGAGCTCGAAGTGACGATGCAGCGCTGGCTGGACATGAACCAGAAGTGCGAGGAGGAGCTGGACTGGCTGCCCCTGGCCGACATGTTCACCGAGGACGCCACCTACGGGTGGAACGTCGGCCCCAACGACGAGTTCATGGCCGTCGGCCGGGACCAGATCCGCGAGTACGCCGTCGGCCTGGAGATGGAGGGCCTCGGCGGGTGGACCTACCCGTACATGCGGATCCTCATCGACGAGGTCCAGGGCGAGATCCTCGGCCTGTGGAAGCAGATCGCCGACGCCACCCGGCCCGACGGCAGCCACTACGAGATCGCCGGCCTGGGCGGCAGCTGGTTCCGCTACGGCGGCAACCACCAGTGGAGCTGGCAGCGCGACTTCTTCGACGTGGGCAACGCCACGGCCGCCTACATCGAGATGATCCAGGCCGACGCGCTCAGCCCGGGCATGAAGGCCCGGATCGAGAAGATGTCGTCGGGCCGCAAGCCCGGCCACTACCCGGTGGGCAAGGCCCCGGTCGGCCTGTGGGACGGCGTGGAGCCGACCGTCCTCGGAGGGTCCTGACCGGGGCTGCAGGCGGGGCGGCCGGTTCGCCCGTCCTCCGTTCCCGTCGTCAGATCCCACGGTCGGCAGCCTGGCTGCAGTGATCGCGCAGCCCGCCGGCCGGTGGCTTCCTCGAGGAGGACGGCGAGATCTGGGACAGCGAGGGGCGCTCCGTCGCCCAGTCCGGCCAGCTCGCCCTGGTGCCCCGGGCCGAGCGACCGGCACGGCACGGTCGGGCCGCGAGCACCCGAAGCCACCGTCGGCGGTCCGCCAAACCATCCGACGTTCGCTCGACCTGGACTGCCGTGGCTCTTCGTACCTCAGAGGGGAACACCACCCGTGCCGGGGAGGACGCGTCGTCAGGACCCGTGGTACAGGCGGTCCAGGTCGACGATCTCCACGTCGGCTCGGCTCGAGGCGTAGTCGAGCAGTGCCGGATCGAATGACACGCCGAAGAGGAGGAGCTTCGCTGCGGTCGCCCGAGCCCCGAGAGCGGTGCGCAGCAGCTCGAGTCGGTGGAGGTGGCTTCCTGTGACGGTCTCCCCGGCCTTCGCCTCGCCGAGCGCGGTGATCACGCGGTCCGCTGGAGTGTCCCCAGGACCGGAAACGACAACATCCAGGTCCCTGTCCTTGCCGTCAAGTGTGGCGTAGGAGGGCCCGATGTGGTCACGGGTGGCGAGCGTCTCGTCGCTGGCGAAGCGCCGGACCCAGGTGCGAGCCTGCTGCTCGAACACCGGACCGCGCACCTGGGAGCCGAAGACCGGGCGAAGACGGTCTGCCCAGAGATCCGTCGGATTCCGGTCTCGCAGGTCGGCGCCATGAGGCTCGAGCACCGCGTAGTGGAACTGCAGGTAGGGATCATCGAGTGCGTACGAGGGGCGCTGGCTTCTGACGGGGTCTTCATGACGCACCACGAACCCGGCGTCGATGAGGCGCCCGAGCGCAGGGGCAAGGTTGGACACCGCCTTGCCGAGCATCCGCGCCATGGATCCTGCGGTGACCGAGCCGTTGGCAATCGCACCCAGGATGCTGTGGTGGAGGAGGGACCCCGCCCCGGACAGGGTCGGATCCTCGGCCACGAGCGTGGAGGCCTCGCGGTGGAGCGTGGCGGCGGGGCTCAGCACGCGTCCCACGATCCACCGGTCGACGTCCTCCAGGGAGACGGGGAGGTCGAAGTCGACCATGTCGGTCGCATACCCGATGACACCTCCGATGACGGCGTAGACCTGGAGGGCCGTCAGGAGATCGTCGGGCTGGGGCAGGCGAGTTGCCGCCAGACGGAAGTCGTCGGGATGCATGATGAGCTCCATCCCGGCTCGGCCGCGGAGCGGCGCCTCGCCCGCCGTCAGGGCGCGCATCAGCGCAATGGCTGATCCGCACAGGACGACGCGAGCCTGGCTGGACGACCGCTGGAGCGCTGCCGGGCCGAACGCCGAGGAGATGATCGAGTCGACGGAGCGGTCGGCCTCGAGGATGTGGCCGACCTCGTCGAGGACGACAGGGGTGGGGCGTTCTTCGCCCAGGCGGATGAGGGCGGCCACCGCCTCCTCCCAGTCGACCAGGGCGATCCGTCCGACGCCGAGGTGGTGACCGAGGGCCCGGCCCAGTCGGTCGAGCTGGACGGGCGTCTCGACCCGCGTCGCCTCGAAGTAGAACCCGCCGCGCTCGGCCACCTCATGGACGAGCATGGTGGACTTCCCGATCCGGCGCCGGCCATAGAGCAGGCCCAGCGTCGGCCGGTCCACGTCGTTGTCGATGAACGCCCTGAGGTGCGCTGCGTCCTGATCTCCCACTGGGCCTCCCTGCTCGGGTAGCATCCTATGACCTAACAATACTATGTGTAATCAATAGTTATAGTAACGCAGAGTATCCAACCCGGTGAGGCCGGCGCACCGGCCGAGGAACAAGGGTGGGAATGAATGCGGCGGCCCTCCCCGCGTGCGGTGGTCGCCGCAGTGGTGGTCGCCGCAGTGATGCTCCTCCGGGCCATGAACGCTCCGTCATGGGTGTGACGGCGTCCGAGTCCGTGCGCCGACTCGGGGCTGGATGGCCGCCGCCCGACATGCGACCCAGTCCACCTGCACGGACCAGCGCTCCCCCACGGCATGCTGTGGGCATGCCTTCCCCCCGTCGTCCTGATCCCGGTGCCGTCGAGCGAATCCCGGGCAAGGAGTCCGTCTGGGATTACCCCCGCCCGCCCCGACTCGAGCCGGTCGACGGCCGCATCCGGATCGTGTTCGCCGGCGAGACGATCGCCGACACCACCGGCGCCTACCGGGTGCTGGAGACCAGCCACCCGCCCAACTACTACCTCCCACCGAACGACTTCGCCCCGGCCACCCTGGTACGTACCCGGCGGGGCTCGTTCTGCGAGTGGAAGGGCGAGGCCCACGAGTTCGACGTGGTGGCCGGGAGCCGCACCGCCCCTGACGCGGCCTGGGGCTACGACCACCCGACACCGGCCTTCGCCCCCATCGCCGGGTACGTGGCCGTGTACGCCGGGGGCATGGACGCATGCTTCGTCGATGACGAGCAGGTCACCCCCCAGCCCGGCGACTTCTACGGCGGCTGGGTGACCGACGACGTGACCGGGCCGTTCAAGGGCGGGCCCGGGACCCACGGCTGGTAGGCAACCCGGGCGGTCGTGGTCGACCGAACCGCCGACGCGTAGGTTGTCGGTCATGCCGACCCACCTCGATGCCCCCGTCGAGGACCTGGCCCGGGTGGCCGAGGCCGAACGCCGCCTGTTCGCCACGGTGCGGGCCCTGGACGACGCGGCCATGCGGTCCTCCTCGCTCCTGCCCGACTGGTCGGTCGGCCATCTCCTGACCCACCTGGCCCGCAACGCCGACAGCCACCGTCGACGTGCGGAGGCCGCCATAGCGGGAGCGGTGGTCGACCAGTACCCGGGCGGCATGGACGAGCGGGCCGCCGAGATCGAGGCCGGGGCCGGCCGGCCGGCGGCCCGGGTCCTGGAGGACGTGGCCCTGTCGTCCGCCCGGATGCTCGAGGCCTGGGTGGACGTGCCCGACCAGGCCTGGGCCGGGATCACCCGCGACGCCAGCGGCCGCCAGCGACCTCTCGTCGAACTGCCCGGCCGGCGGTGGCTCGAGGTGGAGGTCCACCTGGTCGACCTCGGTACCGGGCCCACCCACCGCGACTGGGCCGACGCCTTCGTCGACGCCCGCCTGCCGGCGATGCGGGACGGTGCCTCGGCACGGCTCCGGGAAGGGGCGGCCCTCCCGGATCCTGGGACGCTCGACCGGCGCGACGAACTGGCCTGGCTCTACGGGCGCCTCTCGCTCCCCGACCTGCCCGTCCTCGGTCCCTGGCAGTGAACCGCTCCCCTCCGTCGGGGGCCGACCGCCCCGGAGGCCACCGATGACCATCGCCGAGATCCTCGGGCTGCTGATCGCCGTGGTGGCGGTGGCCACCGTGGCCGACCGGCTCCGCATCGCCTATCCGATCCTCCTGGTCATTGCCGGCCTGGTGGTGGCCATCCTCCCCTTCGCCCACCGGGTGACCCTCGAGCCCGACCTGATCCTGCTGGTCTTCCTCCCCCCGCTCATCTACGACGCCTCGCTCGACACCTCGGCCCGGGAGCTCCGCACCCACTGGCGGCCGATCATGCTCCTGGCCGTCGGGCTGGTGCTGGCCACCATGACGGTGGTGGCGGTGGTGTTCCACCACCTGGTGCCCGCCTCGAGCTGGGGTGAGGCGTTCGCCCTCGGGGCCATCGTGTCGCCGCCCGACTCGGTGGCCGCCACCCAGATGGCCGGAAAGCTCGGGCTCCCCCGCCGTCTGGTCACCATCCTGGGCGGCGAGGGCCTGATGAACGACGCCACCGCCCTGACCGCCTACCAGGTGGCCGTGGCCTCGGTGGCCACCACCTTGACCGTGGCCGACGTGACGGCCCGGTTCGTGTTCGCCGTGGTCGCCGGCGTCGGCATCGGCTTGGCCGTCGGGTGGATCGGAACCCGCCTCCTGCGGTTCACCGAGACCCCGGTCATCCAGAACACCGTGCTGCTCATCCTCCCCTTCGCCGCCTACCTCCCGGCCGACAAGATCGACGCCTCGGGGGTCCTCGCCGTGGTCGCCGCCGGCCTCTACTTCGGCCGCTACGGTTCGCGGTCCCTGACGGCGGCCTCCCGGCTCCAGCAGCACCAGATCTGGGACTTGATCGTCTTCCTCCTGACCGGGCTGTCCTTCCTGTTGGTCGGCCTCGAACTGCGGCCCGTCCTCGACGAGCTGACGGCCCGCGACTCGGGATCCCTGGCCATCGAGTCCCTGGCCGTGGTGGGCGCGGTCATCGTGGTGCGCATGGCCTGGATGTTCGGGGTGACCGCCCTGCCGGGCGGGAAGCACCTGTTCAGCGCCAACCAGGGAACCCCGGGAACGTGGAAGGAGACCGCCGTGGTCGGGTGGGCCGGGATGCGAGGGGCCATCAGCCTGGCCGCCGCCCTGGCCCTGCCCACCGCGTTCGCCGAGCGTGACCTGGTGCTGTTCCTCACCTTTGCCGTCATCCTGGCCACCCTGGTCGGCCAGGGCCTGACGCTTCCGCCGCTGATCCGGAGGCTCGGCCTGGTCAGCCGGGACGAGCAGGACCTGGTGCTCACGGCCGAGGCCCGCCGCCGCCTCATCGTCCTCGCGCTGGCCCGAATCGACGACCTGGCCGGGTCCGGGGACACGCCTCCCGAGGTGACCGAGCGGCTGCGTTCCGGCTACGAGGCGCTGCTCGGCCACGTGGACCGGCGCCTCGAGGTGCTGAGCGACAGCGGCGGCGACCACGGGTCGGCGGGCGGGTCGGCGGGCGGACCCGAGAGTGGGTCCTGGCCACCCACGCGTGCGCCGGCGTCCGAGCCGGCCAGGGCCAGGACGTCGGCGAAGCCCTCCTCCAGGCAGCGGGCCAGGACCTCGCCGTCGGGGACTGCGGCGGTGTCGACGTTGACCCCCACCGAGCAGATGTCGAACTGGGAGATGAGCGTGACGCTGAGCGCCGCGCCCGACGGCGGTGCAAAGCCGTACAGGCACTCGAGGCGGGCACCGGCGAGCTGGCCCTGCTCCTTGGGCCCGGGCACGTTGCTGGCCACGAAGTCGACGCCTTTCAACATGGCCCCGAACAGCGCCACCGTGGCCTCGGTCGGCAGCGTCTGGAGCACCGCGGCCAGCGCGTCGCTGGCCACGCCGACCGGCGCCCCGCGCCACTCGCGGGCCAGCTCGCCGATGCGGCGCATCCGCGTGGCGGTGTCGGCTTCGGCCACCGGGACCTCGAAGCGGGCCGGCGTGAAGCGGTTCCCGCCCGTCTCGTCGCCCTCGTCGCGCAGGTTGACCGGCATCGTGACCCGCAGCGTCTCGGGGACGGCGCCGTGCAGGCGGTGGTAGCGCTGCAACCCGCCGGTGACGGCGGCCATGAACGCGTCGTTGACCGTGCCGCCGACGCTGTGGCCGGCCTCGCGGAGCTGGTCGAGGGGGACCTGGAGCGTGTCGAGCCGCCGGCCCAGGCTGCGCCCATG
>Ga0209048_10001925_pt1 | contig 20944 bp, 17 predicted proteins | sample FrelakmetCRP12CR_FD_187146 | JGI IMG/M metagenome (GOLD analysis project Ga0209048, IMG submission 187146) | Freshwater lake sediment microbial communities from the University of Notre Dame, USA, for methane emissions studies - CRP12 CR (SPAdes)... | ecosystem: Environmental > Aquatic >... | reverse complement strand
GATCTGCCCGACGGCCGGTGATCACGGCGGCGCCCGCCGCGGCCGTGACCGCGACCGCACCCACCGCGACCGCGCCTGCGACGGATGACGTCTCGTGGGACTCGACCTCCTGCGCCGACCCGTCCACCTCTGCGTCCGGTACGGGCTCCACCGTCGAGTCCGGCTCAGGTGCGGGCTCGGAGGGTGGCGCGGGCTCCGCCGCGACGGGCTCGGACTCGGGAGTCGGCGCAACCTCGGGGGCTGCTTCGGGCGGCTCCTCGACCGAGGTCGCCGGCACCTCCGCGGCCGGAACCGGCGGCGGAGGCGGGGGCGGCAGAGTGGACAGATCGACCGGCGGCGGAGCCGGGGACGGCACCACGGGCGCAGCGTTTTCGAGAAGCGGAGGGGCCTCGAGGGGCGGAGGCGGAGGCGGCGCCTCCGAGGTCGTTGCGACCTCTGGCGCCACCGCGGCCTCGAAGGGCGGCGGGGGCGGCGGAACGGCCATCGTCGGCGGGGCGGCCGCCGCCGGCGCGGCCACGATGCTGGGCACCGAGCCGCTGTCGTCGTCCTCGTCATCCTCGCCGACGATGCGCTCCGGCTGGGCCTGCAACAGCAGATCGAGGCCGTCGCCGTCGACCGGCTCCTCCGGAGAAGCCGGCGGCGGCGGGAGCATGGCCGGACCGGCCATCACGGGCGCGGACTCGGGTTCGGGCGCCGGCACCACTGCGACCGGCTCAGGCTCGAGCTCCGGTTCCGGCTCGGGCTCCACCGCCACCGGCTCAGGCTCGAGCTCCGGTTCCGGCTCCGGCTCCGGCACCACTGCGACCGGCTCAGGCTCGAGCTCCGGTTCCGGCTCCGGCACCACTGCGACCGGCTCAGGCTCGAGCTCCGGCTCCGGCTCCGGCTCGGGCTCCACCGCCACCGGCTCAGACTCGGGCTCCGGCGGCGTGACGACGGGCGGAGGTGGCGGAACGACCAACGGGGGTGGCGGGGGCGGCGGAGCCGCCGGCGCCGTCACGGGCGGTGGAGAAGGGGGAGGAACGACCGCCCCGGGCGGGGACGCCGGGGCGGTCGTTGGCGGCGCGGGTCCAGCAGGCGCCGCCACCAGGGCTTGTGCCGGCGCCTGCGCCTCGCTCAGGCGGACACCACAACGCACACAGAACTTCGAGCCGCCAGGGCTCTCACCGCCGCACGTCGGACACGTCATCGAGTCACCTCTCCGGCACGCGGTCGACCCGTACGCCGCGTTTGTCTTCTTGTCGAGCCATCGGCGGGGGCGCCCCGAAGTTGAGCGATCCGGCGCAGTCAGCCCTCGGCTATCGCCCGCTCCAGCAGCGCAGTCTCGGCCGGACCCAGCGAGAGCTCGAGCGCGGCCCGCCGAGCAGCGTCGCTCATCTTCGGAAGGGTCTTGCGCAGCACCTCGACGGTCTTGGCGTCACCGAGTCGATCGGCGACCGGCGCGACCTGCGTGGCGAGGAACACCAGGCAGCGGGCGTCCTCGTGCACCTGTACGGCCGGATCCTCGGCCAAGCGCTCCTTGCGCACGATCTGCGCCACCCGCTCGATCGTGTCCGGGTCGTACCCGCACCCGCCGAGGATGGTGCCCACCTCCTCCGCATGCCGCGCGTTCTGGTCGCGCCGCCACCGCAGGTAGCCCGCCCGTCCGTCGGGGTAGGTGTCGCGGGGCACCGCCCACCGGCGCAGATGATGGGCGCGGGCCGCCAAGAGCTGCGCTTCGTCAGCGTGAGGGTCGAGCCACTGGACCCATGCCGTCATCAGCTCCGCGTGGGCGAGCTCCTTCGGACGGGACACGCCGTCGATCACGATGACGGCCGGATCGTCGGAGTTGGCGGCGTCGATGGCTGCGACCGCGGCCGTGAAGCGGGCGGTGTCGACCGCCGACGGCGGCGGCTCGACCCGGGAACCCATCAGCCGCTGGGCGGGCGCAGGTCGACGCGCAGCACGAGCACGCCATCCTCGATCGACGCCGTCGCATCACTGATGATGGCGAAGTCCTGGTAGTCGATCTGGGCCTGCTCGATGAAGCGCGTGCGCTCGTCGCCGGCGATCGGCGGAAGCGGGCGGCTCTTGACCGCGTGGGCCCGATCGCGGAACCGCTGGATCATCGCATCGAGGTCAAGGCTGTCGGCCATCACCTCACCGTAGTGTCAGCGCTGGTCGCTCGTCACCGCCGGCGTCGAGCCGGTGTCGCCCGACGACGTCGCCGGGTCGGTGTCCGGTCCGTCCTCGCCCGACCCCTCACGGCCGAGCGGGCCCGTGGCGGTGGGGGTGCTGTCGCCGGTTGCGCCGAGGTCCTCGAGCGTCACGATGGTGATGCCCGCCGAGGCGAACGAATCGCCGACCGGACCCCGGGCCGGCGTGGGCCCCACCGGCGTGTCGACCCCGGACTCGGAGCCGTCGTCTCCGTTTGCCGCGCCGTCATCCGCAGTCGCGGCGTCGTCGGCCGCCACCCCCTCGCCACCTGGCATCACCTCATCGGCCGTCACGGCCTCGTCCGCCGGCCCCACCTCATCGACTGGCGCGGCGTGGGCGACGGTGGCCGAGGCCTCAGCGTCCCCGTCCCCGTCTCCGTCGACCTCGGGGTCGGACCCCTCGGACTCCCGCTGGTCATCGGTGGCGGCCGATCCGGCCAGCCCGGAGACGAGCGTGGCCAGGACCGTGTCCTGCGCCGCCGTGGGCGAGAGGGACCCCGCATCCGCCGTCGCCGAGGAACCAACGACGTCGCTGGTCTCGTCGACGTCGCCGGTCCCGTCGGCGTGGCTGGTCCCGCCCGCTTCCGCGGCGTCGGCTTCCGCACCGGTCGACGCGGCCTCGGCATCGGTCGTCCCGGCCGCGACCACGCGCGCCACGCCTCGGCCGGGGGCGGTGTGGCGCCAGTAGAAGAAGGTCAGCACGCCGATGAGCGCGCCGACCGCCAGCAGCCCCCCGACGACCAGGCCCAGCTTGGCGCCGGTTGACATCGCTGCGCCCGAACTGCTCGCTTCGGACGTCGGGGGGGTGGCGGTGGGTCCGGGTACCAGGAGCGCCGGCGCCTGGGTGGACACCGTCGAGGTGGACGCGGTGGAGGAAGTCGACGCCGGGCTCGTCGTGCTCGAGGAGGCCGCCGCCCCCGATCGCTGGGTCGTGGTCGTCGTCGGGGCCTTGGTCGTGGTCGACGACGCGGCCAACGCTGCGCTCGGCGTGGTCGTCGTCGAGGACTTGGTCGTGGAGGTGGTCACCTGAGCCGCCGCGCCGGACACGAACGGGCCGATCGAACTCACCGTCACGAGGACGAGGCCGGCAACCAGTACCACCAGCTGGGCGGTGCGGTGTGTCTGCAAGGTCCTCTCGTTCTCCGCTCGGTGACGACACCACCCCCAGGGACCACGGCCGGCGACGGCGCGCGGCCGACCCGCCGTCATCGGCGACCCGGGAGGTGTTTGGGCTGCTCAACCCTACTCCGGCACCCGCCGCCCCTGGCACCGCCACGGCGCTGCTCAGCGCTGGTGCACCGGACACGAGTAGGTCGTGCGCCCGCCGATGGTGCGCCGCGTCAACGGGGTGCCGTCGCGCGGGCACACGCCGTCGCGCGACCGGCTCTCCTGCAGGTCACCCGTGTGGGAGCCCCCGCGTGCACCGAGTTCGGCGAGGGTGCGATCGAGATGGCGGTGCAGGCGGCGCAGCTCCGCTGGAGTCAGCGATCCAGCCGGTCGAGCCGGGTCGAGACCGGCCCGCCACAGGATCTCGTCGGTGAGCAGGTTGCCGAGCCCGGCGATGCGGCGCTGGTCCATCAGCCGGGCCTTCAGCGGAGCGCGTGAGCCGACGAGACGACCACGGAGGCCGGCGAGGGTGAGATCGAGCGCGTCGATGCCCAAGTCGCCCTCGTCGGGGTCGAGTTCGACGCCGCCGAGGCGACGCGGATCGCGCATGCGGAGCTCGCCACCGTCTACGAACCGCACCACGAACCGGTCCCAGGCCGGATCGCGGCGCGCGCTCGAGTACTCGAGGCGCTCGATGGCGACGGCGCCGTCGACCTCGAGCACACCGGTCATGCCGAAGCGCAGGCCGAGCGTCGTGCCACCGTCGACGTCGAGCAGCAGCAGTTTGCCCACCCGCCGGTCGGCGACGAAGCGCCGCCCCCCGAGCACGGCCCCGAGATCGCCCGCGCCCAACCCGCCCTTGAGGTACCAGGCGTCCGGCGCGTCGATGCCGGCGATCGCCCGGCCGAGCGCGCCGCGGACCAGGCGGCGGTAGGCCTCGATCTCGAGCAGCTCCGGCACCCGTCCGTTCTAGCGGACGAGCACCTCAGTACACCCCGTGGACCCCACGGTCCGACGACCGCGAGGCGGCGGCCGCGCCCCGACCGAGATCGGAGGACCACTCATCGGAGGTGTCCTCGGTGGGCCCGGCCCCGTCGGCGGCGGACGGCGGCGGCCTCCCGATCAGATCGGGGTGCACCGGTCCGAGCCGGGTGAACCGACGGGCCTGGCGGGTACCCACATCGGCCACGAGCATCCACTCGAGCAGCCCGCCCACGAACACGGCCGGGAACGCGGCCGCAGCGAACCCCAGCCCGACGCGCGAGATCGACGGATCGACCGTGCCCACGGAGGGAAGCGCCCACTCGGCGGAGAGGAGCAGCACCGCGGCGCCAACGATCGCCAGCCACCAAAGGTGGATCCGGAACGGCACGGCCGAGGCCCGCCACGACGCCGAGTAGACGGGAAACTCCGGGTCACTCGCGCGCCACAGGTCGTCGACCGCCTCCTTGGGCACCACGAGGTTGACGAAGGGCACGAACCACGACCACACGGCCCAGCGCGGACCGACCCGCAGCCGCCGCACACCGAGTGCCGGGAGGTTGCGGTAGCCGCGAGCCATCCACCAGACGAACAGCGTTGCCGCGAGGGCGATGGCCGCCAAGAGCACCACCTGGGTCAGCCCCGTCCACTGATTCGGATCGAGGTGGTCGAGGCGGACCAGCGCGGTGGGACGGTCGGCATCGGCCAACGAGTGCACGACCTCCACGGTCAACGCGGCCGACAACGCCATGACCACCACCAGCACCAGCCGCAGGATCCTCCCGAGCCCGCGGATGGGGCGGTACGGGGTTAGCCCACCCGGGCCGGGCGTGGTCCAGACCCCGATGAAGCCGGCCCGGGCTGCGGCCTCGTGCACCTCGTCGAGCGACATCCCGCACGCGGCGCAGAACGGGTCGACACTCCCCACCGGCCAGCCGCAACGGGGACAACCGAGGACCCCGTGCTCGAGCTCGGGGCGGGCGGCGATACCCGGGGGCTCGCGAAGCGCCGGCCCGAACCGGGGGAACAGCTTGCCGCCCACGTTGGGCGTGCCGCAGGCCGGACAGAACCGGTCGGTGACGTCGAGGATCGCCTCACAACTCGCACACCGCATCGATCTCCTATCGGCCCCTCCCAGGGAACCCTGAAGGTTCCCCGGTGCGCTCAGCCGAGGGCGGCGACGAAGTCCGCGATCACGTCGTCGACGTGCTCCAACCCGATCGAAACCCGCACCGTGCCCTCGGTGATGCCGTTGGCAGCCAACTCGTCGGGCGTGAGGTTGACGTGGGTGGTCGAGGCGGGATGGGTCACCAGGGTCTCGGGACCGCCGAGCGACGTGGCCAGCTGGGCCACGCGGGTCGACTCGACGAAAGCGCGCCCGGCGTCGAGCCCGCCACGGAGCTCGACGGTGATGAGCCCGCCGGGGAACGCCATCTGACGCTCGGCCAACTCGTGCTGAGGATGCGACGCCAGGCCCGGGTAGCGCACCTCGGCCACCGAGGGGTGCCCCTCGAGCACCTCGGCCACCCGAAGTGCCGTCTCGCTCTGGCGCTGCAGGCGCACGCCGAGGGTGCGCAGGCCTCGCAAGCCGTTCATGGCGTCGAACGGCGACGCGTTCGCCCCCTGCAACACCGCGAAGTTGTAGAGCCACGCGAGCAGGTCGCGCTCGCCCGCCACCACGCCGAGGGTGGCGTCGTTGTGACCGGCGATGGCCTTGGTGGCCGAGTGGACGACGAGATCGACGCCGTGGTCGAGCGGTCGCTGACCGAGCGGCGTGGCGAAGGTCGAGTCGACGACGGTCATCGGGCCGGCAATGGCGCCCAGCTCGGTGAGGTCGACCAGATCGAGGCGGGGATTGGCCGGCGTCTCCGCGAACACCAGCACGGTCTTGCCCGGGCGCACCGCGGCGGCGAACGCCCCCGGCTCGGTGCCGTCGACGAAGGTGACTTCGATGCCGAAGCGGGGGCACGCCGACTGCAACAGCAGTTGGGTGCCGGCGTAGAGCTGGCGTTGGGCGACGATGTGGTCGCCGCTCGAGCACAGCCCGAGCACGACGGCGCTGATGGCACCCATTCCCGACGCGAACGCCCGGGCGCTCTCAGCCCCCTCGAGCTCGGCGATGGCGTCCTCGAAACCCTGGACGGTGGGATTGCCGTAACGGGAGTAGAAGCGGTTGGCGCCCGACGAGGTGGCCATGCGCCGGCCCTCCTCCACGGTGGGCGTCACGAAGGTGGTAGTCGCCCACAGGATGGGCGCGAGAGCCGTGTCGTTGTCCGCTCGGCCGGCGCGGATGGCACGCGTCTCGGCGTGTAGCGGGCCCGGTTGATCCGGTTCGATCTGGTCAGCCATCTCGCTTCTCCACGTCGTGCAGGAACGCAGCGAGCGAGCCGCCCACCTGCTCGGTCTCGAGCAGGAACGCGTCGTGGCCGTGGTCGCTCTCGATCACGACGTGCTCGCACGACACGCCGTGGTGCACGAGCGCGTCCCGGATCTGCTCCTGCTGGTAGGGGTAGTAGAGGCCGTCGGTGTCGATGCTCATGATGAGCACGGGGCAGCGCACGCGAGCCAGGGCCCGCTCGACGCCCGCTCGGCCTCGGCCGATGTCGTGCAGATCCATCGCCTTGTTGATCACGAGGTAGGAGTTGGCATCGAAGCGGCGGGCCAGTTTGGCACCGTGGTAGTCGAGGTATCCCTCGACGTCGAAGCGCTGCCAGAGGGCGAACCGCTCGTCGATCGAGTCGAGCGGGTTGCGCCCGAAGCGGTCGTGGAACACCAGATCGGTGCGGTAGGTGATCTGGGCCATCTCGCGCGCCACCGCGAGTCCCTGGGCGGGCCCGTCGCCGGACTCGGCGTCGTAGTAGTCGCCACCGCGCCAGCGCGGATCGACGGCGATCGCGCTGCGCTGGACGCTCGACAGCGCGATCTGCTGGGCCGTGGACGCGGCGCACACCGCGATCGGCACGATCGAGCGGACCCGATCGGGGAACATCACCGCCCACTCCAGCACCTGCATCCCCCCCATCGACCCGCCGACGACGGAGAGCCACTGGTGGACGCCGAGATGATCAGCCACCGCGGCCTGGGTGCGCACGATGTCGCGGATCGACACCACGGGGAAGCTCGACCCGTACGGCCGGCCGGTGGCCAGGTTGATCGACGACGGACCGGTCGTGCCCTGGCACCCGCCCAGCACGTTGGCGCACACCACGAAGTAGCGATCGGTGTCGAGGGCCCGGCCCGGGCCGATGAGGTCGTCCCACCAGCCCGGCGTCGGGTGCCCGGGACCGCTCTTGCCCGCGGCGTGGGAGTCGCCGGTGAGGGCGTGGCACACCAGCACGGCGTTGGCGCCGTCCGCGTCGAGCGCACCCCAGGTCTCGTAGGCGATGGTGAGGTCGCGCAGCACCCCGCCGCCCTCGAGCGCGAAGGGGCGGTCGACGGCGAGCGGGAGGAACCGGCGGTCGCCGACCGGGTCACCCGGGCGCCAGGCACCAGAGGCCGGCAGGCGATCGGCGCTCAGCGGAGCGCGCTCGGAGGGCAGGGTCTTCCGGGATTGCTCGGCGGCCATGCTCCTCCTCTCGTGAACCGGTGACGGGCCGGAGAAGGACACCCGTGGGGCGGTGCCGTTCACGAGGGTGCCCGCTCGGTGGAACCAGGAGAGCGGGCGTCGTGCCCGGACACTTCGTTGCCCCTCCCGACAGCCACCGTTGCCGGCGACCGCCCGTCGGAACCACATCCCCACCCGGAGGCGGGATGGCACCTTGGGTGTCCGTCCCAGGTTGCCGGACCCGGTCACCCGGGCCACTCCTGATGTACGCCGGACACAATAGCGCGGGCCCCCGCCCAGCAGCGACCCGGTTGACGGAAGGGCGCGGCGACGGGCGGACGCCCGATCGGCCCTACGATCCGCCCATGGCGAGCGAGCGACCCGATCCCGAGAGTCCGATGCTCACGTTCCTCGGCGGTGTGGGCACGGTCACCGGCAGCCGCTTCCTGATCGACACGGGCGCCGGCACCCGGGTGCTGGTGGACTGCGGCCTCTACCAGGGTCCCAAGCCGCTCCGGGAGCGCAACTGGAGCCCGTTCCCCGTGCCGGCCGGGTCGATCGACGCCGTCGTGCTCACGCACGGCCACGTCGACCACTGCGGCTACCTGCCCGCGTTGGCCAAGGCCGGGTTCGAGGGGCCCGTGCACACCAGCCCCGGAACGGCCGACCTGGTCGGGATCGTGCTGCCCGACAGCGGCCACCTCCACGAGGAGGAGGCTCGCTATGCCAACCGCAAGGGCTTCTCCAAGCACCACCCGGCCCTCCCCCTCTACACCGAGGACGACGCCCGCCGGGCCCTCGAGCTGTTGCATCCCCTCCCGTTCGGGACCAACCGTGAGGTGGTGCCCGGTCTGCGGCTCACCCTGGCCCCGGCGGGGCACATCCTCGGCTCGGCCATCGTCCACCTCGAGCTCGACCCGACCGGACCGGCCCGGACCGGCCGCGAGCCCCGTCGAATCGCGTTCTCAGGGGATCTCGGACGCCAGGCTCATCCACTGCTCGTTCCCCCGACCCCGATCGGTCGCGCCGATGTGGTGCTGGTCGAATCGACCTACGGCAACCGGCGCCACGACGACGCCCACGCCCTCGAGCAGCTGGCCGCGGCCATCACCCGCACGGCACGCCGGGGCGGCACGGTCGTCATCCCGGCCTTCGCCGTCGATCGCACCGAGGTGCTCCTGTTCCACCTGCGTCAACTGCGCGAGGCCGGGGCCATCCCCGAGCTGCCCATCTTCGTCGACAGCCCGATGGCACTCACCGCCCTCTCCGTCTATCGGCGGGCGATCGCCGCCGCCGCGCCCGATGTGCGCCCCGAACTGGCCGCCTCACCGGTCGACCTGCTCGATCCAGGGGGGCTCACCGAGGTCCGCGACGTCGAAGGCTCGATGGAGCTCGACGCCAACCGCTTCCCATCGATCATCGTCTCGGCGTCGGGCATGGCCACCGGGGGCCGGGTGCTGCACCATCTCGCCCACCGACTCCCCGACAACCGCAACTGCATCATCCTCGTCGGGTTCCAGGCCGAGCAGACCCGGGGCCGGCTTCTCGCCGAAGGCGTCCGCCAGCTCAAGCTGCTGGGCCGTTACGTTCCGGTGCAGGCTGAGGTGGTCAACCTGCCGTCGTTCAGCGTCCACGCGGACCGCGACGAGCTGACGGCCTGGCTACGCACGGCCGAGTCGCCCCCGGACGCGGCCTACGTGATCCATGGTGAGCCCGACGCGTCGGCCTCCCTGGCCGACGACCTCGTGGCCGACCTCGGGTGGAACGCCGTCGTCCCGGCGTTCGGCGAACGGGTACGACTCGACTGAGGCGCTGTCGACGTCGTGCCGTGGGGCGGCTCAGCGCTTGGCCGCCCCCGCCTGGCGGAGGAGCAGGGCGAGCGTCGGACACGCCGCCGCGGCCCGACGGGCGTGGGCCTCGAGCTCGGGCGGGATCGGTGTGGGGTCGATGATCGGGTAGCCCCACGGGTCGAGCGAGATCCGCTCGGGGAACAGCTCGGCGCAGATGCCGTGGCCCACGCAGGTGATGGGGTTCACCACGACCCGGAGGCTCACCGCCACCCTCCGGTCCGTGGGGTCGGGAGCAGGGGTGCCGCGGCCCGGCACGCGCCGTGACGGCGATGCTGGGCCGCGTGGGCGCCGAACACCCGCAGGGCGCTGCGCACGAAGCGCACGGCGCCGTCGGGGTGCCGGCACGCGCCGCGACCCTCGACGATCGCCAGCAACGACTCGAGCGACTCGGTCGCGTTGAGGCTCGACCGGCCGCCCTCGTCGATCATCGCCAACTGCCCGGCCACGGCGTCGAGTCCGTGGACGCAAGGGCCGCACTGGCCCGCGTTCTCGTCGGCCAGCCACCGGGCCACGCGGGCCGACTCGGCCAGACCGCAGGCCCCCTTGGGCAGCGCGAACACGACACCGCAGCCGGGAGCGGCGCCGATCGCCTTCAGCGGGTCGGCCGCGAACGGTGTCGACGCGGCCTGGTCCACAGTGATCCACGTGCCGAAATACCCGCCGACGAGCACCGCTTCGACCTGATCGATCGACCCGCCGGCGCCCTCGATGATGGCGGCGATCGATGGACCCGCCGCCACCTCGTAGACGCCCGGTGACCGCACCGCACCGCTGAGCGTGACGAGGGTGGAGCCAGGATCGGCGTCGGTGCCCACCCCACGGAACCACGCCGCGCCGAACCTGGCGACGAGGGCCAGGTGGGCCAGCGTCTCGACGTTGTCGACGAGCGTGGGGCGTCCACGGACGCCGCGTTCGAACGGACGCGGCGGCACGAAGGTGGGCTTGGCCTCGCCGCCGTTCAGCCAGTTCACCAGCGCCGACTCCTCGCCCGAGACGTAGTGGTGCGGCGCCTCGGCGACGCGCACGGGCACCCGGTCGAGGCCCGCCCCTCGCCGCTCAGCGAGCGCGGCGTCGAGCACCGACCTTGTCGTGGCGTGATCGCGGGCGACGCACAGGATCACCTCCTGGGCGCCCACCGCTTCGGCCGCGAGCGTCGCGCCGTCGAGCACGAGGTGCGGCGCGTGGCGCAGCAGTGCCCTGTCCTTGGCGCTGGCCGGCTCCCCTTCGGTGCCGTTGGCCACCACGACCCGACCACGTCGACCGGCGGCCACGGCCCGGAGCTTGACCGCGGTCGGGAACCCGGCCCCGCCCTTCCCCCGCAGGCCGGCCCGCTCGACTTCGGCGGCGAGGCCGCGGGCGCTGGACGGCAGCGGGCCGAACCGGTCCTGGTGGGCGTCGAGGTCCGCACCCGAGGTCGACGACAGCAGCCGGGGCAGCTCGGTCGCGGTCAGCGAAGGGCGAGGAGCGCGCACCGCACGATCCACCTCAGTCGCCGCCGCGTCGTCTGCTCGTCGGTGGGGCGCTCGGACGCGGCGTGGTGGTCGTGGCCGTCGCGGAGGTGGCGCGGGCCGAGACCGTGCCGGTGACGGTGCGGGTCTCCTCGTCGATGCTCAGATCGATGGTCAGGGTCATCGGAGCCCCGTTCGCGCCCTGCACCTGCGCCTCGAGCTCGCTGCCGCGCAGCGTGGTCACCGTGCCCTTGTACTGGGTGGGGTTGCCGGTCGGGCCGAGGGTCACCGAGCTCTGCTCCATCGTCACGCCTCCCTCCGACGAGGCCTGACCCTGGATGACGACGGTCATCCGACCATCGACCCCGCCCCCGAGGGTGGTATCGATGGTGATGGTGGCGGCGGTGCCCGCCCCGAGCGTCTCCTGGATCGTCCCCGAGAACGTCGCGTCGAACGGCGCGTCGGGCCCCGCGGCGGCGGCTGCGTCGGTGCCGGCGGTCGACTCACCCGCGGCCGTGTTGAGCAGATCGGCGGGCGTGCCGGCCTTCTTCGCCCAACCGACCTGCGTGGGGCCCTGTGCGAGCCAGCCCAGCATGGCGACGACGACCATGGCGCTGGCGCCGACCCCGGCCGCCCGCCACAACGGCCGCTCCTGCCACCCGACGAACAGCCGCCAGCCGATGGCGACCACCACCGCCACCAGACAGGACAGGTTCAGGACGAGAACCCAGTTGACCTTGGTGTCGGTGCCCGTCCCGAGGCCGTGGAGAAAGGCGACGGGCCAGCAGGCGTATGCGGTCCAGTGCACGAGGCGCCAGGCCCGGTGACCGAGCCGCTGGCGCAGCAGGCTCGTGGCGACCAGGGCAAGGATCAGGTCGACGGCCACCGCGCCGAGGCCGAGCCACAGCGGCCGGTACTCGGACGTGTAGGGGACGAACGCCGACACCCAGGAGATGGGCGCGAAACCGTCGATGATCGACGAGGCGACGTGGATGGCGAGGAACACGACGACGAGCAGCGACGCGTTCCGATGGACGGCGCCGACCACGAACCGGGGCCAGCCGGGTGCGCTCCAACGCTCCACCTGTGCGACCCCGAGCACCAGGACGAGGGTGAGCAACACGATGGCCACGAGCCCGGTGCCCCGGGCCGCGTACCAGAACGCGGTGCTGCTGGCGACGGCTAGCACGTGCGGTCGCTTCGGCGGCTCACGAGCCGCCCGATACCGCCGAGGGACGCCGGCGGCCGGACCTCTGGGTCTGGGTGCGGGGCGCGGGCGTCGCGCCGCGCACGGCGGAACCCGACCCCGACACGGCGGCGCCCGACGAGGTCGTGGCGTCGGTGGTGGTGTTCGTCGTGACGGTGGTGTCATGCGGCCGAGCGAGCAATGCGGCGAACAGCCCGGCCCCGACCACGGCGCCGCCGACGAGCCACTGGGTCGCGGTCGACACCCGGCGCAGGCCACGATCGCGGTCACGAGGGGTGAGCATCACCCCTCACAATGACCCACCCGGGCCCCGAAATCACCGCGCGCCGGTTGAGAATCTGGTGAGAATCGTCGACCGGTCGGCCACCGGGGTGGTGACTTCGGACCCTGGGGGCGGGGGCGGGCAGTCCGTAGCGTGAGGGGTGCCCGCAGCGACGAGGGGGTCTCCCGTGAGCACGCACATTCTCTGGTTCAAGGACCTCGGCCTGACCGACGAGGCGATCGTCGGCGGCAAAGGCGCCAATCTCGGGGAGTTGAGCCGTGCCGGGTTCCCGGTACCCCCCGGGTTCGTGATCACCGCCGAGGCCTACACCGACGCCATGACCAAGGGCGGGGTGCGCGACACGTTGACCGACGTGGTGCAGGGCGTCGACGTCGACGACCCCGACTCGCTCGCCCGCGCCTCCGACACCTTGAAAGACCTCGTACGGACGGCCGGGATGCCCCCGGATCTGCGCGCCGCCGTCGTCGACGCGTACGCCACGCTCGGCCCCGACGTGCACGTGGCCGTCCGCTCCTCGGCCGCGGGTGAGGACTCCGCCGACGCCTCCTTCGCCGGCATGAACGAGACCTTCACCAACGTCTCGGGCGCCGACGAGCTCATCGAGCGCATCATCGAGTGCTGGACATCGGTGTACGGCCAGCGGGTCGTCACCTACCGCGTCAGCCAGGGCATCAGCCTCGAACCGGCCATCGCGGTCGTGGTGCAGCGCATGGTCGACTCGCAGCGGTCCGGCGTCATGTTCTCGGCCGACCCGTCGGTGGGCGATCGCACCCGCATCGTCATCGAAGGCGCCTTCGGTCTCGGTGAGGTCGTGGTCGGTGGCCAGGTCGAGCCCGACACCTACGTGGTCGCTCGCGAGGGCCTGCGGCTGTTGTCGGTGCGTCACGGCCACCAGGCCTTCAAGATCGTGCGCGGTCCCGACGGCCGCGACCTGAGAGTCGACCTGACCCCCGAAGAGGGGGCGGCGCGAGTGCTCAGCGACGACGAAGTCCGCGATCTGGCCGCGCTCGCCGTGCGGGTCGAAGCGCACTACGGCGTGCCCCAGGACATGGAGTGGGCCGTCGATCCGGCCGGCGATCGCTATCTCGTGCAGTCGCGGCCGATCACCACGCTGTCGCCCGTGGGCGGGGTCGAGGAGACCCCCAGCGCCGAAGCTCCCGTGGGCGAGCCTCTCGTCACCGGGCTCAGCGCCTCCCCCGGCATCGTCGCCGGCAAGGTGCGCATCCTCCTCTCCCCCGCCGAGGGAAAGAAGCTGATCGACGGCGAGATCCTCGTCGCGCCGATGACCACGCCGGACTGGGTGCCCACCATGCGCCGGGCCGCGGCCCTCGTCACCGACGGGGGCGGCATGACCTGTCACGCCGCCATCGTCAGCCGCGAGATCGGGGTCCCGGCCGTCGTCGGCACCCGACAGGCCACGACGGTGCTGCGCGACGGCGAGCTGGTCACCATCGACGGCCGGCGGGGCATCGTCGTCGAGGGCGACGTCTCCGCCGCGCTCATCCGCGCGTCGCAGGCCACGCCGGCCAGCGCGGCCCGAGGTGGCGAAGCGGCCGCCACGATCGAGGCCACCGAAGCCCTGGCCACGAAGCTGTACGTCAACCTGGCCTTCGCCGAGCGGGCCGAGGAGGCCGCTGCCCTCCCGGTCGACGGCGTCGGGCTGCTCCGGGCCGAGTTCATGCTGACCGACGCCCTGTTGGGCCAGCACCCGAAGCACCTCATCGCCAGCGGCGGCTCGGCCGAGTTCGTCGATCGCATGGCGGCGTCGCTGCTGCAGATCACCCGGCCGTTCGCACCCCGGCCGGTCATCTACCGCACGACCGACTTCCGCACGAACGAGTTCCGCGCCCTCGAGGGCGGCGACGAGTTCGAGCCGCACGAGGAGAACCCGATGATCGGGTACCGCGGCTGCTACCGCTACGTCCGCGATCCGGAGGTGTTCGCCCTCGAGCTGCAGGTGCTCGCACGGGTCCGCGAGGAGACCCCCAACCTGCACGTGATGATCCCGTTCGTCCGCACCCGGTGGGAGCTCGAGGCCTGCCTCGAGCTGATCGACGCCAGCCCGCTCGGGCGCCAGCGCGGGCTGCACCGTTGGGTGATGGCCGAGGTGCCTTCGGTGGCCTACCGGATCCCCGAGTACGCGTCGCTCGGCATCGACGGCGTTTCGATCGGCTCGAACGACCTGACCCAGCTGATGCTCGGCGTCGACCGCGACTCCGAGGTGTGCTCCGAGCTGTTCGACGAAGCCGACGAGGCCGTGCTCGATGCCATCCGCCGCATCGTCACCGCCGCTCGCGATGCCGGCATCACCTCGTCGTTGTGCGGTCAGGCGCCGTCGAACCGCCCCGAGTTCGCCGAGCACCTCGTGCGCTACGGCATCACCTCGGTCTCGGTGAACCCCGACGCGGCGGTCGCCGCCCGTCACATCATCGGCGCGGCCGAGCGGCGGATGCTCCTCGAGGCCGCCCGCCGCTGACGACCAGGCCACGCCCCACCTCCACCACCACGCGTTCCTGTAGGCCCGGCGCGCGCCCCGCCGAGCGAAACGCCTACAGGAAGCAGTGTGGGGCGGGGAATCAGGCGGCGAGGTGACCGTCGAGGATCTCGACCGTGCGGTCCGCGTAGTGCGTCATGCGCTTGTCGTGGGTGACGATCACGGCCGCCGTGCGCCGACCCTTCACCTCGTTGACGATGAGCTCCATGACCTGCTCGCCGAGCTTGGTGTCGAGTGCGGACGTGGGCTCGTCGATGAGCACGAGCTCGGGCTCGTTCATCAGGGCTCGACCGATCGCCACCCGCTGACGCTCGCCACCCGACAGTTGCCCGGGCAGGTTGCCGAGACGGCCACCCAGGCCGAGCTCACCGAGCAACAGGTCGGCGCGAGCGCGGGCGGTCTTCTTGTCGCGACCGCCGAACTCCGAGACGACCAGCAGGTTCTCGCGGGCGGTGAGGAAGGGCACGAGGTTCACCGACTGGAAGACGAAGCCGATGCTGTTGCGACGGAAGCTGGTGAGCTCCTTGTGGGTGTACTGCGTCACCTCTTCGCCACCGACGACGACGGTGCCCTCCGACGGCGACAGCAGTCCGCCGGCGATCGAGAGCAGCGTCGACTTGCCCGAACCCGACGGGCCCACGAGGGCCAGGATCTCGTCGGCCGCGACGGTGACCGTCGCGTGGTCGAGGGCCACGACCTCGGCATCGCCGGACTGGTACACCTTGCGGATGCCGCGCATCTCGAGCGCGGCGGTCTTGTGGTCCGTCGGGCTCTCCTCGACGGGGCTCTCCTCGGCCGGGGCCTGCTCGGTCGAGGAATCGGCGACCGAGGAGCCGGCGGCCGAGACCTCGTCGACCGGGTCGTCGGACTCAGGGTTCTCGGGGGCGGGCATGGCGGGTTCCTCCTGGGGACTCAGCTGATCGCCGAGGCGGGGTCGACCTTGACGACCCGGCGCAGCGAGATGGCGCTGCCGAGCACGGACATGACGAGCAGACCGACGAACGTGACCACGGTGCGCACGGGCTCGAGCTGGAAGGGCAACGCCCGGCTCAACAGCGGAGCGACCAGGTACACCAGCGTGGCGCCGAACAGGAACGAGATGGTGGCCACCACGACGGCCTGCAGCACCACGCCTTCGAAGATCTGCCGGGTCGAGGCGCCGATGGCCTTGAGCACCGCGTAGAGGCCGGTGCGTTCGAGGGTGAGCAGGGCGAAGAACAGGGCGATCACCAACCCCGCCACGAACAACGTCACGCCGATGATCGACGTGAAGGTGGAGTTCTGCTCCTTGAGGCCGGGCAGAGCCAGCACCGCATCGGCGCGGGTCAGGGTGTCGGTCTTGCCGCCGGTGGCGTCGTCGATCGCGGTCGCGACGTCGTTCGGGTTGGCGCCCGGGGCGGTGGTGACGAGCAGCGACTGGAACGTGCCGTCGGACAGGTTCGAGTCGGGTCGGGACGACCCCAGCACCTGGCGCCACGTGGCCGGCTCGACCCACACGCCGCTCTGCAGCAGGAAGTTGGCGTCGGTGACCCACCCCACGATGGTCACGGGAACCCGCTGCGGCCCCATGCCGATGGTCTGGCCCACCTTCACGCCGTGGCGCTCGAGGCTCCGGTCCGCGTACGCCTCGCCCGGCGCGGGCGGCGCAGGAATCGACGCGGTGGCCGACTGGTAGCCGACCACGACGGCGTCGGCGAGGTTGGTCTCACCCGGCACCTCGGCCCCGACGAGAGCCACGCCCAGCCCGTCGGTGCGCTCGACACCGGGCACGGCCTCGATCGTGGCCCGCTCGGCGGGATCGATCCGCGAGCGGATCAGCGACGATCGGGCATCGGCGGAGAACACGACGAGCTGGGCGGACTGCGAACGCAGCACGCCGGTCGATCCGGAGTACAGCCCGTCGAGCAGGCCACCGAGGAACAACAACAACATGGTGAGGATGAACAGCGCGGTGCCCGCGACGGCGAAGCGCAACGGCTTGCGGCGGAGCTCGCGTACGGCCAGCCTCATTCGAGGCCCCCGAGCGACGGGCGCTGCACCGCACCGACGGGATCAATGCGCACGACCCTGACCAGCGAGACGATGGAGCCGATGAGGCCCAGCACGATCACCAACACGACGTTGGTGACGAGCTCGCTGGTCGTGAGGGAGATGGGCAGCCCCGCGGAGGTGCCCGCTATGGCCCCTGCCGTGAGCAGCACCCCGAACACCAGCCCGAACCCGAGCACGACCGCGATCTGAACGGCGAGACCCTTGACCAGGTACGAGGTGGGCGCGCCGATGGCACGCACGAGCGTGAGCGACGGCAGCTTCTGCACAGTGAGGATGACGAAGAAGAACCCGATCACCAGGGCGACCACGAGCCGCACGAGGTTGATGATGAGGGCGAACGACTGACTGACCGAGGCGACGCCGGGCGACTTGGCCGCCGCGTCGGCCCGGGTGAGCGCCTCGACACCGGGCACGGTCGCGTCGACGGCGGCAGCCAACTCGCCCGGTGACGTCCCGTCGGCCGGGGTGAGCGCCACCAGCGAGGGAAGCACGCCCTTGGCATCGGGGTTCGCGGCCTTGCGCAGTGCCGTGTAGCTCTCGAAGGTGACCCACAGCGTCGGCGACACGCTGTAGCGGCTGCGGTCGGTCTGGCCGACGATGGTGAGGGTCGGCGTGCCGCCGGGGAGGGTCACGGTATCGCCGAGGGCGAAGCCCTGATCGGCGTCCTCCTTGCTGGCGACCGCCTCGCCCAGCGCCGACGGCAGGCGCCCGGCGACGAGCCGCGTGGGCTCGCCCGGCCCACCGGGCTGGAAGCCGAAGACCGATGCGTCCACCTCGCTGCCGGCCGCCAAGACCGTGAAGGTCGCCTCGCCGAGCGGGGCCGCAGCCCCGACACCGGGCACGCTCTTGATCTGCTCGTACTGCGGGGGCGTGATCACGCTTCCGGCGACGTTCTTGCGGGCATCCTTGCCGTACACCAGCACAGTCGCCGACTGCTCGCGCAACGCGCCGATGAAGCTGGTGACCAGCGATCCGAGCAGGGCTTGCTGGAAGAGGATCAGGAACACCAGCAGGCCGACCGCACCCGCGAGGAGACCGAAGCGCAGCCGGGCCCGCCTGATCTCCTTGCGGGCGAGCAACATGCACCGAGCCTACGCACCGCCGCGCCAAAGACAACACCGCGTCGACAAACATCGCGGAATTTATCGCTAAATCAAGTCGGCGAGGCCGAGCGGTGGGCCCGGCCAGCGGGCCGACTCAACGGAACGGCGGCAGCCGCCCCTCCCACCACCGGGCCACCTCGGCCGGACACCGATATGCGTCTTCCATAGCCCGACCGACCTCCCCGAGGGCGTGGCGCCAGCCCACCGGGTCGCCCCGCCGGGCTGCCTCCGCCGCCGCTCGGGCCCACTCGGCCCCCTCGGCCCAGGCTCCCGAGTCGACGGGCAGCGGGATCTCCAGAACCTGCCGGGCCGACAGCTTGATCGCGTCGGCGGCGAGGGCGGCGCCGCCCGCCCGGGCCCGCGCCCACGCCGACACGGCGGGCGCGAGCAGGATCGCGGCCACCTCCCACAGCCGGTCCGGCGACGCGGTCACGGCGATGACCGGGGTCGAGGGCCACCACGTGCCGGCCTCGTCGACCGCCGGCTCGAGCACTCGGGTCTGCGTGGCCAGCACGACCTTGGGCACCAGCCGTCCCGCGCCCCATCGAGCCAGCGGTGGATCCGCGCCGAGCGCGGCGAGATCCACCCGGGGCGCCTGCCAGGTCCGCCCCGCAAACCGGGTCGGCCGCTGCCCCCAGAGACTGCGGGCGGGATCGATCAGGCCACTCGTGACCAGCCGGGGGAAGCTCGACTCGTCGCGGCCGAGTTGCCCGTCGGGGTCGTCGACGACGTGAGGCGCGAGACCGTAGAACTGGTCCCGGAAGCCGGCCGTGGCCGAACACAGGTCGGCCAGCGTCACCGAACCGTCGAGGTCGACGTCGGGCCCGCCGGCCCGATCGGCCAGCAGCGCCGACCAGTTCCGGCCGTCGCGCCACTCGTCCCGAACCGGTCGACCGAACCGGCGGGGCTCGACCGGCTCGAACTTCGGGCCTCGCCGCCGATCGATCTCGGCGGGCCCGCGGCGCCGGCCGTCACGGTCGAGCTCCAGCATGGGCGCGCACACCCGAACGTCGGTCGCCTCGAACACGGGGCCGCCCGCCGCCCAGAACCCCACCAGCTCGGCGTGCTCGGCGAGCCACGATCGGGCCCGACGACCGTCGCGCGTGGCGAGGAACGATTCGGGCACGAGTAGCGCCACGCGGCCACCGGGCGCGGCCAGACGGCACGCGGCGACCACGAAGAGGGTCGCGGCGTCGACGTACCCGTGAGCCACGGGGCCGAGGCGTCGACGCAGCGCGGCTGCCGCCGCGGGTGTGCGGGCGGTGGCCGACCCGAGCTGATTGAGGAACGGCGGATTGCCCACGACGAGGTCGAACCCGTCGGCAGGTGGGTCGGACCAGGCCTCGGCGCCGTCCAGCAGGGTGTCAGCGACGGCGACGCGACCCGAGGGACGTCCGGGCTCCTCCCCGCTCTCGGCGACCCACAGCGCGAGCGCGGCCGAGGCCACCGCCACCGCGCGTGGGTCGAGGTCGACCCCCCACAGGAGCTCGTCGACGATGCGGCGACGGCTCGACCCGGCCGCCTCGAGCGCCCGCCCGGCGGCCAGGAGGAATGCACCACCACCGACGGCCGGATCGCACACCACGGGAGCGACACCGGCCGCCCGGAGCCCATCGAGCGCCATCGCCACCAGGCCCGCCGCCACGAGGGGCGGCGTGTAGAAGACGCCGCGCCGCCGCCGTAGCCCACGGTCGAGCAGAGCCTCGTGCACCTGCCCGAGGAGGTCGGGCCCGGGGAGGGTCGACGGCGGCAGCAGTGCGGGGCCGAGCGTGTCGACCACCGCGCCGCGCTCGCCGGATGCGGGCCAGAGCGCATGGGCGCGATCGAGCCCGAGACGGTCGGCCAGCACCCCCGCCAACGCCCCGGGCACGAGATCGGGATCGATGCCGTGCTCGGCGACGGCGCCCTGCAGCCGGGCCAGGTAGGTGGAGAGCTCCCGGCTGGGGCCGGGTCGGGTCACTGCACCGCGACCTGGATGTTCACACTGCCGCCGCCGGCCAGGTACCCAGTGACAGACACCAAACGACCTTGACCCGAGGGATCACTGACGATGACCGTCGTGCTCTCGCCACCGGCCAGGGTGCCCCCCGACGAGCTCAGCGTCAGCCCGATCGCCGTCAGCTGCCACTGGCCGGGTGAGCCACCGGCGTTGGTGAGCACGATGGCGAAGGATCCGTGTGAAGCGATCGTTACCGTGCCCCCGCCCGGGTTGGCCACGATCTGGGCCGGGGTCGGGGGCGGGGTCGGGGCCGGACCGGGGGTCGGTGTCGGGCCGGGAGCGGCGGTCACCGTCGTCACCGGCGCCGCCGTCGTGGTGGTCGTGGACTCCTCGATCGGCGTCGTCGAGGTCGTCGTGGACGAGCTGGTCGTGGTCGACGAGCGAGCGACGGTGGTCGTGGTGGACACCTCCGCCGCGGTGTCGACGCCGTCGTTGCCCTTCTTGCCACCGAGGCCGACCGCCAGGGCCACCCCCGCGCCGAGCAGCACGACCAACGCGATGATCGCCGCGACCAACAGCTTCTTCTTCGACCCCGATGGCGCCGCGCCTGCCGACCCGTCGTCCTCGGTCGCGTCGCCCGCCTCACCGGCGGCACCGGCGGCCGCCGCGGCGGGCACTGCCTCGGTGATCGCCTCATCCGACCCCGGCGGTGGCGGTGGCGCCCCGGTGTCGGTCGGCGGAGGC
>Ga0209048_10001924_pt1 | contig 20944 bp, 23 predicted proteins | sample FrelakmetCRP12CR_FD_187146 | JGI IMG/M metagenome (GOLD analysis project Ga0209048, IMG submission 187146) | Freshwater lake sediment microbial communities from the University of Notre Dame, USA, for methane emissions studies - CRP12 CR (SPAdes)... | ecosystem: Environmental > Aquatic >... | reverse complement strand
GCCTAGCCCCCACCGGTCCTCGTCTGGCCTAGCCCCCACCGGTCCTCGTCCGTCGCCGTCCAGCCCGGCGCCGTCCAGCCCGGTCCTCGTCGGGCGGCGTCAGGCCCTCGCCGGTCCTCGTGCGGGGCCGTCGATCTAGCTCTCGCCCCAGACGAGCGCTTCGCGGGCCGCCTCGGCTCCCGACTCGGGCACCAGCACGTCGCGCGGTCCGGCGGCCAGGAAGTCCGGCACGTCGAAGCCACGTGATCGGCGCAGCATGCTGGGGATCCCCTCCTCGAGCAGCAGCCCCTCGATGAACTCTGCCTCGGCCTGGCTCTCGGCGCGGGCGACCTTGACGAGCGCCCCTTCGGCGTATTGGGGCTTGATCTTGCGCGCCTTACGCTGGCGCTCGCTGGCCGCCTGCTCGGCGCCGGGCACGTGCACCAGCGGCATGCCGCAAACTGAACAGAAGCGCTCGGAGGAGGGGTAGGTGCGGGCGCAGCCGGGGCAGATGAGTGGCTTCCCGCTCACTCCGCCGCCCCCTCGATGGGCACCTCTCGGACCTGCCCGCCGTCGATCAGGTAGGAGCGCACCTCGGCGGTCTCGCCGCCGGCCAACCCGACGATGATCCACTCGACGCCGGGCCAGTTGGCGGCGAAGTTGATGTCCGTCTGGGACGGGTAGGGGGCTGTGCGCGTGTGCGAGTGGTAGATCGCCCCGAGCTCGCACCGGTCCTGCTCGATCAGGTCGATCGCGCGCAGCAGCTCGCGGCCGTCCACTTCGAAGCGAAGCGGGCTCGCGGCCGTGTTGACCGCTCGGTGCACGCGCACCGCGCGCGGCTGCGGACCGGGTTCGACCGCGAGCACGCCGCAGCACTCGTTCGGCGCCTCCTCGCGCGCGTGCGCGATCAGCTCGTCCAGCAGGGCTCGGGCGATGAGCACCGAGTCACCACCAGACGGTCGAGTCCAGGTTCTCGATCTCGTCTACCGGCCGCGTGTAGATGCCGCTGGAGAGGTACTTCCAGCCGCCGTCGCAGACGATGAACACGACGTTCCCCTCATCGAGCTCGCCGGCGATGCGCACGGCGATGCTCGCGATCGCCCCGCTTGACACTCCCGCGAACACCCCCTCGTCGTCGAGCAGCTTGCGCGTCCACAGGATCCCGTCGCGGTTGGTCACGAAGATCTTCCGGTCCAGCAGCGAGAGGTCGATTATCGGCGGGATGAAGCCGTCGTCCAACGACCGCAGTCCCTGCACGGGCTCGCCCTGCATGGGCTCGGCGGCCACGATCTTCACGGCGTCGCCGAACGCCTCCTTCAGACGCCTGCCGTTGCCCATCAGCGTGCCCCCCGTGCCCAGGCCCGCCACGAACGCCGACACCTCGTCGAGCTCTTCGAGGATCTCCAGCGCGGTCCCGTTGTAGTGAGCGTCCGGATTCGCCTGGTTGCCGTACTGGTAGGGCATGTAGTAGGCGGGGTCTTCCGTGGCCATCTCGAGCGCCTTCGCCACGGCTCCGTTGGAGCCCTTCGAGCCCTCGGAGTAAACGATCTCCGCACCGTACATCTCGAGCAGTTGAGTGCGCTCGGGCGTGACGTTCTCGGGCATCACGACCTTCAGCCGGTAGCCCTTGCGCCTGCAGATCATCGCCAGCGAGATGCCGGTGTTGCCCGACGTCGGTTCGAGGATCGTCTGGCCCTTCACGATCGCGCCCTTGGCCTCGGCGTCCTCGATCAGGGCGCGCGCCACCCGGTCCTTGACCGAACCCGTCGGGTTGGCCGACTCGAGCTTCGCCCAGATGTGGACGCCCGGCTTCGGCGACAGCGTCGGCAGCTCCACCAGCGGCGTGTTGCCGATCGACTGGACGATGTCCCCGTACCGTCCTCCGCAGGGCCTGCTCCTGAGCCGCTCGGCAGCCATTACTTCACGGAATATAGCGGGGTCCGGCGGAGGTCGTGGGCAAGCGTCGAAGAGCCGTCGTGCGCCGATGCGGACGGCGCCCCGCAGACCCGGCGCGGCGGACGCCCTGAGCCGGGCCGAACCGCCGCCCGGCCGGCTAGCGCGAGCCGCCGGCCATAGCCGGCAGGATGACCAGGGTGTCGCTCTCGCCCACCGTCGTGTCAAGGCCGTCGAGCACGCGAACGTCTTCGTCGTTCAGATAGACGTTGACGTAGCGGTTCAGCTCGCCGTCCGCCGAGAACAGCTGACTCTGGGTGGCCGGGTGCCCGGCCACCAGGTCGCGCAGGACCTCGCCGACGTTCCCGCCCGAGGCGGTGAGCTCCTTCTCGCCGCCCACCGACGCGCGCAGGACGGGGGGGATCTTGATCGTCGCCATCTGCGCTCGCCAGACTACCCGGCGGCGGCGCAGAACGCCTCGTAGTCGGGGAACGCACCCATCTCCTCGTCGCTGATCTCCTCGGGATCGCGCGAGCAGATGGGGCAGTCGGGATCGCGGTGAACTTTGACCTCGGTCAGCGTCGCACCGAGCGCGTCGTACAGAAGCAGGCGGCCGATCGCCGGGTCGCCGATGCCGAGGATCAGCTTGACCACCTCGGTGGCCTGCAGCAGCCCCATCGTCCCGGGCAGCACGCCGAGCACGCCGTTGGCACCGCACGACGGCGCAAGTTCGGCCGGCGGCGGCTCGCGGAACAGGCAGCGGTAGCAGGGGCCCTCGTAGGGCTTGAACACCGACAGCTGCCCGTCGAAGCCCAGGATCGACGCCGAAACCACCGGGATCTTCAGCCGCACGGTCGCATCGTTGAGCAGGTAGCGGGTGGGGAAGTTGTCCACGCCGTCGACGATCACGTCGTAGCCCTCGATGATCCCCATGATGTTCGAGGCGTCGATCCGCAGCGGGTACTTGACGACCTTGACGTCCGGGTTCAGAGCCCGGATCGACTCGGCGGCGGAGTCCACCTTCGCCACGCCCACCCGCTCGGTGCTGTGGATCACCTGGCGCTGCAGGTTGGACAGGTCGACCACGTCGTCGTCGACGATGCCCAGGGTGCCCACGCCGGCCGCGGCCAGGTAGAGCGCCGTCGGCGAGCCCAGGCCGCCGGCGCCCAACAGCAGCACCTTCGCGTCGAGCAGCTTCTGCTGGCCGTCCGCGCCGATCTCGGGTATCAGCAGGTGGCGCGAGTAGCGCTCGCGCTGCTCGCTCGTGAGCGTGCGCGGGATCTCGACCTCGTACCCGCGATCCTTCCACAGGGCTATCCCGCCCGTCATCGAACGCACGTGCTCATAGCCGAGGTCCTCCTTCAGCGTGCGCACCGCGTAGGCCGAGCGGATGCCGGACTCGCAGTAGAGGATCAACTCGGCGGAGCGGTCCGGCGCCGCGCTCTCGATGCGCGACTCCAGGTGGCCCCGCGGGATGCTCCTCGCGCCGGGCAGATGGCCGGTCGCAAACTCTTCGGTCCCGCGCACATCGATGATCGTGACGCCCTCGTCGATCAGCTCGTTGACCTCGGAGGGATCGACCTCGTCGATCTGGCTCTTGACTCGGCGGAGAAGCTCCGCTCCGGACGGGCTCATGGTGAAACTCCTAAATCATGGTCGGGATTCATGGAGACTTCATAAAGTGTAGCGCCTATCGTGCGCCCGCCCGGCCTCCTCGCCTACCCTCAGCCACGATGCCCCCGCACTCCCGGCTCGCCATGCTCGCCGCCGCGGGCGCCGTTGTCCTCGCTCTTGCCGTCATCGTGACCGTCGGGGGCCTGTCACGCCGGTCCTCCTCGAAGGGCTCCTCCCCGGCCGCAGCCTCCGCTTCCGGCTTCGAAGGCGCGCAGCTCCCCGCGGGCGGTCCCGCGCGCGACTTCACCCTCACCGATCAGCACGGCCGGAGGGTCTCGCTGCGCGCCTACCGTGGCGCCGTGACCGTGCTGACGTTCCTGTACTCGACATGCCCCACCACCTGCGTGCTGATCGGCCAGCAGATCCGCGGCGCGCTCGACGAACTGGGCCCCGCCGTCCCCACGCTCGCGGTCAGCGTCGACCCCGCCGGCGATACCCCCGCCCACGTGGCCGCCTTCCTGCGCAAGGTCTCGCTAGCCGGCCGCGTCGAGTACCTGACCGGCTCCCGCGCCGAGCTCGCGAAGGTCTGGCGCGCCTACCGGATCGTGCCCGCAAGCGCCGGGGAAGCCGCCTACACGCGCTTCGCGTCGGTGTTCCTGCTCGACCGCCGCGGTCGCGAGCGGGTCGCCTACCAGCTGGAACAGCTGACCCCCGAAGGCCTCGCCCGGGACATCCGCCGCCTGCGGCTGATGCGCTGAAGGCGGCCGTGCGGCGAGCCCCGCGACGGTGGCCCCGCCAGCTGGGCCACCCCGGAGGCGGATCCCCGGCTGATACCCTAGCGCGCAGGTAGGTATTCGAGCGATGATGTTCTCAACCAAGGCCGAGTACGGGGTGCGCGTGATGGTCGAGCTTGCTCGGCGTGCCGGCGAGGACCCCATCCCGCTGGCGGAGATCGCCGAGCACGATGGCCTGCCACTCGCCTACCTTGAGCATCTCGTAGCTCGCCTGCGCAAGGCGGGACTGGTTGACTCGCGGCGCGGCTCGCGCGGCGGCTACCTGCTCGGGCGTCCCTCCGAGCAGATCACGATGGCCGAAATCGTCGAGGCTCTGGAGGGATCGATCGCCCCGATCGAGTGCATCTCCCAGGCCGCCGACGGCTCGATCGTCTGCTCGCGCGAGTCCGACCCCGCGCGCGCCTGCCCGACGAAGCTGCTCTGGACGCGCGTGCGCTCCTCGATCGTGAGCACGCTGCAGGAAACGACCCTCTCCGACCTCCTGCCGGGACCTGCCCGCGACGCCCTCGGCGCCCCCGCGAACGCCGAAGCGGGGTCCGCCGCGACCAGCGGCGCGACGGCCGACTCGGCCGCGACCGGCGACGCCACGCGGCTCGCGCCTGCAGCGGCGCGCGCTAGACCCCAAGCCCAACCCCTCACGACTGGAGCCTGAAGCCAACATGGCCGACCTCGAGATCAGAGACCTGCACGTGCGCACCGAGGACCGCGAGATCCTCCACGGCGTCGACCTCGACATCTCGCGGGGCGAGATCCACGCGCTGATGGGGCCCAACGGATCGGGCAAGTCCACGCTCGCCAACACCCTCCTCGGCCACCCCTCCTACGAGATCACCGAGGGAACCATCACGTTCGGGGGCGAGGACATCACCGATGCCGAGCCACACGAGCGCGCGAAGGCCGGCCTCTTCTTGGCCTTCCAGTACCCCGTCGCGATCCCCGGCGTCTCGGTGGCCAACTTCCTGCGCATGGCCATCAACGCCAGGCGCGAGCAGCCGATCGGGGTCAAGGAGTTCCGCAGCGATCTCCAGCACGCGATCGAGCTGCTCGACGTCGACAGAACCTTCACCTCCCGCCACCTGAACGACGGCTTCTCCGGCGGCGAGAAGAAGCGCGCCGAGATCCTCCAGATGGCGATGCTCGCCCCGGAGGTGGCGATCCTCGACGAGACCGACTCGGGCCTGGACATCGACGCGCTGCGCACCGTCGCCGAGGGCGTTCAGCGTTTGCACGACGAGCAGGGGCTGGGCGCGCTCATCATCACCCACTACCAGCGCATCCTCCACTACGTCAAGCCCCAGTTCGTGCACATCATGATGGACGGCCGCATCGTCCTCGAGGGCGGCATCGAGCTGGTAGAGCGACTGGAGCGGGAGGGCTACGAGGAGATCCGCAGGGAGTTCGGCGCGACCGAGACCGGCGCCGTGCCGGCCGGTGACAGCGGTGCCTGAGCGCGGCGACCGAACCACGCCCGGTCCGACGACCGCGCTCCCCGCAGGTTCGGACGGAGGTGCCGGGCGCCCTGCGCTGAGCAAGGCGGCCGCCAACGGCGACGGCGCGACCCGGGTCAAGCCCGGGCGCCATCGCGAGGCAACCCTCTACCACGCGCTGGCCGGCGCGGGGGCGGGAGACGGACGCACGCTCGCCCAGCTGCGCGAGGCGGCCCGCGAGGCGTATGCCGGCGCGGAGCTGCCCGTCTGGCGGCGCTCGGGGTTCTGGACCACCTCCCTTCAAGGGCTCGACCTCGACGCGTTGGAGGTCCACCCCCGCGCCGGGGCCGCCGGCCTCGGACAGCGAGACGGCGCAGGCGCACCCGACGAGCTGCCCGATGTCGTGCGGCGCACCCTCCCCGACCGCGCGCGCGCGGGCAGGCTCGTGCAGAGCGACGGCGCGGTCGTCCACGTCGAGCTCGATCCGCAGCTCGCCGGGCGCGGCGTGATCCTGTGCTCGCTCGAGGATGCCTTCCGTGAGCACCCCGACCTGGTCGCGCCGCTGTACTCCAAGCGCCTGACGATCGACCGCCACAAGCTCGAGGCCGCCAACGCCGCCTTCTGGAGCGGCGGGGCGTTCCTGCACGTCCCCGCGGGCGTCACCGTGGCCGAGCCGTTCGAGATCGTCTACGCGATCGAGAGTCCCGGCGTGGCCCAGTACGCACGCACGCTCGTGCACGGCGGACAGGCCAGCGAGTTTCGCGTGCACGAGTACGACCTCGCCGATGACTTCGAGGGCCACCCATCGGGGAACCGGCAGGCGCTGCACGCCGGGGCTTTCGAGCTGTACCTCGACGACGGCGCACGCTGCCGCCTGGCGCAGCTCCAGGACTGGGGCTCCGGGGAGGTGTACGACGTCTCCACGCGCTTCGTCGGCGTCGGCCGTGACGCCTACTGCCACTGGCTGCCGGCGCTGCTCGGTGGACACCTGGTCCGCCAGCACCTGGAGCTGGCCGTCTCTGAGCCGGGCGGCGAGATGGCCTTCCGCGGACTGTTCTTCACCGAGGAGCAGGAGCACCTCGACGTGTTCGCGGTCGACCTGCACGAGACGGGTCCCTCGAGCGGGGACGTGCACTGGCGCGGCGCCGCGACCGGACAGAGCCGCGCAAGCTTCGAGGGGCTCATCCAGATCGACCCGGGCGCCCAGCAGACGCATACCTACCTGCAGATCCACTCGATGATGCTCTCCCCCAAGGCGCGCGTGGACGCAATCCCCTCGGTGCTCGTGTCCGCCGACGACGTCTCGGCATCGCACGGAGGGACGGTCGGCGAGCTCGACGAGACCGCCATCTTCTACATGCAGACGCGCGGCCTGGATCGCCCGGCGGCGGTGCGCGTGATCGTGGAGGGCTTCTTCGAGCCGGTGATCTCAGAGCTCGCGGACGAGCCCCTTGAACAGCTCGTGCGGGCGAAGGTGGCCGAGAAGCTCGCAGCCGCGCGCGAGGACATCGAGGCCTATGCCAGCAGCCGTTGAAAGCTCCCTGGACGTAAAGGCCGACTTCCCGATATTCGACCGCCGGTTCGACGGGCGCGAGCTCATCTACCTCGACACGGGCGCCACCTCACAGAAGCCGAGTGTCGTGATCGAGGCGCTCAGCGACCATCTGCGCAACCACAACGCGAACGTCCACCGAGGCGTCTACGAGCTCGCGCTCGAGGCCGACGCCGCGTATGACGGAGCACGCAGGCGGATCGCCGCCTTCGCAGGCGCAGAGCCCGAGACGACGATCTTCACGAAGAACGTCACGGAGGCGATCAACCTCGTCGCCTATGCCTGGGGCCGTGCGAACGTCGAGCCGGGCGACGCGGTGCTGATCACCCAGATGGAGCACCACGCGAACATCGTCCCCTGGCAGGTCCTCTGCCGCGAGCGCTCGGCCCAGCTGCGCTACCTGGAGGTGGACGCGCGCGGCGAGCTGTCGCTGGCGGCCCTGGACGCCGAGCTGGAACGGGGGGACGTGAAGCTCGTCGCGTTCACGCACGTCTCCAACGTGCTCGGGACGGTCAATCCCGTTGCCGAGATGACTGCGCGGATCCGCGCGGCCGGGGTGCTGTCGCTAGTGGACGGCGCCCAGGCGGTACCGCACATGCCCGTCGACGTGACCTCGCTCGACGCTGACTTCTACGCCTGGACGGGTCACAAGGCCCTGGGGCCCACCGGCATCGGCGTCCTGCACGGGCGCCGGGCGACCCTCGAGGCGATGGAACCGTTTCTCACGGGCGGGGACATGATCGCCTCGGTCGACTTCCAATCGGCGACCTGGAACGAGCTTCCCTACAAGTTCGAGGCGGGCACGCCGCCGATCGCCGAGGCCGTCGGCCTGGCGGCGGCCGTCGACTACCTGGCGAGGCTGCAGATGGGCCGTGTGCGTGCGCACGAGCAGGCGCTGACCGCCTACATGCTCACCCGCCTTGCCGAGGTCCCCGGACTGCACGTCGTCGGCCCGCCCGACGCGGAGCGCCGCGGCGGGCTGGCGTCGTTCACGGTCGAGGGCATCCACCCCCACGACGTCGCCGAGCTCGCGAACCGAGGGGGCGTGTGCATCCGCGCCGGACACCATTGCGCCGAGCCGCTCATGCGCTGCTTGGGAGTGGGCGCGACCGCACGTGCATCGGTCGGCGTTTACAACAGCCCCTCGGACGTCGACGCGCTGGTCGCTGCACTGCTGGCGGGACGCCAGGTGTTCGGACTGTCGTGAGCCCGACGTGCTCGGTCCTGCCAGTCTCCGGACGGTTCGGTAGCACCATGGCGCTACGCCATCCCCGGGTCCGAAGGCCAACCTCGCCGTGGCCGGCTGCACCGCCGTTAAACCGTGGGAGCGTATAACCATGGTAATACGCTCCGGGAGAAGAGAATGATGGACGATCTCTACCGCGACTACATCCTCGACCACTACAAGCGCCCGCGTAACTTCGGGGAGCTCGAGCCCCACGACCTGGAGGCGCTCGAGCACAATCCCCTGTGCGGCGACGAAATCGGGGTGCACATCCGCGTCAAGGACGACCGCATCGCGGACCTGCGCTTCCACGGCCACGGCTGCGCGATCTCCCAGGCGTCGGCGTCGATCGCCTCGGAGGAGCTCAAGGGAATGGAGCTTCGGGAGGTTGGCAGGCTGGACGCCAACTGGATGATCGACCTGCTCGGGATCCCCGTTTCGGCGACGCGCCGCAAGTGCGCGCTGCTGAACCTGAAGGCCGTGCGGGGCGCCGTCACCGGCGACCACGCCTGGCCCGCCTGACGGTAGCGGTACAATTCCTACCTCGGAGCACAGGATTCAGAGTCACCATCCATCGAGGAGCCCCATGGCCACGATTGACCGCACCAAGATCACCAAGCCCAGCCCCATCGTGGAGGACGAGCAGGGTCAGCTGCGCGCGCGCCAGGGCATCTCGCGCGAGGTCGTCAGCGAGCTGTCGAAGATCAAGGGCGAGCCCGACTGGATGGCCGAGAAACGGCTGAAGTCGATGGAGATCTTCGAGCGCAAGCCGATGCCCACCTGGGGCCCCGACCTGAGCGGGCTGAACCTCGACGACCTCGTCCTCTACTCCCCCCCGACCGCGGGGCGCTTCAACAGCTGGGACGACGTCCCCGCCGAGATGAAGCAGACCTATGAGGATCTGGGCATCCCGCAGGCCGAGCGTGAGCACCTCGCCGGCGTCGTCGGCGTGTGGCGCCAGGAGCCCGTCTACGAGGGCCTGAAGGAGGAGTACTCAAAGCAGGGGATCCTGTTCTGCTCGATGGACACCGCGATCACCGAGTACCCGGAGCTCGTGCAGAAGTACTTCATGAACAAATGTGTGCCGCCGCAGGACAACAAGTTCTCGGCGCTCCACGGCGCCGTGTGGTCGGGCGGGGCCTTCTGCTACGTCCCCAAGGGCGTCAAGTGCGACCTGCCGCTGCAGTCCTACTTCCGCATGGAGGGGGCCGGCGAGGGCACCTTCGAGCACACCCTGATCGTCGCCGACGAGGGTGCCGAGGTCAACTACATCGAGGGATGCACGGCGCAGACCTACAGCGTCAACTCGATGCACTCCGCGGTCGTGGAGATCTTCGTGCACGAGGGCGCCAAGGCTCGCTACACGACCGTGCAGAACTGGTCGAAGGACGTCTACAACCTCAACACCAAGCGCGCCGTGGTCGACGCCGGGGGCACGGTCGAGTGGGTGGGCGGGTCGATGGGTGCCAAGTACGTGATGCTCTACCCCGGCTCGTTCCTGATGGGCGAGGGTGCGCGCGCCGATCACCTCAACGTCGGCGTCGCTGGCAGGGGCGTGCACAAGGACACCGGTGCGAAGGTCGTGCACCTGGCGCCGAACACGACCTCGAACATCCTGGCCAAGTCGATCTCCAAGGACGGCGGGATCATGGGCTACCGGGGCCTCGTGAAGATGGGTCAGCACTCGCAGGGGTCCAAGGCACGCGTCCAGTGCGACGGCCTGATGATGGATGGCATCTCCCGTTCTGACACCTGGCCGGACATCCAGATCCAGAACCCGCACGTGACCGTCGCCCACGAGGCCACGGTCGGGCGCATCTCCGACGATCAGCTCTTCTACATGGGCTCGCGCGGCTTCACCGAGGACGAGGCCGCGGCGATGATCGTGAACGGCTTCATCGAGCCCGTCACGAAGGAGCTGCCGATGGAGTACGCGGTCGAGCTGAACCGCTTGATCCAGCTGGAGATGGTCGGCTCGATCGGCTGAGGGCCGCGGTTCGCTGCGCGTGGCGGACTCGTCTATCGCTCGTGCGCAGGGCACAGTTCGCTCACCGCGTACCTGCCACGCTTGCGACTCGCGCCGCTCAGCAGCACGGTGACCTGGGATGCGCGCGCCCGTTGACACGATCGTCGCTCCGCTGTTCCCCACGCGGTTGCCTTGGGTGAACGTCGCCGGGCCACAGGCGACCATCCAGCGAGGCAGGCCGATGCTGGTCGAGTTCTGGGACTTCTGCCGGGCCAACTCGTTGCGAACGCTCCCCTACGTGAAGGCCTGGCACGAGCGCTACGCCTCAGCCGGCCTGCGCACCATCGGCGTGCATTGCCCGGGCTTCGAGGCCTCGCGTGATGAGCAGGCGGTGCGCACGGCGGTGGCACGCCTGGGCATCTCCTACCCCGTGCTGATCGACAGCTCGTTCGAGGTCTGGCAGCTGTACGGCAACGAGGGCTGGCCGGCTCGGTACCTGTTCGACGGACGCGCGCGCCTGTTCGACTACCACCACGGGGAGGGCGCCTATGCCGAGACCGAGCTCGCGATCCAGGAGCTCCTGGGGGTCGAGCGCGAGCCCGTGGCCCCGATCCGCCCCGAGGACGTCCCCGGCGCACAGCTCCTCGCTCAGACCGAGGATCAGCCGGGCGCCTACTCGGGTCCCTACGAAGCCGGAGGCGTGTGGGCCGTGCTGGACGGCGCCGGAACGGTGCGCGTGAACGGCGGGCCGCCCGCCGGCAGCGAGATGCAGGTGACGCACCCGGGCGCCTACCCGCTGCTCGAGCACGAGCGCCACACCGCGGGCATGCTCGAACTGCAGCTCGGGCCGGGTGTGCGCTGCCTGGCGACCTGCTTCACGCCCGGCCTGGCATGAGTTCCTCGTGCGTGCGGTCGCTGAGCAGTCGCTGCAGGACGGGCGGGCCTGAGTCCTCGACGAGCACGCAGGTGCCCGGCCAGTAAGGGCTCTCCCCGGGGGTGGAGCTCAAGAAGATCGGGACGTAGGTCCAGCAGCCCGAGTTCACCAGACGCGCGCGCAGCGGCCCCGCCGCGGAGAGCGCTCCGTCGGCGGCGTGGGCCGGAGGGGTGGGTCGGGCCTCGCCGCCCGCGCGCCACTCCTGCTCGCGGTCGCCGGGCAGCGGCCCGGCGCGATGGGTATGGCCGAAGACCACGTACGCGTCGCCGAGGCCGAGCCGCGTCGCCACCTCCCCCATCGCCCGCAGCCCGGCACGGCGCAGCTCGCCAGCTGAGATGTCCGCCCGCAGCGGTCCGAGGCCAGCGCGGTTGAGTGCGCCAACCGCGAGCGGGAAGGCGCCCACGAGCGCACGGCGGCGCAGCTCGCGGACCGCCGGGAGGCGGCCGACCCGTGCCCTGCGGCCGGCACGGGTACCGGCACCGCCGAGCGCGCTCCAGACGCTGACCATGGCCATCCCGTTCAGGGTGTCGCCGGTGAGGCCGTCCCTGGCGACGGCGTCCCTCCAGGCGAACACCGGACCGGCGACCGCCTCGTAGTCCTCCGCCTGCCCGAATGCCTGGACCGGTCGCCCGAGCACGCGGCTCATGACGCCCATGCTCAGGCGCTCTAGCGTGGGAACCGTCAGATGGCAGTCCAGGTAGTGCCCGTGGATGGCGTACACGTCCGGGCGCACCCACAGCCCGGGATATGCCACGAGCACGCGCGCGGGCGCCGCCCACTCGGCGAGCCGCGCGAGCATCGGCGAGGCCTGCGCGGGATGCAGGCACTGCTCCACGCCGAGCGGCCCCGGATCATCCTCCGCAGCGCGGCTCGCCAGCCACGGTTCGACCAGGGAGTGGTCGTGATTGCCGGCAGTGATGAAGATCTCGCGGTCCGAGAGCGCCCTGCCGAGATCCTCGAAGAACGGCCGCGCCGCCGCCATCGCATCGCGCGGCGGGCCGTGACGCAGCTCGAGCACGTCCCCGAGCAGCACGAGGCGATCCACATCTGAGAGAGCCTGCAGCAGCGCGGCGCGCAGCTCGGGGCGACGGAGCAGGTCCGAGCCCGAGGTGCTGCCGAGATGCAGGTCGGAGACGATCAGCGTGCGCATGGGTGGCTGAGGCGAGCTCCGGCGGCTCGCACGATCGGGCGCCGCGCCGCAGGTGCCCCGGCCTCGGCGAAGCGCGCCGCGCGAATCGCACCGCCTATGCGGGAGCGGCCGCCTTCCGCGGTGCGGTCCGGATGGGCTTGGGCAGCATGAAGCGGACATCCTCGCGGATCACCTGGAACTCCGAGATGTCCTCTACGCCGCGCGCGCGGAAGAAGGCGACCAGGTCCTGAACGAGGACCTCAGGGGCGCTGGCCCCGGAGGAGACGCCCACGATCCGCCTGCCATCGAGCCACTCCTCGCGCACCTCGTGGACGTTGTCGATCAGATGGGCGTCGGTGCCGCAGTCGCGCGCGACCTCGACCAGCCGCACCGAGTTGGAGGAGTTGCGAGAGCCGATCACGAGGACCAGGTCGCAGTCGGCCGCCATCTGCTTGACGGCCGCCTGGCGGTTGGTGGTCGCGTAGCAGATGTCGTCGGTGCGGGGTCCGACGATGCTCGGGAAGCGCTCGCGCAGGCGGGCCAGGATCGAGGCGGTTTCGTCGACCGCAAGCGTCGTCTGGGTGATGTAGGCGACGCGCTCGGGGTCCTCGACCTCCAGGCCGTCGACGTCCCGCTCGCTCTGCACGAGCACGATCCGCTCGGGCGCCTCGCCCATCGTGCCTTCTACCTCCTCGTGGCCTTCGTGGCCGACGAGCACGATCGTGTAGCCCTCGTCGGCGAACTTGACGGCCTCGCGGTGGACCTTCGTGACCAGCGGGCAGGTTGCATCGATCGTGCGCAGGCGGCGCGCCTGGGCGCCTGCGCGCACGCCCGGCGCTACGCCGTGGGCGGAGAAGACGCACACCGCCCCCTCGGGCACCTCGGTGTGCTCCTCGACGAAGATCGCCCCCTCGGCGCGCAGGCGCTCGACGACGTGCTTGTTGTGCACGATCTCCTTGCGCACGTACACGGGAGCGCCGTGCATCTCAAGAGCACGTTCCACCGTCTGCACGGCGCGATCCACACCGGCGCAGTACCCGCGCGGCGCCGCAAGCAAGAGCTTCTCGACCGTGTTGGGCACGAGCAGCATTGTAGGGCGCGCCCAGCTACCCTAAGCGTTCGTGCCCCAACGCCACCTGGACAGGCTCACCGCGGTCGACGCCTCCTTCCTGCACCAGGAGGGCCCACACTCGCACATGCACATAGGCGGGCTCACGATCCTCGAGGGCCCGCCACCCGCGATGGAGGAGGTGCTCGAGCAGATCCGCCAGCGCCTGCATCTGGTGCCGCGCTACCGCCACAAGCTCGCCTTCACGGCGCTGGACAGCGGGCGCCCGGTGTGGGTCGACGACCCGAGCTTCAACCTCGAGTACCACGTGCGCCACAGCGCGCTGCCCACGCCGGGCGACTGGGATCAGCTTCGCAACCTGACCGCGCGCATCTTCTCCCAGGGCCTCGATCGCTCGAAGCCCCTGTGGGAGATGTGGTTCATCGAGGGCCTGCAGGACGACCGCTTCGCGATGATCTCGAAGAGCCATCACTCGCTGGTGGACGGTATCGCCGGCGTGGACCTCGCGACCGTGCTGTTCGACGTGTCTCCGAGCCCACCGCCGATCAGGCACTCCGGGCGCGCGTGGCAGCCGCACCCGGAACCGGGGACCGCGGAGCTGCTCGCCGCCGGCTTGCGCGGCGCCCTGCGCGCCGGGATCGGGCTGGCGGAGGGCGCGGTCGACGCGCTCACGCATCCGGACCGCGCGGTCTCTCGCGCGCGCGAGGCCGCCGAGGGGATCGGCGAGATCGTCTGGGCCGGCCTGAACCCGGCGCCGGAGACACCGCTAAACGTTCCCATCGGTCCACATCGGCGCTTCGTCGCGGTGGGCAGCCGGCTCGAGGACTTCAAGGCGGTGAAGAACGCGTTCGGGGGGACCGTCAACGACGTGGTGCTCGCCGTCGTCGCCGGAGCGCTGCGCTCGTTCCTGATCGCCCGCGGCGTGCGCACCGAGGGCGTCGAGCTGCGGGCGCTCGTGCCGGTCTCGGTCAGGGCCATGGACGAGCACCACGAGGGAGGCAACCGGATCGTGGTGATGCGCGGGCCGCTGCCCGTCTACATCGACGATCCCGTCGAGCGCCTGCGCTTCGTCTCCCACGCGATGGACGGCCTGAAGGAGTCAAAGCAGGCGCTCGGCGCGGAGGTGATCTCCGGTGCCCAGAACTTCGCACCCCCGACCATCCTCGCCCAGGCATCTCGGCTGAACTTCTCAACGCGGCTGTTCAACCTGATCGTGACCAACGTGCCCGGCCCGCAGTTCCCGCTGTACGTGCTCGGGCGCGAGATGCTCGAGGTCTACCCCGTGGCCTTCCTGCCCGAACACCATGCGCTCGCCATCGCGATCATGTCCTACAACGGCGAGATGAACTTCGGGCTGCTCGGCGACTTCGACGCGCTGCCCGAGATCGACTCGATCGGTGAGGCGATCGCCAAGGAACTCGCGACGCTCCTCTCGCTCGCTCGCGAATCCGTCGCGGCGCCGAGCTAGGCCGCAGGAGCGCCGCACTCGGATCCGACCGCCTGCAGCCGGTCGGGGGCGCCCCTCAGAACGCCCGCTCGGCCAGCAGCGCCGGTCGTTGTCGCCGCGAAACGAACAGGAAGCGCTCGACCGCGACGAGCCCGGCGAGGTCGCTGACGTCGCGGTCCAGCTGCGGGACGAGTATCGGTTGCCGATCGTCGATCTCGGCGGCAAGTCGCCGCAGGCCGGCGGCGTCGCGCCGCGCGAGCGCGCGCAGATCGTCAAGCGCCTGCAGGGACCTCGCGGCCAGGTCGCCGTCGCCGTCGAGGTCTGCCGTCAGCGCGGCCTCGTCGACCGGGGGCGGGTTGCGCGCGAGCACGCGCACGCGATTCACGACCAGACCGCCGAACGGCAGGCCGGCCTCCTGCAGCCGCCGGCGGAAGAACACGGCCTCCGCGACCGGCGCCGGCTCCAGCGAGCTGACGATCAAGAAGGTCGTGGCCGGATCGCCGAGCAGCTGCCCGACGGCGCTCGCGCGCTCGGCGAAGCCATCGACGACGCCGCCCAACACGCGGAAGAAGGTTCCGAGTTCGGTGAGCAGGTCTACTCCGGTCACTCGTCGCAGGGCGGAGAACACGAGACCGCTGCCGCGCGCCGCGATCGCGGCGGCCGCGCCGGTCGGGGCGAGGAGGACCCTGAGCGCTCGTCCTTCGAGGAAACCGGTGAGTCGCTGCGGGGCGTCAAGGAAGTCGAGCGCGTTGCGCGACGGTGGGGTGTCGAGGACGATCGCGTCGAACCGGCCGGAGGCGTCGAGCTCGTAGAGCTTGGCCATGGCCGTGAACTCCTGCGAGCCCGCCACGGCGCTCGACAGCTCCCGGTAGACGCGGTTGGCCAGGATCTCATCACGGGTACCCTGATCCGGGGCGAGCAGCTCGATGAGCTCGTCGAAGGTGCGCTTTACGTCGAGCATCATCGCCCACAGCTCGCCTCGCAGCTCGAGTCCTTGGCGCGCGAAGTGATCGGGATCGACCAGTCGCGGCTCGTTACCCAGCTGCTCGAGCCCCAACGCACCCGCGAGGCGGCGCGCCGGGTCGATCGTCACGACCGCGACCCGCTGCCCCCGCGCCGCCAGGCCCATCGCGACGGCTGCGGCGGTCGTCGTCTTGCCGACGCCGCCCGAACCGGTGCAGATGCATATGCGCTTGCCCTTCAAGCGCGCCGCGACGCTCACAGCTCGAGCCCCCTCGAGAGCCGCTCGAGTGCCGCCGGATCGAGCGCCGACTGGAACACGAAGGGGAGCGTGACGAGAGCCACGCCCTGAAGGCCCCGGCGCAGCCTGTCGATCTGCGCGCGCTGATGGCTCGCCCACGCGGCCCAGAACAGGGCGGCGTGCCGGGCTGGGGACGACGGCGCGGCCTGCAGCGCACGCCGGTCGCGCTCGGTGAAGCGACGCGGAAGCACCGCGTTGACGACGACCAGCGCGAGGTCCAGGCCCATCTGCTCCTGCAGCTGGGCGCGTAGCTCGAGCGTCTCGCTGACCGGCATCTCCTCGCCGGTCGACACCGCCAACACGGCCGTTCGGCGAGGGTCGCCGAGGAAGCTTGCAATCGCGCGACCCTGTTTGGCTACGGGACCCACGCGCGCGACCGACGCGAACGTGCTCGGCGCCTGGAGCATCGCCAGCCCGTGCCCTGTCGCCGGCGCGTCGAGCACGACCAAGTCGTAGCGGTCGCGACCCTCGTGCCCGGCGAGCTCCCAGACCTTGCCGATCGTTAGCAGCTCGCGCATGCCGGGCGTAGCGGCGGTCAGCGTAGTGAAGAGCCGACTGCGCGACAACAGGCCGGCAAACACACCGACCGGCAGCTGCTCGCGCAGGTAATCCTCCATCGCGGACTGCGGATCGATCGAGATGTGATGCAGGCGCTCCGAGACGGCTCGCTCGGCGGATGCGCCATGCGGGCCTCGAGCGCCGAGCGCGCTCGAGACGTCGTCACGCGCCGAAACCTCCACAACGAGGGCGCGCAAGCCGCGCCGAGCTGCGGCGAGACCGAGCGCGGCGGCAACGGTCGACTTCCCCACGCCTCCCTTGCCGGTCACCACGAGCAGCGAGTGCGTGAACAGGCCGTCCATCGACGGTAGACCCTAGTCGCCCACCGGGGCGCCCCACCTCGCGCCTAGTCCTGAGAGAGCAGCCCGCAGACGTTCACGGGGCCTCTCGTGGGACCTCCGGCTGGGCCTCTGGCTGGGCCTGTCGCCGGGCCTCTGGCTGCTCTCGCGGTTCCTCCGGCGGGGCCGGCTCGGTAGGGCGCTTGAACGTCCACCGTTTGCCGACGGCGACGCTCGTGGCGGGAAAGCCGTCGTAGGCCTCGAACAGCGCGCTCGTCGTGGCGCTTTCGCCCACGAGCTCCCAGCCGTCCGCCCCGAGCTCGTGCATGACCTCCATGAACGGCTTCTCGGCGGGGATCCTCTGCTCCTGGCCCTCGCCCGAGGTCTTGATCGAGAGGTGTCGCTCATAGGTCGGCGCCTGGACCTCCCCGGTCATGGTTTCACGCCATACCAGGACGAGGTACTCCCACCGCGTCATCGCCCGGCCACCGGCAGCGGGCACCCCGCTCGCTCGCGCACGGCCTCAGCCGCCCACTCAACAGCCGCCCACTCAACAGCCGCCCGGGCCGGCGCGCACCGGACCGTTCTGCGATGCGAACCGCCGAGCCACGCCTGCACAGAAAGGTTCGATGGGGGGGGTGCCAAGGTGCCCCGACTCTACCTGTCAACCGCCGCCCCTGCTCGCCACGGGCCCGCCGCCGTGGCACACATGAGTGGTTCTTGCGCGGAGCTTCGAGCCGAGCCCGAACGTGACCCTCGGTAGGACTCTCACGCAGGATTTACCCCGCCCTCAGAGACTCCTGGAAGGCTTCTCGCCGGGGGGATCGAAGTCCACTGCAACATCGACAGAGGGAGATCGATCTCATGGCCCGCATCATCGTCACCACCGAGCAAGGCGAACGGCCCGGCGCCCCTGTGCTGCTAGACGAGCGCGTTTGCCCGGAGCATCTCAGCGACAACCACTCCGCAGCACAGCTGATCCAGCGGCTCGGCTGGGCGATCAACGACGCCGAGAACAGCGAGTGGCCCGGGCGCGCGGCTTAAGCCCTGCAACGACCCCGGCCGCTGGGCGGCCGGGGTTCACTCGGTAGCCGACCGCGAACCTCGCGTCACCCAAGGTAGTGCCGTGGCGTGTCGTGGAGCGTCGCGGGGTCCAGACGATGCTGCCAACAGGGGCGGCGCGGTGCCCGCAATTGAACCGCCCCCGGGGACGGGCCTTCGATTATTGGCCCCTCACGAGCTGCCGCGGCCGTCATAGGAGCCGTGGTCCGGAGTCCCGGACGTTGCGGCCAGAATGCGACCACGCATTCCGGGTCGGCCGCCGGGTCGGTCCCAACCCCTCACGCCTACAGCGGTGGCCGCGTAGGGCTAGAACAAACGTCCGGCAAGCTGTACAGGGCTGCGCGTGCATATGTAGAGTCGCGCCCGAACAACCAGGGGGTCGACAGCGTGAATGTCCGGCCCACTGGCGACGAGAGAACTAATCCCCGGCCCGTCGGGGAACACGACGATCGGCCGGGACCGTTCCCCCGGAGCGTTCGATGACCGGAGGGAACCCGATGAGCACCACACGGCATCTCGCCTCGGACCTCATGGAGTTGGGCGACTGCGCGAACCGGCTCGCCGACGACGTGGGGTGCCTGGACGCAAGGCAACTGGCCGACCGCCTGGAGCACCTGTGCGGAGCGATCCTCGCCGTGCTGACTTGGCCTGAGGACCGGCGCGAGCCGAATGGGCCGCTCAGGGAGCGCATAGTGCCGCGCGTCGAGGCGACGCGGTGTCCGTCGGTCGAGGTTTCGCACGCGCTCGCGGGAGCGCTGTCCGCCGGAGCAACCCGAATCCAGCTCCAACTCACTCACTGAGGCTTCCCCGCAATGCCGCCGCCTCAGCGGCCGGCTGTGTCCGAACTGGTCGGCGTGCCGCTCCCCGCCGGCCGGTCCTGGTGCTCCCGGACGTGCCTTCTAGGACCCCGGCGGTGCTCCTCTTGACCTCGCGCGAAGTGGTTGTCCTGGTTGTGGTCTTGGCAGCCGTGCTCTGGAGCCTCAACCGGAGATCGCGCCGGTAGCGGCCCACGAGGTGCCCCACCCGGGCGACCACATGTATCGGACGACAGGTCGCTCAGTAGCCGAGCGCGAACTTCGCGTCCTCGCTCATCTTCTCCGGCGACCACGCAGGCGTGAAGACCATCTCGGACTCGACCGTCTTCACGCCCTCCAGTTCGCCCACGAACTCCTCTATCTGTTCGGTCACCTGCGGCCCGATCGGGCAGCCCGGTGTCGTCAGCGTGAAGGTGACGTGCACGTCCCCGCCGGAGACCTCCACGCCGTAGATGAGGCCGAGCTCGACGAAGTCCAGCCCGAGCTCGGGGTCGATCACGTTGGACAGCGCGTCCATGACGTCGGCCTGGCTGGGCGCGGCGGTGAGCTCAGACATGCTCCGAGTCTAGCTGGCCGGGAATCGCACAGCAGGCAGGACCGGCGCCCGTGGGACTGTTACGCGGCCGCTCGTCGGCCGGGCTGCGGCGGTGCCGAGGTCAGTCGTGACAGCCCGAACGTCGGTTGTCGCGGATCGGACCTTGTTGTGGCAGGCCGACGTCGGTTGTCCCAGCCCCCAAGCAGCTCTGACAGCCCTAGCAGCCCCGACGTCGGTCCTCAGCCCGACGTCAGTTGTCGCAGCCGAGGCGATCCCACATGTAGAGCTGGATGCACTCCGTCGCCAGCTCGGTCGCCCGCTCGCGGGAGAGCCGCGGGAGCACCGTGTCCAGGGCATGCTCCTCCGAGACGCCCGCCTGGAACGCTTCCTCGCCGCGGAAGCCCGCTGCGATCTTCAGCGCCTCTCGCCGGTTCTCCCCGAGACTCGAGAACACGCCGACCAGGAAGTCGGTGTTGGGGATCGGTTGGCCCACCTCCAGCGACGCATGCCAGGCGGCGAGCAGGTGCAGATCGTCCTCGTCGAGATCGGCGATCGCCTTGGCGTAGTGGACCGACAACTCCTTGTCGGGGATGTCGTCCACCCAGGCACGAACCACCTCGCCGACCAGCTGTCGTCGCGCCTCGCGGCCGACCGACTCGGCGATTACTCGGATGGCATCCTGAGGCTCGATGAAGCAGAGTGGCATCGCGGCTCCTGCGGTCAGGGAAACTGGGTCCTCAGCACTCTAGGCGCCGGCGTGGACGGCACTTTTGCGCGCCACCCCGAAGTGCCCGAGCGCGACGGGGCGAGGGCCGCGGGCTCCTCGCTCAGAGGCCGAGCGCGTCGCGAGCGCGCTCGAGCGCCTGCTGATCGCAGGTGCCAGCCGGGAATCCGAGCGTCGCCCGGCGACGCGCGGCCCAGTTGGCCAGGGCGAGGTCGAGCGTCTCCACGGGCAGGGAGACGGCCTGCGCAAGGGCTGCCGCCCGGCGCTCGAGGTGCAGCGGATCGCCGATCGCGAACACGCGCTTGGCGGCGAGCGTCGTGAGGTCGCCCGAGGCGGATCCGCGCACGCTGCCGAGATGCAGAGCGTCCGGACGGAGCTCATACAGGCCGAGGCGTCCCAGCGTGACGAGCAGGTCATAGCGTCCCATCCGACCGAGGCCCGGGAGCGCGAGGCGCTCGAACAGCCGCTCGAAGCGGCGCTGCGGGCTCCATCCGGCGTCACCGGAGAATGCCCGCGCCTGTGCGCCCACCGCACCCGCCGAGCTCCCGGGCGGTATCTCGGACGACGCCGCCTGAGACGGGGGAGCGTGCTCGACCCAGCGACGGTAGGCACGCAGCGTGTCCGCACCGCGCGCGGGATCATGGGAGGTGCGCGGACCGAGCGGGATCTCCTCCAGGATCGA